>Ga0123356_10000896_pt1 | contig 32939 bp, 26 predicted proteins | sample TergutEmb28metaG_2_FD_92546 | JGI IMG/M metagenome (GOLD analysis project Ga0123356, IMG submission 92546) | Embiratermes neotenicus P3 segment gut microbial communities from Petit-Saut dam, French Guiana - Emb289 P3 | ecosystem: Host-associated > Arthropoda: Insects > Digestive system > Gut ...
TCGAAATCCCGCCCAGCTGTCCATCCGATCGGGCCAGATCAAATGCGCCAGGAAAAGCAAAACCAGGACGAACAGGCACAGGCTGTAGCTCAACAGGAACGTGCGCCAGTTGCGCTTTCTTTCGGGTAACAGGCCGAGAGTTAGGGGTTCGCTTGAACGCATTCTAGCTCCAGAGGCCGGCACGGGACAGAGAGACCGGACGGAAAAGTCTGGCTGATGAGAAAAGGCAGATTCGTATCCCCGCCTGAAGCGGCGGAAAGGCCAAAACGGCGAAACCAGGGCGCGCTAGTTCCGTATCGGGGCTGGTCATAGTCTATGACGAAGGACGAAATCTATGACGAAGGGCGAAGCCGTAATAAAACGGGATACCCGCCAGTATGATCAGGCTCCCCAGGACCGAATATTCTAAGTTGCTGGTAAAAGTGTAGTAGAGAAGCGCCGCCGATGCCAGAATAAAAAGTGCCGGGGCCAGGGGGAAACCCCAAATCCCCGGACGCCGTTCGCCCTCCCTCCGTTCGGCCCTGAAAACAAACAGCGCGGCGCTGGCTGCCATATAGGAAAGCCACTCGGCAAAGAGCGCCAGCGTGAAGAGCTGTCGAAAATTTCCCCCGACGAGAAGAAAGCCCGCCGAGAGGAGGGCCTGAACCGCAATGGCCACATGTGGGGTGTGAAACCGCGGATGGACCGCGGCCAGCGAGCGAAAAAAATTGCCGTCCCGGGCCAGGGCGAAGGCCATTCTCGACCCGCTCATGGCGACCCCGTTCAGCGAGGTCGTAAGCGACACCACGATGGCCGAAGACACCACCACCGCCGCCGCCACCCCCAGGAACGAAGCCCGCACCGCATCCGACATGACCGAGGACGATTGCGCAACCGCGGAAGGCGGCAAAGCGTACTCGACGGCTGCGTTCACCAGCATGTAGAGCGCGCCGATCGCCAGCAAACCCCAGACGAGGGCCTGGGGAATCGTACGTTCCGGATTGCGTACCTCTTCGGCGACCATGTTCAGGTCGCTCCAGCCGTCGTAGGCCCACAACGCGGCTGCCACCGCCGCGACGAAGCCGCGAATGCCGCCGGTTGCCCCCGCGTAGTGCTCGCTGAAATGCGCCCAGCTGCCGTCGGCGCTGAAGGCAAGCGCCGCAATGGCCACGATCAGCACAATTTTCAGCGCCGTAAATGCGAGTTGAAAATTCCCCGCCCGCCGCACTCCGATGTAGTTCACCAGGGAGACAAAGAGAACGAATCCCATGGCCACCAGCTGGCCCAGGGTGAGTGGAAGAGGGCCGGCGCGCCGGGAAAGAAACGCGAGAGCCGGGAGGTTGGCGAGGATGCGCACGATGCCGACCGAGATGGCGGCGAGCGAAGTGGGCTTGATGACCAGCGTCCAGGTCCAGCCCGTCAGAAATCCCGCGAGCGGACCCCAGGCGTCGCGGATGTAAACGTACTCGCCGCCGGCCTCGGGCTTCATGGCGCCGAGCTGCGCGTAGGTGACGGCGCCAAAAAAAGAGAAGATGCCTCCGACGATCCATGCTAGATAAACCAGCCGGGCGGAGCCGGCGGCCTGAATCATTTCCGTAGGAACCAGAAAAATTCCGCTGCCTATTACGACTCCGACGACGATCGACGCGGCGTGGGCGGCTCCGAGATCGCGAACCAGGCCGCCCGCGGCCGGGGCGGTTTTTGTCTGAGTGGCCATGTGGTGGGAGTATAGCGTGATCGAAAGCGGATCGGTTTGCCTGGCAGCGCTTCTCAAGTAAGGGTTTCTCTTTCCCGCCGAAGGCATTGAGGCGAAAAGGGCGTGCGCAGGCAGGTCGCGAGGCCTCTCTGGTCGAGGCTGTGGAGAGGGGCGGCTTCCAGGGAACAGGGTGGTTGCTTTGCGAAATTGGCTTGCTACGTATGTTGTTGATAAATAAGCCTGCTTTGTGTGCTTCGGAGCAGGTCGCGAGTCGCTGGGCGGTAGAATCCGGCGGCAAACCCATCCCTTTCCCCTACCCGGATGGGAAGAAGAACGTGCCCCATGGATCCCTACCCGGCACAAACCACACGTCGAAAGAGGGTTCGGCATAATATACTTTGCGCAGGTATATCCTGGGAGGATCCATGCGGGTTGCAAAATGGGGCAATAGCCTGGCGGTGCGGATCCCCACCGCCGTAGTCGAAGCGCTCGATCTAAAAGAGGGGGATGAGGTCGAGATTTCGGTCGCCGGGAAGCGGGATTTCAAGATTGCCCGCGACCAGCGAAGAGAGTGGGCGATTGAGGAACTACGAAAAATGAAGTGGCACCTGGCTCCCGGCTTCAAGTTCAATCGCCGGGAAATCTATGAGCGCTAAGTCGTTCCTGGACTCAAGTATCGTTTTGTATGCGTTTACCGAGAGTGATTGGCGCAGCCAAAAAGCAAAGGATCTGCTGGCAAGGGGCGGCCTGCTCTCGGTTCAGGTCCTACACGAGTTCATCGATGTGGCGCAGCGCAAACTCAAGAAGAGCTGGAAGGAGATTCACCACTCGCTGACGATCGTGCGGGTTTTCTGTCCAGAGCCCGCGCCTCTCACTCTGAGGACGCATGAGACTGCACTGCACATTGCCGAGCGCTACCGGTATTCGATCTACGATAGTTCGTTGATCGCCGCGGCTCTTGAGGCAGGATGCGGCATTCTATATTCCGAAGACCTGCAGGATGGTCAGGTAATTGAGAGCAGCCTGACCATTCGCAATCCCTTTGCAGGCCAATAAATCGCGGATCCGCGTCCACGCCGATTTTGGTCAACTACTTTGCGTAGTAGCCCCGCCGGCAGCGAACCAGCAGACTTCCGGCAACGACGCGAACGGCGTGAAACTGCGTGCCAACCAGGTCCGAGGGTTTATAAGCGAGGGCGTATTGGCTGCGCAGTTCCTTGCGAATTTTGCTGAAGGCCGATCCGACATCGCCGTTCATGGAGGCCCGAAAGTAGTTTCCGCCGGTCGACTGCGCCAGTTCTCTGAGAACTTCGGCCCCTTGCTTGCCGGCGTCGGTGTCGTCGTCGTCTCCCGCATTGACGCTGTAGACCACGGCGTCCGCCCTGAGGATCGCAGCCGTGGCGTCGGCCAGCGAAGTTTGGCTGCGGTTCTCTTCGCCGTCGCTGACGAGAATGATGATCCGGCGGGCGGGCCACGGGTTCTGCGCGAGGTGATCGGCGGCGGTCGACACGGCATCGTAGAGCGCCGTTTCTCCTTCCGGTTTCACCTTCTTGAGGCGGCGGGACACTTCGCGCCAGTTGTAGTTGATGGGAGCAATCACCCGAATCGACTGATTGAAGGCGAACAAGACCGCCGTGTCTTCGTGCCGGATCGTCTGGTGCAGAAACTGGGTGATGGCATGATGTTCGGCATCGAACCGGGAGCCGACCGAGGCGCTGGAATCGAGAACGACGGCAATGTCCAACGGCAGATCGGTTTGATTTTGAAAGAAAGTGATCTTCGTCTGCTGGCGGTCGTTATCGAAGATCGAAAAGTTTCCTAAGGCCAGCCCGTTGACGAAATGTCCTCTTCTGTCGGTGACGCTCAGGACGAGATTCACCTCGTTTACCTGTTTTTTCACGAGCAGATTGCTGTTCAGCAGAGCCACTCCGGGATCGGGCGAGAGAAAATCAGCGTGCGCCGGGTTAGACTGCTGCGCGAGCGCCGTCCAGGCGCATAGAAGTAAGGTGCAGAGGATAGAAGCCCTTGCCGTCATTCAGTTCCCTTTGGCCGAGATCAGACTTCGCGGGGAATCCAGCGGTAATGGGCAGGCGCAGTTCTTGGATGGCGCTAGCGTGGTACTCGTCGTGCGAGGACGCGAGTCGAAGCGCTTTCGAGGTAGAGGGACCGGGTGTCAGGAGTGAGTTGAAGTCCGCGTGCAAAGGCGAGAGCACAGATACCAGACAGAAATGCAGAGGTTTATGCGCGAAGTCAGCGGCGAGCACGGAATGTTCTCCTCTGCTTACGCCATTCCGGCGCTCGCCAGAGCAGAGATGGCTTCCTCGGGAGTCGAGAAGATCAGAAACAGGTTCAAGGTGCGAGTCACCTCGAGCAGTCTTTGTACCCGCTGATTGACGCCGCACAATACCATTTTCCGCCCTGCTTTTTCTCGCGTCACGTAAGCCGTGACCAGCAGTCCCAGGCCGGAGGAATCGACGTAAGGGACCTCGGAAAGATCGATGATGAGGGTGTCGGCGGGGGCTTCGCGGCGCATGGCGTTCTGAAAAACCGCTCCCGTCGCGGCCGTGAGCGGTCCGGTCAGCGCGAGCACTGGCTGAAACGGAAATTCGCCGGAACGCTCGATGATCAATGCCTCGGTCATGGTTGGTTCAGACTCGATCCCCCTGTCTCTGGACATAGTGGTTTTTCCTCTTTCAGAGTGGGGGGAACCGAATTCTAGGACATGCCGACAAGGACTGCAATCGGCTGCGTTCAAAAAAAAACACCTCAAATTGAGACCCCGGTAACCGGGTCTCCCCGCACCGGGGGAAGACATGCCCGGGGGGCTTCGATCTCGGCGAGTACAGGGTTTTTGGTCGAAACCTACACCATTTACTGCAGGCGAGTCGTGACAGGCCCGGCCCAGTTGTCTCATCGGCGCCCGAGATCGTCGGAGAGCCGGCGTCCGGACGTCAGGCGATCAGGAACGAGCCGAACAGGCTGTACAGCAAGACGGCCAGCACGATCAGGGTAAACGCCACGTACATGCGGTCGCCTTCGACGGCGAAGGCGATGGCGGAGAAAATCACGCGCGCTATGGGCGTCGCGATCAGCAGCAGGAGGCCCAGCTGCATCACGCCGCGCGGGTGGCCGCCGAGTGCGTAGCCCACCACTCCGTGAACCGTCTTCAACTCATGGGGCTCGCCGTGAAATCGGCGAAATGAAACGCGCGCCCCCGGATCGCGGGCGAGATAGGGAATGGCTCCGGCGAGCGTGACCAGCGCCGCCAGCACAACCCCGGCGCGCAGAAGACTGGCGATCAGCGCCTCCATGCGCTCCTCGCCGAAGCCGTTACCGGCTCCGGGTTTGCCGGTCAAGGGCCCGGTGGTCATTAGAAGCCTCCCCTCGCGGCTTTGAAAATCATCTCCAGCCCCAGCACCACGATGACGCCGCTGAACACCAGGCGCAGGAGGTTGGTTTGCGCCTTTACCAGTACCCGCGTTCCCATGAGCGACCCGATCAGGACTCCGATCATGACCGGCATCGCCAGCGACGGGTCGATGTAGCCTCGATTGAGGTACACGCCGGCGCTTGCCGCTGCGGTCACACCGATCATGAAATTGCTGGTCGTAGTCGAAACTTTGAACGGGATTTTCATGGCCTGGTCCATGGCGACCACCTTCATCGCGCCCGAGCCGATGCCGAGCAAGCCGGAGAGGGTGCCGGCCAGATACATGATCCCGAAACCCGCAGGCACGCGATACACGTTGTAGTGGCGGATGCCGGTGACATCGGGAAAGCTGCCGTTCAGTTTGAGTTGGGTGGCCAGAGGATCGGCCGGCTGGGAAACCGTCGTGCGCACTCGCGGGCGCCGCGAGACATAAGCGGAATAGATCAGCACAATTCCGAAAACCACGGCGATGGCCTTGGCGGGGACTTTCGCCGTAAGGTAGGCCCCGAACAGCCCCCCCAGGGTGGTGGCGATTTCGAGAAACATCCCGATGCGAATGTTCGAAAACCCTTCTCTCACATAGGCCGCGGCCGCACCGGAGGAGGTTGCAATGACGGAAACCAGCGAGGCCCCGATCGCATAACGCAGGTCGACGTGAAAGAAGATCGTGAGCAGCGGAACCAGAACCACTCCGCCGCCAAGACCGGTCAGTGCTCCCAGAAAGCCGGCAGCGAGCGAACCCGTCAGGACCAGGAAAGTGAAAGCCAGGATGTTCATCGAGCTCAATTAAGTCTGCCACAGCCGTCCGCCAGTCGGCTGACCCGAGACCTGTTCAGTTACTTCCCCGGCGCCTGAGATCGGGCGAAGCTGGTCGCATGACTCATCACAAACTCGTCGAACGGGCCGTCGCCTGGCTCCGGCGTTACGGTTGCGGGGTGGTGCTCTCCGAACAATCTGCGGCGAGCGGCGAGACCCCGGATGCCATCGGCTGGAAGCGCGGCTGTCATTCCGTGCTGGTCGAATGCAAGGTGTCGCGCAGCGATTTCCTGATCGACCGGCAGAAGCCGTTTCGCGCCGGACGGGGAAGCGGAATGGGATGCGAGCGGTATTATCTGACGCCGAAAAAGCTGGTTCGGGCCGACGAACTGCCAGCCGGATGGGGTTTGCTCGAAGCCGCGGGAAGGGAAGTCAAACTGGTTTCCCCCGCGACACCGAACCTCCGCTCATCGCGCGGCTTCCGCTACGAAATGAACCTTCTGCTGGCCAGTTTGCGGCGAGTTGAAATTCGCATCGCGCCGCAGTCGATCACCGATTTTTTGAAATGGAAGAACCGGATGGTCGAATACAATCGGGGCTTCGCGCCCGAGGGCTTGACCGAGGCCCGGGAAGAGAGCAATCCCTACCTTCACGCGGAGGCGCTTGACTGAAGTGCGCGCCGGAAGCCGCCGGAGCGTCATACGAACCGGACGGTCTGTCGGTTGATTCCGCATGCGTTAGGTACCATCGGAATGTACTTCCACTTACTCCAGATTGGCCAAGTGGTGCTAGACTCGCGTCTTGGTGAGGAAATCTGGGCGCGGCAAAATCGTGCGGGCGCCAATTTCCCCGCCAGCGCAACCGTCTTACGTTTCGGTTTCTTGACCAAAGCAGGTCCTTGCGCCACTTGGCGCACGGTTTTTGGGGTTCCAGCTCAGGTTTCTGGCTGATGGACAAAAAGGCTTGGGCCGCGGAGTTCTGATGGCTGTCGCTTCATATCCGGCTGTGTGCGCCGCATTTTTCGATCACCTGCGCGATGCTCCATCGCGCTGGCTGCTGCTCGACTACGACGGTACGCTCGCACCGTTTACGCCCGATCGAAAGCACGCCGTTCCCTATCACGGCTTTCCAGAACTGGTTTCGAAGATCAGCCGCACCGGCACCCGGGTTATTTTTGTCAGCGGCCGGCCGGCGTACGAGCTCGTGTCTTTATGCGGGATTCATCCGCATCCGGAAATCTGGGGAAGTCATGGCCGCGAGCATCTGCTTGCCGACGGCTCGTATCTGATCAACCCGCCCTCCCCGGAGCAGCAGCAGGCATTGCGGTCGCTCGCCCGGTCGCTTGAGGAATCGGGGCTCGCCTCGCGGACGGAAATCAAGCCGGGCGGGCTCGCAGTCCACTGGCGGGGACTCGCACGCGACGAACGTGAACCCATCGAAGCCGAAGTGGGCTCACGCTTCCGCGCTGCGGTGAATCTGCACGGTCTCGAGCTCCTTGCCTTTGACGGCGGTCTTGAACTGCACGCGTCGGGCAGGAACAAAGGCGATGCGGTCTCAGCTATTTTGGCCGAGGCGGGCGAGGGGGTGGCGGCTGCTTATTTGGGCGACGATCAAACCGACGAGCACGCCTTCCGCGCCATCAAAGGGCGGGGACTTGCCATCCTTGTGGGACTTGTGCCGCGGCCCACAATGGCCGACACCTGGTTACGCCCGCCCGACGAAGTAGCTCGTTTTCTAAGCGACTGGCTTCGAGCCTGTGGAGCAGGAGAATGAAGCTGCTGGAAGGACGACTCATCAACGTTTCGAACCGGCTGCCTGTCGAGGTCAAGACCCGTAGCGGGAGGGGGCCGCGTTTGAATTCAAGCGCCGGCGGGCTGGCGACGGCGCTCGACAGCATCTGGCGGCACCAGCACGGGTTGTGGATCGGCTGGGCGGGACCGGTGGAGACCGAAGCCGCGGTTCCGCTGCTTGAGAGGGCCGCCCGCGGGCGCGCCTATACCTTTCGCGCCGTGCCGCTCTCGGCGCAGGAGGTTTCGAAGTTTTACGCCGGCTTTGCCAACGAGATCATCTGGCCCCTGTTTCATGACATGCCTTCGCGCTGCAATTTTGATCCCGAGTTCTGGGAGGCCTACCAGCGGGTGAACCGCAAGTTCGCGCAGGCCACAGCCGAAAACGCGAGCGGCAAAGACCTGATCTGGGCCCATGATTATCACCTGATGCTGATGGGCCGGTATCTGCGCGAAGCCGGCTGCACGGCGCGGGCGGGGTTCTTTTTGCACATTCCGTTTCCCGCACCCGATATTTACGAAAAGCTGCCCTGGCGCAAGAATATTTTGCGGGCCCTGCTCGACTACTGGCTGCTCGGGTTTCAAACCGAGCGCGACCGGTTTAATTTCCTGAGCTGTGTCGAGCGGATCATCCCCGAGGCGGCGATGGAGCGGGAGGGCTCGCGGAACGTCATCACACTCGACAACCGCCGCACGACGGTGGCCGCGTTTCCGATCAGCATCGCCTTCGAGGAATTCGCCAACCACGCGGCCAGCCGCGAGGTCGAGGCGGCTTCGATGGAGCTTCGCCGCGAGTTGACCAACAACTTTATCGTCCTCGGCGTGGACCGCATGGACTACACCAAGGGAATTCCCGAGCGGCTCAAGGCCTTTCGCATTCTGCTGCGGCGCTATCCGGAGCTGCGCCGGCGCGTGACCTTGCTGCAGATCGTCGTCCCCAGCCGGGAAGACATCCCGGAGTACAAGGACCTGCGCCGGGAAGTGGAGCTGCTGGTCAGCCAGATCAACGGGGAGTTCACCGAAGCCGGTTGGGTGCCCATCCATTACATCCACCGCAACCTTTCCCGCAAACACCTGCTGGGCTACTACCGGGCGGCCGATATCGCGCTCATCACTTCCCTCAAGGACGGCATGAACCTGGTCGCCAAGGAATTCTGCGCCGCCCAGACCGATGAACAAGGGGTGGTCGTCATCAGTGAATTCGCCGGGGCCGCTGCCGAGCTGCGGCACGGGGCCCTGGTGGTGAATCCCAATGACCTCGCGGGGATTGCCGAAGCCATTCACCAGGCCTGCGTCATGCCCGCCGAGGAGAAGCGCTCCCGCATGCGGCTGCTGAGAGATATCATCCGCACCTACAACGTCGAGGGCTGGGCGGAGGCTTTTCTCCACACGGCGTTGAATGCAGAACGGCAGTGTCCTCCCGCGGGCGGCGATTACCCGCTGGCCGCCGCCTCGGCAGCGCCCAATCCGCGAATTGCGTGATGGAATGGCCCGCGGCGCCGCGGGTTCCCGTCGTCTAAATCGCGCCCGGCGGCGCTGGCCCGCCCGGCCTCCTACCGGCCCGGCTTCTTCCCGGCTTTTTTCCTCTTCGCCAGTTCGGCCTTCGAGTACATGCTGCCGCGGCACTTCCTGGCGCGGCAGAAACACGGGGCCCGATCGCCGGGATCCCCGTCATAAAGGTTGTAGTCGTAGGCCAGTTCCTCGCCGGCGGCGATGTTGCGGATCGCCCGGATGAACACCCGCCCGCGGATTTCCTCGGCTTCGCAATTCGGTTCGCACGAGTGATTGATAAACGCCGCGACGCTGTCGCCGTCGATCACATGCTCGCCGTCGGCGAGGCCGAACAGGTAGGTTCGCGGCGAGTGCTCGTAGAGATCGTCCGCTTGCCCGCCGGTCAGCCGGGCGCCGGTATATTCGGCCACGAGCGAACGCTTCCGGATGGACCGGGTGGTATAGACGCCATCCGCGTGGATCTGGGAACGCCGTATCACCAGGGCCATGGTGCGAGCTTAACATGCTCGCAAGCGGTCTTCTCCCAAAGAAAACGTCCCCCGAAGCTTCCGAAGACAGGACGGAACTCCACGCGGCGGACTCGCCGGGCTGTCGATTTTTTCCCGCGCAGTGTAGAGTTACTGTTCGTCATCTGACAGGAAGCGTGAATGAAAATCGTCGATGCCAAGGTGATTGTTTGCTGCCCGGGAAGGAATTTTGTCACGTTGAAATTGACGACCGAGGATGGCATCTGGGGCCTCGGGGACGCCACCCTGAACGGAAGGGAGCTCTCGGTTCAAAGCTACCTGAACGATCATGTGCTGCCTTTGCTGATCGGCCGCGATGCCCGCCGGATCGAGGACACCTGGCAGTATCTGTATAAAGGCGCCTATTGGCGGCGCGGCCCGGTGACCATGTGCGCCATCGCCGCAGTGGACACGGCCTTGTGGGACATCAAGGCCAAAAGTTTGAATGTGCCCCTCTATCAGCTGCTCGGAGGCGCTTCGCGCGAAGCGGTTCTGGTCTATGGACACGCAAGCGGCGCAGACCTCGAGGAAAGCGTGCAGTCGTTCTCGAACTTCCTGAACCTGGGCTACAGGGCGGTTCGCGCGCAGTCGGGGGTTCCCGGCCTGAGCGCCGCCTACGGGATCGGGCGCAGCGGGCACACCTACGAGCCGGCGGAAAAAAACGCGCCCAAGGAGACCCGGTGGTCCACGGAACATTACCTGCGCTTTGCGCCGCAGCTGTTTGCCCGGCTGCGCAAGGAGTTCGGGCCGGAGATACACATGCTGCACGACGCCCATCATCGCCTGACTCCGATCGAGGCGGCCCGGCTGGGCAAGGAGCTCGAGCCGTATCATCTGTTCTGGCTCGAGGACGCGACGCCGGCCGAACTCCAGGAAAGCTTCCGGCTGATTCGCCGCCACACCACGACGCCTCTGGCCGTCGGCGAAGTGTTTAACACTATCTTCGACTGCCGGTTGCTGATCGAGGAGCAGTTGATCGATTTCATTCGCACCACCGTGGCGCATGCCGGCGGGATTACCCACCTGAAGAAGATCGCGAACCTGGCGGAAATGTATCAGGTGCGGACCGGTTCCCACGGCGCAACCGATATGAGTCCGGTTTCGATGGGCGCGGCGCTCAACTTCGATCTCAGCGTGCACAACTTCGGAATCCAGGAGTACATGCCGCACACGCCCGAGACCGACCGCGTGTTCCCGCACTCCTATTCGTTTCAGGACGGCTCCATGCATCCGGGTGATGAGCCCGGAATCGGCGTCGCAATCGACGAGGAACTGGCCGCCCGATACCCCTACGAGCGCGCCTATCTGCCGGTCAGCCGAAAGCTCGATGGGACGGCCGACAGCTGGTAGCCGGGCGGAACCCGGGCGAAGCGCGCCGCGAGTTCAAACCCGCGCTTCTTTGCTCGGAGCTTGGCCCGGAGCCTGGCCCGAGGCTTGAAGACGAATCGCCGGGAGCTCGAGGGCCAGAAACTGCCGCGCATTTTCGAAACAGATGTTTCTGAGGACGCCTCCCACCAGATCGAAGTCGTTCGGCAGTTCGCCCCGTTCAAGGTCCTCCCCCAGGAGACTCGCGAGCACGCGGCGGAAGTATTCGTGGCGGGGGAAGGACATGAACGAGCGCGAATCGGTTACCATGCCGACAAAACGCGACAATAAGCCGACATTCGACAGTGTGTTCAGTTGCGCCTCGATACCTTGTTTCTGGTCCAGGAACCACCAGGAACTTCCGAACTGGACCTTGCCGGCCTGCCGGGCGTCCTGAAAGGACCCGGCCGCGGTGGCCACAGCGTAGTTGTCGGTCGGGTTGACGTTGTACAGAATCATTTTCGGCAGCGCGTTCTCCCGGTCGAGTAAATCGAGATAGGCGCACAAGGGCCGGGCCTGCGGCCAGTCGCCCATCGTATCGAAGCCCGTGTCCGGACCGAGCGAGTCGATTCCCCGGGAATTGACCGAACGCAGGGCGCCCAGATGCAGTTGTTTGGTCCAGCCCTTTTCGGCGTCCAGACGGCCGAAGAAGAGCATCAGAAACGCGGCGAACTGGTCGTGTTCCTCCGGGGGCGCGGCATGCCCGGCCCGCGCCCGGAGAAAGATTTCGGCGGCCTTTTTTTCCGTGCAGGGACTCGAGTAGCAATAGGGCAGGCCATGATCGGAAATCCGGCCGCCTTCCCGGTGAAATGCGTCGTGCCGCTGCTTGAGCGCGTCGAGGAAATGGCCGAGCGAGCCGATGTCGATATTGGCGGCCGATTCCAGGCGCTCCACCCAGGCGTTGAATCGCTCGGGCCGGTGGACTTCGAGCGAGCGATCGGGGCGGAATGTCGGATACATGCGCAAGTCGCGTTCGCCTGCATTGACCTTGCGGTGAGCCTGGAGATCGTCGCAGGGATCATCGGTGGTGCAGACCGCAAGCACGTGAAATTTTCTGAGAATCCCCCTGGCGCTGAACTCGGGCGTCTGCAGCAGTTCGTTGGCGCCGTTCCACACCGAGCGGGCGGTCGACTCATCGAGCAGGCGGTCAAACTGGAAGTATCGCTTCAGCTCCAGGTGGGTCCAGTGATAAAGAGGGTTGCGCAGGGTGAAGGGCACGGTCCTTGCCCAGGCCAGGAACTTTTCATAGGGGGTCGCGTCTCCCGTCGCATACCGCTCGGCAACGCCCTGGGCCCGCATCAAGCGCCACTTGTAGTGATCGCCGGCCAGCCAGATTTCGGTCAAATCGCGAAACTTCCGGTCTTCGGCAATTTCGCTGGCCGGCAGATGGGAATGGAAATCGAGAATGGACGCGTCTTCCGCGTAGTCGTGAAACAGGCGGCGCGCCGCTGCGGATGCGAGAAGAAAATCGTCGTGCACGAAGTTCAAGAGAGACTCCGACCGTCCATTAATTGTATAGTCGAACAAAAGCCGGCCGGCAACTCTTTCGCGGCCGTCGATCTCGCCGGGGCACGGCGCCGATCCAAGCGGTCAGCCCAGAGCCCGCATGGCGGGAACGTATGCATCTTACAGGAGACCGAGGAACTCATTGCGATGACGAATCCGTTTCAACCGAAACCTGAACACAAGTTTTCCTTTGGATTGTGGACGGTTGGCAATCGCGGGCGCGATCCTTTCGGTGATTTCGTCCGGCCCCCGATCCGGCCCGCCGAGATTGTTTCGATGCTGGCCGAAGTAGGAGCCTGGGGGGTGAACCTGCACGACAACGATCTGGTTCCGATCGATACGAGCGCGAGCGAACGCGACACCATTGTCCGCGAGTTCAAGAAGGCCTGCTCGGACAACGGGATCGTCGTACCCATGGCCACGGTCTCGCTGTTCTTTCATCCGGTTTTCCGCGACGGGGCCTTTACCTCCAATGATCCCGAAGTGCGCGCCTATGCGGTGCAGAAGACCCTGCGCGCCATGGATCTTGGGGCGGAACTGGGGGCGAAGATTTTCGTTCTCTGGGGAGGACGCGAAGGGGTTGAAACCGATGCCTGCCGCCGCGCCGATGAGGCGGTCAAACGCCTGCGCGAAGCTGTGAACTATCTCTGCGAGTACAACCTCGAACAGAACTACGGGTACAGATTTGCGCTGGAAGCGAAACCCAACGAGCCGCGGGCCGACATCTACATGGCCACCACCGGCCATTACCTCGGCTTCATTCCGACCCTCGATCATCCGGAAATGGTGGGCGTGAATCCCGAATTTGCGCACGAAACCATGGCAGGCCTGAATTTCACGCACGGCGTTGCCCAGGCCTGGGAGGCCGGAAAACTGTTTCACATCGATCTGAACGATCAGATGCCCGGGCGCTACGATCAGGACCTGCGGTTTGCCTCCGCCAATTTGAAGGCCTGCTTCTGGCTGGTGAAATTTCTCGAGGATGTCGGCTATTCCGGCCCCCGGCACTTCGATGCCCACGCGTACCGGACCGAAGACTACGAGGGCGTGAAGGATTTTGCCCGGGGCTCGATGCGCAGCTATCTTATTCTCAAGGGAAAGGCCGCTCGCTGGAACGCGAACCCCGAGATTCAAGCGATTCTCCGGGAGTTGACGAGAGCCACGCCGGGTGTTCCGGCGGTCGGCAAGTATTCGAAAAAAGGCGCGACCGCCTTGCTGGCGCATGCGTTCGATAAAGACAAAATTTTAAAAAAGCGCCTGCCCTACGAGCGGCTGGACCAGCTGACCGTGGATATCCTCGCCGGGGTTGACGGCTGATTTTGAATTCGATATCGAAAACGGCGGGCTGACCCCGGTGTCCATCGCCTGCCTCTCCCGGGCCCATGCCCGAATCGCTTCTGCGGAAAATCCCGCTTGACAAGGTGCCCTGGAAGTTCCTATAGTTCGAGGCACAAATTTAATCTGCGGTTGAGAGCCCTGCGTTTTTGGGTTTCTCCGAGGCCTGGTATGCGCCGGATGAACTTTACAGACACGCAGGTCGCCACAAGCGAAACCGCCCGCGGCATAAACCGCGGCATCGTCTTGAACCTCATCCGCCGCCGTCAGCCCATCTCGCGCGCGGATCTGGCGCGCGTCTCGGGCCTGCAGCGCAGCACGGTCTCTTTGATCGCCGAACAATTGATCCGGGAAAAATGGATCATATACGGGCCCACGGGACGGCTGCCGCGCGGCCGGCGTCCCACGTTTCTGCAGCTGAACGACCGCCGCGCCATTCTTGTTGTGGACCTTCGCCCGGGGATGACAACCGTTGCCGTCGCCGACGTGAACGGCACCTTCCTTGCCCAGCAGGGAATTCCGACGCCCGGGGATCCGGATACGGCGAGCGCGAAATTTTCCGCCGAGATCCGCCGGATGGTGGAGAGTCATCCGAATCTGATTTTCGAAGGCATCGGCATCAGCGTGCCGGGCCGTTTTGACGCAAGCCGTCAACGGGTGGTTTTCGCTCCCAATCTTCACTGGCCTCCGTTTGATTTGAAAGCGCCTCTCGAAGAAGCGACCGGGATGCTGGTTGAGCTCGAGAACGCCGCGAACGCCTGTGTGCTCGCCGAAGTGTGGTTTGGCCACGGGGAGAAGACGCGCGACCTGACGGTGGTGACGGTTTCTGAGGGCGTAGGCGTCGGGATTTTCAGCGAAGGCCGGCTGGTCCGGGGGCTCAGCGGGATGGCGGGCGAGTTTGGTCACGTGCCGCTCGACATGGAGGGCCCGGGCTGCAGTTGTGGCGGCCGCGGTTGCTGGGAGGTCTATGCCTCGAACCGGGCGGCGCTGCGTTATTACCAGGAGTCGGGCGCGGCCGCCTGTCCCGGTTTCCACCATCTTCTCGAACTCGCCGAAATCGGAGACCCGGCGGCCGTCGGCGCGCTCAATCGCATGGCGCACGCCATCGGGCGGGGAACGCGGATGATTGTGGCAGGCATTGCCCCGGAGGAGATCGTATTCGTCGGCGAGTTTACGAAGATGTGGAGCCGGTTCGGGCCTATTATTGCCGCCGAAGTTGCGGGCTCGGTGCTTGCCGGCGCTCCTCCGAAGGTGCGGCCGGCAGCGGCCCAGCCGAGCACCGCCCGCCTGCGGGGGGCCGTGGCGCTGGTTCTGCAAAAGCATTTTGGTCCTTCCGAGAGCGTCGAGAAACGCCGTAACTTGAATTCCCCGGCACGCGCCGAGGCCAGAGTTTAGCAGCAAAGTTAGTCATCCATGCGCAAGGGGTTCGTCAGCTTAGTTTTCGCCAGCACAGCATACAGGTTGGTTTCTGCCTCAGCCGGCAGGAGACGGGGTTTGCCCGCTCCAGGTTAGGTTCTCGTCCGCAGGTTTCCAACGAGAGGATCCATGTCATGAGAGAACCGAACCCGGATGTTCCGCCGGCAGGCAAACATGGGGTCAAACTATGTTGACAGAATTGCTGGCGCTGGCCAGATGCTCCGTCCGCCTTAACCGCTCGCGTCACGTTTGAGAAAAACTCCGGCATGGTCCGGGCGAAGAAGCTTGCCCTTCACCAGGGTGTCCAAAGGAGAAGCACGAAATGCATAGTTCAGCTCGAAATCTGTCGCAACCCTCGTTCAATCGAATCGTCGGGGTGCTGGCCGCCGTGTTCGTGCTCTTCTTTGCCAGCCGGCTGGGAGCGCAGACGGTCGCTGCGTACAGTTTTGAAGACGGCACAGCCGACGGCTGGGCCTCGTTCAACGGGGCGAGCACGCCGGCGGCAACCAGTGCTGCGGCCGAATCCGGATCGTTCAGTCTGGTGACCACCACGGGTTCGACCGGCCAGGGCGGGCCCTCCATTCTCATGACCGGCGTTCTCCAGCCGGGCGCGACCTATAGCATCACCGGCTTTGTCGAACTCGCGAGCGGCGAGAGCGCCGTGAACGCGAACTTTACGATGAAACGCACGGACCCGAGCTGCTCGGGCGGCACCTGTTTTGATACCATCGGCCCCTTCCAGGTTCCCGTTTCCGACACCGGATGGGCGCAGATTGGCGGAAGCTATACCGTGCCCATCACGGCGACCGGCCTGACGCTCTACGCCCAGCTGGTGGGAGCTTCGAGCGCCCAGTCGTTCTATCTGGACGAAGTCGTGATTACGCAGACGGCAGCCGCTCCCGGAGGAACTCCGATTGCGGCCTACACATTTGAGGACGGAGGCCTGGACGGCTGGGCGCCCTTCGGCTCACCCACGCTGAGCAATACCGCGCCGCCGGTCCCGGATCCCAATGGGGATGCGCGCAGCCTTCTCGTCACCAACCGGACCGCCGGCTTTATGGGGCCGAGTCTCGATCTGTTGAGCGTGCCGAACGTAGTGGCCGGTGCGACGTATCAGGTGAGCGCTTATGTCTTGCTGGCCGCGGCCGACAGCAGCAATCCGACGGCAACGATTTCAACCAAGACGACCGACTGCGCCACATCCGGGGCCTTCAGCAATCTGGCGACCTCGGGCCCGCTTTCGAGCACCGCCTGGACGAAGGTACAGGGTACCTTCAGCTTCAGCAATGTGCCCGGACCTCCTACCGGTCTGCTTCTTTACATTCAATCGACGAGCGCGACCGATTCGTTCTATGTCAGCGATGTGGTCATCAGCGAGCTTGCCCCTCCGCCGAACCCGGGTCAGCAGGACAATTCGGGGATCAGCAGCACGTTTGAGGATGGCGGCGTGGATGGCTGGAGTTCGCGGACGGGCAATTCCACGGTGGCCAATTCGACGGCCGAGGCGCACAGCGGCACGCACAGCCTGCTGACGACCGGACGGACCGCCAATTTTGACGGGCCGCAGATCAACGTCAGCAACAAGATGTACAACGGCTCGACCTACAACCTCAGCGCGTGGGTGATGCTGGCGCCCACCGACGGCTCCAACCACGTGATCAACATGAGTCTGCAGGTTACGCTCAATGGCAACACCAGCTTCCCGAGCATCACGACCTTTCCCGGCGTCAGTGTGCCCGCCGACGGAAACTGGCACCAGGTCAGCGTGAACGGATTCAACATGGCGAACAGTTACGACCCGGGAACGGCTTTCGTCTATTTCCAGACGGTGCCCCCGTCGGGCAGCGACCTGGCGTCGTTCTACATGGACGACTTCCAGCTGACGTTTGTCCCTCCGCCGGTGATCCAGACCGACATCCCTTCGATCTTCAAGACCTACGCGGATTTCTTTCCCGTCGGAGCCGAGGCCAACCCGGCCGATCTCTCCGGACCCCACGCCCAGCTGCTGACGACGCATTTCAACAGCATCACGTCGGAGAACGACATGAAGTGGAGTTCGGTCGAGAACAGCAAGGGCGCGTTTACCTTTGGCAATGCCGACGCCGAGGTGGGGCTTGCCGTGTGCCACGGCATGCGCGTTCGCGGACATAACCTGGTGTGGTCCACCGGGGCGCAGACTCCGTCCTATGCGTTTGGCGACGGGACCAATTCACCCGCCAACCAGGCCGTGGTGACGGCCAATATCCAGGAGCACATTCAGAACGAACTCCAGCACTTCGGCACCCAGGTGTATGCCTGGGATGTGGTCAACGAACCGCTCGACCCCACGCAGCCCGACTGCCTCGTTCACGGCCCGTTCTACCAGGTGCTCGGCAAAAGCTATCTCGACATCGCGTTACAGGCAGCCAGGCAGTTTGCCCCGCCGGGCACCAAACTGTTCATCAACGACTTCAGCACGGCCGACAGCGACCGCCTGGCGTGCCTCGTAAAGGTGGTCGGCGACCTCCGTTCGCGAGGGATTCCGCTTGACGGCGTCGGCCATGAGATGCACAACGCCGTCAATTTCCCGCCCGTTTCCGGCATGGTAAACGCCATCAATACCGTGGCGGCGAATTTCCCGGGCATCGACCAGCAGGTGACCGAGCTGGACATGAGCGTCTACAATGCCGGCGACAACACCTCGAACTTCGGCCTCAACATTTCGCCCTCGCTTCTGGCCGAGCAGGGTTGGCTCTACAAGCTGTACTTTGACGCCTTCCGTCAGCTAAGCGGCAAGCTGAGCGCTGTGACCTTCTGGGGCTTTGCCGATGACGATACCTGGCTCGATGGCTTCCCCATCCCGCGCACCGATTACCCTCTGCCCTTCGACATGGGATTGCAGGCCAAGCCGGCGTACTGGGGCATCGTGGACCCGACGAAACTGCCGGGTTTCGGCCTCAAGTTCGCGGCCTCGCAGACGGCAGGCCAGGCCGATACCCGCACCTTTACCGTGACTGCCACCAACGGCAGCGTCGGTCCGGCTTATCAAACCGAGATCAACGGCTTTACGCTGACGCAGGTTTCAGGGCCGTCGTGCTCGCCCCGAATCACGGCGCCCGGCAGCTTCCCGATTTCTCTCGGCGACATACAAACGAGCGGCTCCGCCAGCGCGAAGTTCGTCGTCAGCATTGTCGGCTGCGACCCGCTTTCCCAATTCAAGTTGAGCGTGCCGTGGACTTCAGCCACCTACGATACCGGCACGTTTACCTCGACCCTGAACTTCTTCCGGGGCGCGCCGTGATAGGGATGGGACGCGCGCTCCGGTTCGCGTCCCGCGCCTTTCCTTGGAAGCTGGCACCGAAACGGCGCCGAAGCTGCCGAAGCAGCTCGGTTCCTGGCAAACCGGGTTAGCTGTTATGATTTCTACTCCCGACGGGCGTTGCTTGGCCTGTCGTTGGCAGCGCGCATGGGACTTTCCGGCCTGGATCTGACTTCAAAAATCGCGGTCGTCATCGGAGGAACCTCCGGTATCGGCCGGGCTCTGGCGCTCGGCCTCGCCCAGGCGGGCGCTGACGTCGTCGCCACCGGCCGGCGCGCCGAACTGGCGAAGTCCGCGGCGCGGGAGATCGCCTCGCTCGGGCGCCGATCGCTTGAGGTCACGGTCGACGCTGTGGATCGCCGGAGCGTCGAGGCGCTGCACGCCCGCGTGCTCGCCGAATTGGGTGATGTCGACATCCTGGTCAATTCCGCCGGGATCACCAAGCGCGCTCCGACCCTCGATGTAAGCGAAGACGAGTGGAACCGGATCTTTGACACCAACCTCACGGCTGTGCTTCGCGCCTGCCAGATTTTCGGCCGGAAAATGCTGGAGCGGAAGCAGGGGCGCATCATCAATATCGCATCGGTCTCTTCGGGGCGCGGATTCTTCGAAGTAGCCGCTTACGCTGCCAGCAAAGCCGGCGTGGTCTCCCTGACCAAGACTCTGGCGGTCGAATGGGCGAAGTACGGAGTCTCGGTGAACGCCATCGCGCCCGGGGTCTTTCCCACCGATCTCAACCGGGCGCTGCTCGACGGCACGCCGCGGGGCCAGGAATTTATCGTCCGTACTCCCATGCGGCGGTTCGGAAGACTCGAGGAACTGGTCGGCGCTGCCGTGTTCCTGGCGTCCGATTCGGCGGCCTTTGTCACCGGACACGTGCTGGCGGTGGATGGCGGGTTTCTGGCGAGCGGTGTCACCCAATGATCATCCGGATGCAAGTATTTCCAGAACTGCCTGACCAACTCTCTCGCATGGACGCCTGAGGTCCCCCGGGCAGCTCCGCTTTTCCTCCGGCAAACCGCGCGGCGTTTTCCCTGCATCGTTCGACGAAATCCCGCTTTTCTTGCATCCGCAGCTCGCATGCGAAATCCTGCACCTCAAGTCCGGGCGCGCCCTAAAAGATCATTCTCCTTTTAGAGCCCTGGCGGGGCCGCTTAGAGTAGCGTATGCGTTCGATTTTTGAGGCAAAGGGTCTGCGGTTCATCTTTGCGGCCAACCTGATTTCCATGATCGGCAGCGGAATGAATTCCGCGGCCGTCGCCTGGTACATCCTCAAGGCCACGCACTCGGAGATCGCGCTCGGCACCTTCGCCATCGTCCAGACCCTGCCCGCCATGGTTCTGCTTCCCTTCAGCGGGGTGGTGATTGACCGCGAGGACCGGCGCCGGCTGGTGATGATGCTCGATGCGGCCCGCGCTCTGGTGATCGCCGCGGTTTCCGTGCTCGCGTTCTCCGGGAGAGTCAAGATCTGGGAGCTGTATGCGATGAATATGCTTGTCGCTGCGGGCTTCTGGATGTTCTGGCCGACCGTCACCGCGCTCCTTCAGGAACTGACGCCGGGCGATGAATTTGTCGCCGCCAACACGTTTCTTCTGGCGGGCGTGCAGGGAGGCTGGCTGGTTGCCGGGGCCATGGTGGGCTTCGTGTACAACCAGATCGGTCTCGCGGGCGTTCTCGCGCTCGATGTCACAAGCTACGCGATTTCGTTTCTTTGCTACTTGGCTGTGCGCAGGGGGCGACACGTGGTTCGCCGTCCTCCGGAACCGTACTCCTCCGGCAGGGCCGCGGCCGAGAGCGCGCCGGGGAAATTTTTCCGCGAATTAGGAGAAGGCGTCCGGTTTCTGCGCGGACATCGCGAGCTCGTATGGCTCGGCGCGAGCTGGGCGCTGTTTCTCTCCGCCATGATGACGGGCGTCGTGGTCACGGCGCCGCTCAGCGATTTCATCTATCACAAGGGTGCTGTCGGGTACGGATGGCTGAACGGCGGCTGGGGCGTGGGCGCATTTGTGAGCGCGTTCTATGCCCCGGGGTTTATCAGGAGGTTTGGCGCCCGCCGGTCCATCGCCATTTCGCTCGCCATGCTGGCGGTTCTGATGGCCTCCGCTCCCAGGATGCCATGGTTCGGGCTGGCCGTTGCCGTGTACGCAGCCATGGGATCGGGGAGAGGCATCACCGGCATCGCCATCAATACCAGGCTGATGGAGCAGATTCCCCAGCATTTCATGGGACGGGTGCAGAACATCTTCTATTTTGCCGGGACCATCCTGCAGGTGTCGCAAGCGTATCTAGTAGGCGCGCTGGCCGAAAACAATCTGATCGCCGGGTTCTCGGTGATCGGGTTCGTCTATGCCATGGGATTTTTGAGCGCCGCCTGGCCGGTGCGGGTTGGGCAACCGGCAGAGGTGACCGAGTGAGCTCTTGCGGGCTCCCATGGAAGCGAGGCGCGCGAACCGCGCCTGGGTTTCGACTCGCGAACCAGAGCGGCTGCGATTGCAGGCACGTATAATGAGTCATCGAAACCTTCAGAGGACGGACCTCATGCCTTCTTCGAACGGCAGCAATCGCAACGGAGCGAACCCGGGCGGCGTTCCCAGGCCCAGAGCAGAATGGATCGCCGGCCGCCAGTCTGAAAATCGGGACGGCAATTTCTCGCAAATGCACTATGCCCGGCAGGGCGCCGTCACCGAAGAGATGCGCTACGTGGCCGCGCGCGAGAAGCTTCCCGACGAGCTTGTGCGCGAGGAAGTGGCGCGGGGGAGAATGATCATTCCCGCCAACCGGAACCACCCGGAGCTCGAGCCGATGTCGATCGGCGTCGCATCCTTGTGCAAGATCAACGCCAATATCGGCAACAGCGCCCTTACGTCGAACATTGACGAAGAATTGGACAAGCTGCATACCGCCGTCCATTACGGCGCCGATACGGTGATGGACCTGTCGACCGGGGGGGATATTCACGCAATCCGTGAAGCCATTCTGCGCCATTCCCCGGTCCCGATCGGCACCGTTCCCATTTATGAAGCGGTTTCGCGCGTGAAGCGGATCGAGGATCTCAGCGCCCAGCTGATGCTCGAAGTGATTCAGGAACAGGCCGAGCAGGGGGTGGATTACATGACGATCCATGCCGGCGTGCTGCGCGAATACCTGCCGCTCGTTGCCAACCGCATCACCGGAATCGTAAGCCGGGGCGGCGCGATTCTGGCCCAGTGGATGGCGCACCATCGCAAACAGAACTTTCTGTACGAGTGTTTCGAGGACATCACGAAGATCTTCGCGAAATATGACGTGTCGTTCTCGCTCGGCGACGGCCTGCGGCCCGGGTGCATCCATGACGCCAGCGATGCGGCGCAGTTTGCCGAGCTCGAAACTCTTGGCGAGCTGACGAAAAAGGCCTGGGAATACGACGTACAGGTGATGATCGAAGGCCCGGGCCACGTTCCCATGCATAAGATTCAGGAACAGGTCGATAAGGAGCGGGAGCTCTGCCACGAAGCCCCGTTCTACACCCTGGGGCCGCTGGTGACCGACATCGCCCCCGGCTACGACCACATCACGTCTGCGATTGGCGCGGCGATGATTGGATGGCACGGGGCGGCGATGCTCTGCTATGTGACTCCGAAAGAGCATCTCGGCCTTCCCAACCAGCGAGACGTGAAAGACGGAATCATCGCCTACAAGATTGCGGCGCACGCCGCGGATGTGGCCCGCCGCCGTCCGGGCGCCCAGGACCGCGACAACGCGCTCAGTTACGCACGCTACAAATTCGACTGGGAAAAGCAGTTTGCGCTCTCGCTCGACCCCGAGACCGCGCGCGCCATGCACGATGAGACGCTCCCGGACGATTACTACAAGGAAGCCGCGTTCTGCTCGATGTGCGGGCCCAAGTTCTGTTCCATGAATTACTCATCCCGGGTGGATGATTACAATCGCGAGTTGCACGGCCTCGAAAAGAAGGACTATTCCGAGCTGGTGGAGAGACTGCTCCCGCAGAAGCAGTGAGGAACCTCACCTCCCGCGGAAGACCTGGTCAGCGGGAGACGCCGTTTCCGTAATATTTATAGGTGTTCGGAGCGACGTAGTCATCGTCCTTCATGTGGCGATGCTTCCGGTGTTTTTCCGGCCTCGGGGGAGGAGGTTTCTTCTCATGCGGCCTGGCTGCTGCCGGAGTGCGGCGTGACTTCCCCAGGTCCGGTGACTGCGGGCCGGCGGCAACCCGGGAGGGCGAAGGCTGGGCGGCGGGAGCCGGCGGGGGCAGGGGCTTTGCGCCTTCCAGGGAACCGGAGCCCGACCCATGGCCGGGAAGAAAGCTCGCCCGAAAGCGCGATGTCAACGAAACCCCGACCAGCGCCACGAGAATGCATGCTGCCGCGATGATCACCGCGGAGCGGAATCCGGGCGCCGCGCTCCGCACCTTCCAGTCCGAGAGCCGCCGCGCCGCCAGAATTTTCATTCTTAACGGGAATCCGGCAAGCGCAATCCTCGCGTGTGGAGGTTTCCATCGCGGCGCCTCTGGCGCGGGAATGGTTCTCGCCGGTCGGGCGAAGAGCCGCTTACCGCGCTCGGTCCATCGGCGCGGGTATGCAAGGGAGTTGCGCAGGAAATCATTGAGAACGGCTGCCGCACCCGTGAGAACGGCTGCCGCACGCGTGAGAACGGCTACCGCACGCGTGAGAACGGCTACCGCACCCGCCCACGCGGGGGCCTGCGCTCGAGCCGGTCCGTCTTTCCTGGCGTCATTCCTGATTTCTTTGACTTCTTTCTTAAGGTCTTTGACTTCTCTGACTTCTCTAACTTCTCTAACTTCAATTTCTTTCCTGACTACGGGGGCTTCCTTCCGAACCACATTTGTCGCCACGGGGATGTAGGATACCGTTCGCGGCGGTGGAGGGGTGATGGCTTCGACTTTTGAAGGGAGCGCCGGCTTCGGGTCAGCGGTAACTGCGGCAGCAGTCGGCGCGGCCGACGGCACGGGGTCGGGGTCGGGCTGCGGAACCCGCCACCAGGGAATGGGAGCCGAGGGGGCGGCCCCGGCTGCCGGCTCTCGCGGCGCAGCAGCTTCCTGACGGGATTGTTGCGGCAGAGGCGCTCTCCCGCGCCGCCGCATCATCTCCATGACTCGCGCATACTGCACGGTTGGCTCGAGCGATTCGTGTTTGGGTTGGGGCGGAGTTTCTGGCGTGCCATACCAGATCATCCCGTGCGGAACGAGCGGATCTTTGTCCTCTTCTTCTTCCGGCCGCTCCGGCCGCGGCTTGCCACTTTCGAGCATCTCGGGATTTAGATGCGGGTTGCCTGAGCCCATGCTGGCCTTAGGAGACGTATTTGTCGACTTGAAGGACATCGTGCACCCAATACTGACAAGCACGGCCCGAGGCAAATTGAAGATTTATTGGATCCGCTGCAGCCGACTGATCAGTTTCTGCGCCAGGTTTTCGTCAGACTCTGACCAGAGCAGCCGAGTCTTGGCGCCTGAATTCTGCTCGATCCCGGCCGTGAAGTCAACTAATTTCTGCACGTTATGCCGGACATGCAACTCCAGTTCTGCAGAAAGTTGCAACTCTTCGTGCAGAAAAGGTGCGTCCAGACCGAAGTCGATCTGCAGGTCGCCTTGAGTTTCCGATTCGCCGTTCTCGAACTCCTGGCCGCGGGCAATGAAGTTCACGGCCGAGGGTTCCAGCTTCCACTCGCCATTTGCCGCCGGGGTCCAGAGGTCCCAGAGCGCCTCGAAGACATAGGCATAGTCCTCGTGCGGCAGGCCGGCCGCCATGGCCGCGGCCTGGTCGGGAGGAATGCCGGGGCGAAAGCGCTGCTCGAAAATTGTGGCCTCGCCCCAGGAAATAGGATGAACTACGACGTTTGCGACCCCCGGCCGCTCTTGCGAGAACGGGAACAGCCGCATGACCGTGACGGCGTGAGCCAGGGTTTCGACCAGTTCGGAATCGCCGAACCAGACATTCAAATAGAGATGGTCGGTCATAGCCGCTTGATTAGATGATCAGGAACGCCGCGGACGATACAAATCCGTGCTGGTTCCGAAGAACACTTCGGCGGACTGCATCACGGTCTCGGAAAGGGTTGGATGAGGATGAATGGTGAGGGCGACGTCTTTGGCAAGCGCTCCCATTTCGATCGCCAGCGTGCCTTCGGCGACCAGCTCGCCTGCTCCGGCGCCCACCAGCCCCACGCCGAGGATGCGCTCGGTGGCGGGATCGACAATGAGCTTGGTCATGCCCTCGGTGCGATCGAGCGTGGTGGCGCGGCCGGATGCAGCCCAGGGAAATTTCGCAACTTTGATTTCGCGGCCTGTTTTTTCCGCCTCGGTCTCGCTCAATCCCGTCCAGGCGATTTCCGGATCGGTGAACACCACGGCGGGAATGGCGTTCGGCTCGAAGGCAACCTTGTGTCCGGCGATGTGTTCAACCGCGGTGCGCCCCTCATGGGAGGCTTTGTGGGCAAGCATGGGCTCGCCGACTACGTCGCCAATGGCATAAATGGCCGGATCGCCGGTCTCAAGGTGCTGGTTGACGCGGATGAACCCGCGCTCGGCCAGCGCGACCCGGGTCCGGTTGAGGCCGGGGATTTCCGAATTGGGTTTGCGCCCGACCGAGACCAGAACTTTCGCAAACACTCTTTCGCGTTCTTTGACGTCTTTGCCCTCAAAGCAAGCCCGAATCCCCTCCGCTTCCTCTTTGAGCGCAGTCACCGTCGTATTGAGGAGAATCGAATCGAAGGCTTTTTCCAGGCGCTTGTGGAGCGGCAGCACAAGGTCGCGGTCGGCGCCGGGAAGCAGGCCTGCGGTCATTTCGACAACCGACACTTTCGATCCCAGGGCGGCGTAAACCGTGCCCAGTTCCAGGCCGATATATCCGCCGCCGATGACGAGCAGCGTGGGGGGGACATCCTCGAGAGCGAGAGCAGACGTCGAATCGAGCAGGCGTGAACTGTCGAGTTGGAGCGCGGGAATGACACTCGGCCGCGACCCGGTCGCAATCACGATACGGTCGAAACTCAGGGTTTCTTCCCCGCCGCCCGCCTTGCCGACCTTGAGGGTATTCGAGCTTTCAAAGCGCGCCTCGCCCTGGAGGTAGGCGACTTTCCTGAGCCTGGAGATCTGTCCCAGCCCTCCCGTGAGCCGGTTGACGACTCCGTCTTTGAACGCCCGCAGGCGTGCGAGATCGATCTGGGGCTCGCCGAAGTCGATGCCCCAGCCCTTCGCATGGCGCGCCTCGTCGATCAGCTTGGCCACGTGCAGAAGGGCTTTCGAGGGAATGCATCCGCGGTAGAGGCATACCCCGCCGGGGTTCTGCTCGCGGTCGATCAGCGTGACTTTCATTCCCAGATCGGCGGCGAGAAACGCGGCCGCATATCCGCCCGGGCCGCCGCCGACTACCGCGATGTTGAGATTCGATTCAGCCATGGGCGGGATGTTTCCTGACACAGCGGGCCGGCTCCCGGCGCGACCGGCCCAGGGTCCGGCCGGGGCGCGCGAAACCGGCCGTCGCGGACGGCCTCATCCCTGCACCGAGAGCAGGAACGGCTGCTCGAAGGCTTCGGCAATCCAGCGCAGGAAGCGCGCCGCGTCGGCGCCGTCAATCAGGCGGTGGTCGTAGGAGAGCGACAGCGGCAATACCATTCGCGGCTCGAACTTCCCGTTCATCCAGACCGGTTCCATGTTGGAGCGCGAAAGCCCCAGGATCGCGACTTCGGGATAGTTCACGATCGGGGAAAAACCGGTGCCGCCGATGCCGCCCAGATTGGTAATGGTGAACGTGCCGCCTTCCATGTCGCTGGGAGCGAGTTTCTTATCCCGCGCCTGCTTGGAAAGCTGGGTCAGCTCGCGGGCGAGCTCGACAATGTTTTTCTTGTCCACATCCCGGATCACAGGCACCAGCAGTCCACGGTCGGTGTCGACGGCCACACCGATATGGATGAACTGCTTGTAAACAATCTCTTCGTTCTCCATGTCGATGGAGGCGTTGAATTGGGGAAAGATCTTCAGAGCCGAAGCACAGACCTTCAAGGCAATCGCGGTCACCGTCATCTTGCCGCCGGCCTCGACCGCCTTGGGAGCGAAGCGCTGGCGCAGCTGCTCGAGCTCCGTGATATCGGCTCGATCCTGCTGCGTGACGTGGGGAATCGCGCTCCAGGCCTCCCACATGTGCTCGGCGGTCCGGCGGCGGACGCCGCGCATGGAAACGCGCTCGATCTTTCCCCACCGGCTGAAATCCGGCAAGGGCGGCTGGACGCGGGTGAGCGAAGAAGAGCGACCGGCTGCCGATGCGGCCGCGGAGATCCTGCTCTTGGCAAAAACCTTTACGTCGGCTTCGCTGATGCGGCCACCCGGGCCGGTTCCGGACACGCTATGGATGTCCACACCCAGTTCCCGCGCCAGACGGCGGACATGGGGCGCGGCCGGAACCGGGCCGCGTTGATCGACCCCCGCCGCCCGGTCGAGGTCGAGCGGCATGCTGAAGGTTGTAACCGGCGGCGTCCGGGGCGGGTCGGGAGGCAGCGCCTGTTCTTCGGTCTTTCCCTCGGACTCGATCGCAGCCTGAAAGGCGGCGCGCGCATGGTCGTGTGGTTCCGCTCGAGCCGGGGCCTGGCGCGCGTCAGCCTGAGACGCGGCGCCGGGCTCAAGGGTAAACAGAACCTGGCCGACCCGGATCTTTTCGCCTTTTGCCACAAGCACGTCTTTGACCGTCCCGCTCACCGAAGAGGGAACTTCGACGACCGCTTTGTCGGTTTCCAGTTCGATCACCGGCTGGCCTTCGGCGACCTGGGCGCCGGGAGAAATCATCAGGCGAACCAGATCGCCCTGGTGGATGTTTTCCCCGAGTTCGGGGAGCCTGAATTCCGAAGCCGCCGAGGTTTCCGGCCGCACCAGTACGGCACCCGCAGAGGAACGGGGCATCGGGCGCCCGGCGTCGGCGCCGGCCGGGCGAGCCGGCTGGGGCTCGGGCGCAGTCTTTCCCTCTTTCCTGCCGGAGGCAGGCCCGGAGGCCGCTGCCTCGGTCCGCTTGCCTCCGGCGCCGTTTTCCACGGTGAAAATCACCTGGCCGACCTGTATCTTCTCGCCCTGCTTGACCAGCACGTCCTTCACCGTGCCACTCACCGAGGAAGGCACCTCGACCACCGCCTTGTCGGTCTCAAGCTCCATGACCGGCTGGCCGGCGGAAATACTCGCGCCCGGAGAGACCATCAGCCGCACCAGATCTCCCTGATGCACATTTTCGCCAAGTTCGGGAAGTTTGAATTCGGTCACCTCGAGGTTCTCCCTGAATTCTCTGTTGAAAGCTTGTGTCCTCCGGGGTTCGGACCTGAGCCCCCTACCACCGGGGACACAGCGGGCGCAGGGCGCGACACGGGAGAGGAACTAGCTTACTGCCGGGTTTCGTTTCTCGGGATTGATTCCGAGTTCCTTGATTGCCTGCTTGACGGTTCCCCGTTCGAGCTTGCCTTCGCGTGAGAGCGCGCCGAGCGTAGCCAGTACGATGTGCTTGGCGTCCACTTCGAAAAAATCACGCAGGGAGGCGCGGTTTTCACTTCTCCCAAAGCCATCCGTGCCGAGCGCGACCAGCGGGCGCGGCATCCACTGCGAGATCGATTCCGGCAGGACTTTCATGTAGTCGGAAGCGGCGACCAGCACGCCTTCGCTCTTCTCGAGTTGCCGGGTCACGAACGGCACCTTCGGGGTTTCGCCGGGGTGAAGCATGTTCCACCGTTCGCAGTCGTTTCCTTCGCGATAGAGTTCTTTGTAACTGGTCACACTCCACACATCGGCCTCGACGCCGTATCGCTCCAGCAGTTCCTGCGCCTTCAGCACTTCGAACATGATGGCGCCGCTGCCAAACAGCTGCGCGCGCTGTTTTCCGCCTTTCCTCGCGGCGGGCTTGAAACGGTACATTCCCTTCAGAATGCCTTCGCGCACCTCGCTGCCATTCGGCATGGCAGGCATGGGAAGGGGTTCATTGCCGACCGTCAGGTAATAGAAGACCGATTCCTGATCGACGTACATGCGCCGGATGCCATCCTGAATAATGACGGCGATTTCGTAGGCGAATGCGGGATCATAAGCGAGCAGACCGGGGACGCTGAGCGCCAGCACGTGGCTGTGGCCGTCCTGGTGCTGCAGGCCTTCCCCTGCGAGCGTGGTGCGCCCGGCCGTTCCCCCGAGCAGGAAGCCGCGCGTGCGCATGTCGGCCGCCGCCCAGATCAGGTCGCCGATGCGCTGGAAACCGAACATGGAGTAATAAATAAAGAACGGGATGGTATTGATCCCGTGGTTGGAATAGGCGGTCCCCGCCGCCACGAACGAGCTGATGGAACCGGCTTCGGTAATGCCCTCCTCGAGGATCTGCCCGTCCAGGGCTTCTTTGTAGTAGAGCAGCGTGTCCATATCGACCGGCTCGTAGAGCTGGCCGACGCTCGAATAGATTCCGACTTGCCGGAACAGCGCTTCCATGCCGAAGGTGCGGGCCTCGTCGGGAATGATGGGGACGATCAGTTTTCCGATCTCGTGATCGCGCAGCAATTTCGCCAGCAGGCGCACGAAGACCATGGTGGTCGACACTTCGCGGCCTTCCGTCCCTTTGTAGAACTCTTCAAAGTGCGCCTCCGGAACCGGTCGGACGGGCTGCGAACGCACCTTGCGTTCCGGCAGGTAACCGCCCAGCTGCCGCCGGCGCTCCTGCATGTAGCGGATCTCGGCGCTGTCGTCGGAAGGCCGGTAAAAGGGCGCATCGTGCAGCTCCTCGTCGGGGATGGGAATGCCAAACCGCGAGCGGAACATCCGCAATTCGTCTTCGTTCAGTTTTTTCTGTTGATGGGTGATGTTCTTGCCTTCGCCTGCCTCGCCCAGCCCGTATCCTTTGATCGTCTTGGCCAGGACCACGGTCGGCGAACCGGTATGCTCGACCGCGGCTTTGAAAGCCGCATGCACCTTGATGGGGTCGTGGCCGCCCAGCCGCATGCGGGCCAGCTGTTCATCGGAGAGATGCTCGGCCATGCGCTGCAGGCGGGGATCGGTGCCGAAAAGGTTCTGGCGGAAGTAAGCCCCGCTCTCGACGAAGAATTTCTGGTACTGCCCGTCGGTCACTTCGCCCAGACGCCGGACGAGCAGGCCGTCGCGGTCGTTCTGGATCAGGCTGTCCCAGTCGCTGCCCCAGATGACCTTGATCACGTTCCACCCGGCGCCGCGGAAGATCGCCTCGAGTTCCTGAATGATCTTGCCGTTGCCGCGCACCGGTCCGTCGAGGCGCTGCAGATTGCAGTTGACCACCCAGATCAGGTTGTCCAGCTTCTCGCGCGAAGCCAGCGTGATCGAACCGAGCGACTCCGGTTCGTCCATTTCGCCGTCGCCCAGGAAGGCCCAGACTCTTCCGCCCCTTGAGGTTTTCAGCCCGCGATTTTCCAGGTAGCGGATGAAGCGCGCGTGATAGATGGACTGAATCGGGCCCAGGCCCATGCTGACCGTGGGAAATTCCCAGAAATCCGGCATCAGCCAGGGGTGAGGATAGGAGGACAGGCCGCCGCCCGGCTTCAGTTCGCGGCGGAAGTTTTCGAGCTTCTCCTTCGAGAGGCGTCCTTCGAGAAACGCCCGCGCATACATGCCGGGAGCGGCGTGCCCCTGGAAGTACACAATATCGCGGTCGCCGGTTTCGGTCCGGGCCTGCAGGAAGTGATTGAAAGCCACCTCATACAGCGTGGCCGCCGAGGCGTAGGTGGAGATGTGGCCGCCAATGCCGCTCTCGACTTTATTGGCGCGCACCACCATGGCCATCGCGTTCCAGCGCACCAGGCTCTTGATCCGGCGCTCCATCTCCTGACTGCCGGGAAACGGCGCCTGCTGACGGGACGGGATCGTATTCTGATAGGGAGTCGTGGCGGTGAAGGGGAGATTGACGCCGGCCGCCCGCCGGGCGTGAAGCTGAAGCTGCTGCAGAAGCCTTCCGGCGCGTTCGGCTCCGCCGGTGGCGAGCACGTAGTCGAGCGAATCGAGCCATTCGCGGGTTTCGACGACTTCGAGCCCGTCGTTTTCATGATTGTTGTCGCGCGATCGCGCCGCGATGGGCCGCGGCTCAGCAAGTACGGGAGTCTCTGCCAACGGTGAATTCTCCGCGTGAAATGGGAACTTTACATGATAGAAGATTCCGCGGATTTTTGCTGACCCCGCAGCAGCGCGGGAAATGATGTATTCACCGGCGATCTCGTTCGATCGAGGGGTGTATCCGGGGCCCATGGAGCGGCGGCCGATAACTTTCTTTGACCCGGCCGAGGGGCAGCAACATCTAAGCGTCGAGGAGGCACCCATGACCAGCAAGAAGAGCGCTTCATCGGCCGAGCCGCGCGTTCATCAGCGCGCGCCCGAGATTCAGCCCTTTGAAACCGTCACTCACACCTTTCACCTCGATCTCGAAGAGCCGGTGCGTCTTGAAATGACGGAACAGCTCAACCGGCTGCTGGCCGATTCGATGACGCTGCGCGACCTCTACAAGAAATCCCACTGGCAGGTCGCGGGCCCGACTTTTTACCAGCTCCATCTGTTGTACGACAAGCACTATGAGGAGCAGGCGGAAATTGTGGATACCGTGGCCGAGCGAATCCAGTTGCTCGGCGGGTTGGCGATCGCCATGGCGCACGATGTGGCGGAGGCGACCCGCATCGAACGCCCGCCCAAGGGCAGGGAAGAGGTGCCGGTACAAATCTCCCGCCTGCTCGATGCGCACCACGTCATCATCCGGGCATGCCGCGACCTGGCGGAGCGCTCGGCCAGGCTGGGAGATCACGGCACGAACGACATGGTTGTGAGCGACGTGCTTCGCGCCAATGAGCTTCATGCCTGGTTTCTGAGCGAACACCTGGTCCATGTTTCTCTGGTCCAGGCGGGCCAGGAACTCTCGCGGGCCGCAGATTGAGGCAAACCAGCCTGGTTTGCTCCCCGTTTGGCCTGTGCTGGATGGTATTCGCGATGTATACCCGTTCCCGGGTTGCGCCATCCAAACTGGACGAACCGCAATCGTGTTTGGGGGCACCGAGCGATGGCACAGCGAATCTACATTCTCCCGGGCAGAGATGAGGAGTCCGGGTGGCCGGCCGCCCCCGATGTCCGCCGGCCTAGGGGCAGGAAGCCAGTGGCAGAGCGGGCCAGGGAAGTCTGCCGGGAGCGGGCCGAGCGGGCTCAGGAGGCCTTTCGCCGCGCCAGCCGTCAATTTGCCGGCACGGCAAGGAGTTCGATCAAACGCATCCGCCGGGCCGCTTACGAACGGCCCTTTCACCTGGTTGCGGGCATCGCCGGCGCGGCATTTGTCCTGGGAGTGGCCTTGCGAATCTGGAGGTCGAAGCACCATGAAGAATGAGGGCGGCGCCATGAACCAAGGTCGGAGCCTCGGGGACATTGTTGCCGAAATTCGCGATGAACTGAAGGAACTTTTCGAGACGCGCCTCGAGATACTCAAGTCCGAGTTGCGCCAGACCCTGAAGGGTCTGGCAGTGGCGGTGCCGCTGGTTCTGGCCGCACTGGCACTTATTCTGACGGCTTTTCTGTTTTTTTCCGTCGCCGTCGTGGCTCTGGTTGCAGCCGCGTTTTCCGGGAACCCCTACGCCTGGTTTTTGGGATTCGCGATTGTCGGCCTCTTATGGGTGATTTGCGCGGCCGCGGCTGTATTTTTTGCCTACAACGAATTCCGGTCGAAAGCCGGATTCCCGAAACGAACCGTAGAGGTCCTGAAGGCCGACAGGGACTGGCTGGGATCGGAAGCGAGGTCAACCTTTGGCAGAACTGCCCAGCTCTGAACTGCTGTTGCGGGCTGCCGACGAGCGGCGCCGTCTTCACCACACGGTGGCGGAACTCCGCTCACGAGTGCGTCAAGAGCTGGACCCCAAAAAGCAGGTCCGGGATAACCTGGGAATCGCTTGCGGCATAGCGGCCGCACTGGGGCTTGCGCTGGGCTATTCCGTTGCCGGCCTGTTCGTGCGCGCCTGAGGTTTTTCGAGATCCTTCACCGGTCGGCTGCGACGCCGGTTGCAGGCACGGTGAAAAAAGGGGCCGAGTTCCCGCGGGCTCCAGGGTTTGTTTTCGACGTTTGCGTCGCACTTCGCGTACAAAACCTGCACCGCAGCATGGACGCCAACATAGATAGTACCGAAGGACGCGCGTTCATGCCGGGGATCGGTGTGTGTTCTCTGCGCGCAAACCGAGTGCGGCTCTGGCCTGAGGGCTAGCGCTTCCCGAGCGACAGGATCGCGAGGACCGCCGGTAAGTAAAGGATCGAGGCGCGCAGCAGGTTTCCGGCCAGCGCCTTTGAGCCGGATGCGGCCAGCCGCAAGGCGTGGTAGAGAAGGAAGCCGCCGGCCA
>Ga0123356_10000897_pt1 | contig 32939 bp, 37 predicted proteins | sample TergutEmb28metaG_2_FD_92546 | JGI IMG/M metagenome (GOLD analysis project Ga0123356, IMG submission 92546) | Embiratermes neotenicus P3 segment gut microbial communities from Petit-Saut dam, French Guiana - Emb289 P3 | ecosystem: Host-associated > Arthropoda: Insects > Digestive system > Gut ...
GCCGCCGTTGTGCACTCCGGGTCGCTGGGCGCCAGCCGGGCAGCACGAAACGGAGTCCGGCCCCGCACTTCGTTGCGACCAGCCCGGTTACGGGAGCACAGCGAAATCAGTTGCCTGCAATAAGGCTGGCGGTAGCGTCGCACAGCGCTGTGCACCGGCTGCATTCTGCTTGGGCCGGGCGTGCAGCTCAGGCGACGACCGGGTACCGATAGCGACCACGTTCCCCTTTTTAAGGCCCCGCGCCGTGATCGCATTGCTGGTCAGCCCACCCGCCCGCAACGGTGCTCTCCGTCAGCCAGCCAGGGACCGGGCACGATGTGCTTGGCGATCCGGTGGGGGTTAGTCGCTGAGCATCGGGGCGCGCAGGTTATCCATTATCGCGGCGAGCTGGGCAATCTCGGCTTGGGACAACCGGGAGGCGAGCAAGTCGTGGAGTCCGGCATCGACGATGCGCTGCGCGGTGGCGAGCAAGGCGGCGCCAGCCGGGGTTAGCTTGAGCAGCGAGGAGCGCCGGTCGCCTGGATTTGGATGCCGGCGGCAGTATCCGTACGCCTCCAGCCGGTCAACCAGCTTGCTTGCTCCGCCCGTGGATACGCCGAGCTCGGTGGCCAGTTCGTAAACGCGGCAGCTGTCGGAACTGCCGATCACGGACATCGGCTCGTACATGACCAGTGGAAGGCCAGCATCGCGCTGGAGCCGGAGGTTGACCGCCGCCGCGAGCTGAGCGCTGGCCCGCTCCAGCTCGCTGAACAGGCGGCGGAGGTCGGTCATGGTGGTCAGACCTCGATGGCGTGGCCCTCGGGATCGGATCTGATCGTCCAGGTGCCTCCCGAGCGGAACGACCGCGCTGTCGCGAAAGTGTCCTCCATGAACTGCGCGTAGACGATCTTGCCGTCGGCTACCTTGGCGTGGACGGCGAACGGTGACACTACGGTCTTGCCGAGGATCGTGGAGCGGTATTTCATCCGGCCGAAGACCGCAACGTTGCCGGAGTCGTCACCGAAGACGTCGCCGAGGTCAAATTCCTCGATTTGCCAGTACCGCGCCACATCACTGAAGGTCTTGCGCAGCGCGTCCCGGCCGTGACCCGTGCCGGCCCACGGCATGATCTTCTTGAGCTCGTCGTCCTGGTAGTTCAGCGAAACGTACACGGAGTCCTCGGCGACTAGGTCGTCCACCACCGCTGGGTTGGTCGGGTCGCTGAGGACCCGCCGGACGATGTCCACTGGCGCATCGGTCATCTGTCTGCCTTCCCTTGGCGTAGGAATTAAAAGATCCATGGATATATCTTCTATGGAACGCATATTCTAGGCAAGGCTTGAAGGCGGCGAGGCCGTGTGGTTCGAGCCCCGACTGGAGCCCAGGCGCCTTGATTGCAGGCCGTCTACGCGGTGACCATCGCTCTCCCGCTGATTCGCACTCTGATGCACCCGGCAAGGACACGTACCGCCAGCCTGGTGCAGTCCTGGAACGCGCGAGGTGCTTGCGCAAACGCGGGCCTAGCCTGAGGCCGCCGGATCTTCTGACCATGCCTGACGTACTGTGTTCCGCGTATTTTACTTCTGTGGAACTTGCTTACATAGCATCAGTACGTTAACATGCCCAACATGCAGTGGTTTGAGGCGGCCGTGCCACCAGGCCGCCGCCCGGGTGCCCAGACCGAGTCAGCCTGGCCGAGCGTTCCGGTGGATCAATGGACGCCGACACGGGACACCGTCCACATGTGGACCCAGATCGTCGGGAAGACGCGACTCGGCCTGGAGCCACGCTCGAATCACTGGTGGAACTCGACGTTGTACGTCAGCGCACGCGGCCTGACGACCTCGCTGATGCCCTATTCAGCTGGTGGGGCCGAGATCGAGTTCGACTTCGTCGCCCACCAACTGATGGTCACCACGACCAGCGGCGCCATTCGCCAGATGTCACTGGCCCCGCGTACCGTAGCTGATTTCTACGCCGAGTATCGGTCGCACCTGGATGACCTCGGGATTGATGTCAAAATCGACACTATTCCGAACGAGATTCCTGACGCCATCCCGTTCAACGTTGATGACACGCACAAGGATTACGACCCCAACGCAATGCACCGGTTCTGGCTGTCACTGGTCGACGCGCAACGGGTGCTAAGCCGGTTTCGGGCTCGCTTTCGCGGCAAGGCGAGCCCAGTGCACTTCTTCTGGGGTTCGTTTGACCTCGCCGCAACCCGGTTCTCCGGTCGGCCCGCGCCGCCGCACCCAGGGGGCCTCCCGAACTGCCCGGACTGGGTCATGGCTGAGGCGTACAACGCCGAGCTATCAAGCTGCGGCTACTGGCCCGGCGGCGCGTCCGAGGGCGTCTTCTACTCATACGCCTATCCAGAGCCGGCACAGTTCCGCTCCCAGACAGTTGCCCCGGCCGAGGCGTACTTCGATCAGAAGCTCGGAGAGTTCGTGCTCCCCTATGCCGCCGTCCGCACTGCCCGCCACCCAGATGAGTACCTGCTGGAATTCCTTGAATCGACCTTCCGGGCCGCGCGCGATTCCGCAGGCTGGCGAATTGAAGCCAGAGCATAAAAGAGCCGCGATGAAGCGCTGGCGTGAGACGTATCTATAAGCAACTTCCCTAAAACTCGACTGCCCCTCATACGGCAATACGCCTTACTCCTACCTCTGGAGGGCTCATGAGCACAACCGCGGCATCGGTCGCGATGCACTGGATCGACGGCCAACGGGCCGATTCCGATGAGCACCGCGACTCAGTCAACCCGGCAACTGGAGAGGTCATCGGCTCGTACGCGATGGCCGGCCCGAAGGAAGCGCAAGCCGCGATCGAAGCCGCCCGGCGGGCGTTCGCCGATCCGGCCTGGCGTACGAACCGGCTGCTGCGGGCACGGGTCCTGAACCAGATGGCAGACCGGTTCGAGGAGCGGGCCGACGACCTGGTTGAGCTGCTCGGGCTCGAGAACGGCAAGACGCACGACCAGGGCAGGCTCGAAGTAGCGTTCGCGCCGGAGACGCTGCGGTTCAACGCCGCACTCGCGCTGACCGATACCGGTACCACCAGTCAGGTGACCGACGGCGAGCTCAGCCTCGTCGTGCGCCAGCCCGTCGGAGTCGCCGGGATCATCGCGCCGTGGAACTCGCCGGTTGCACTGGGCATCCGGTCGCTAGCGCCGGCACTCGGGGCGGGCTGCACGGCCGTGATGAACCTGCCGTGGCAGACAGCCCAGACGAACTCCCTGATCGCCGAGCTCGTCGGCGGCACCCCAGGGCTACCGGCCGGGGCGGCTAACACCATCACCGGGGGACATGTCAGCGGCGACGTGCTTGTCCGCTCCCCCGACGTCCCGACCATCAGCTTCACCGGCAGCACCGCCACCGGCCGACAGATAAGTGCCGCAGCCGCGGCAAACCTCAAGCGCGTCGGGCTGGAACTCGGCGGCAAGACACCCCTGATCCTGTTCGAGGACGCCGACCTCGAACACGCACTCCCGATCGTGGTCAGCGCCTTGATCGTGTTCTCCGGGCAGTTCTGCATGACCGGCAGCCGGCTTCTGGTGCACGAGCGGATCGCGGACCAGGTCCGGACTGAGCTCGCCGCTCGACTGCAAGCGGTGAAGGTCGGCCCAGCGTCGGACCCGGAGAGCGAGATGGGCCCGATCATCGACAAGCCCAACGTGGAGCGCATCAACACGCTTGTCGAGGGCGCCATCAGCCACGGCGCCAGAGTGATCGTCCGCGGTGGCCCCGTTACCGACGGGCCGCTGGCCGCCGGGGCTTTCTACCGCCCGACCCTGCTTGAGGTCCATGACAACTCGATGCCGATCGTGCAGGACGAGGTGTTCGGCCCCGTGCTGACCATGCAGACGTTCACCACCGAAGCCCAGGCCATCGCCATGGCGAACGACTCGCAGTACGGACTCAGCGCGAGCGTGTTCACACAAGACGTCGACGTGCCGCTCCGCGTCGCGCTGGCGCTCGAGTCGGGGTCGGTCTGGGTCAACGACTGGGCCAGGCTGCACGACCAGTTCGAGGAGGGCGGCTTCAAAGCCAGCGGCGTGGGCCGCATGCGCGGGTTCGCGGTGATCGACGACTTCATTGAGTTCAAGCACATCCGGCTCCATCCGGGCACGACCGCCGCGTCCTGAGCCGATCGCTAGCCACAGCAGCCGGGCCGACCCGTGAGACACGAGTCGGCCAGAGAGGAGATGAATCGTGTCGACCGCAATCATCGGGACCGGGAAGATCGGCACAGCGCTTGCCACCCACCTCATAGAGGGAGGCGAGGCGGTCATCCTGGCCGGGAGCACGCCGGCCGAAGCTGAACAGCTCGCCGGCAAGCTGGGAATGAAAGCGTCCGCCGCCGACGTGGCCGACGCGATCGAGCGCGCCGACGCGGTGATCTTCGCGGTATGGCTCGACGTGCTGCAAGACCTGGTACAGCAGAACGCGAGTCGCCTCGCCGGCAAGGTGGTTGTCGACCCATCGAACCCGATCGCGCCCGACGGCAACGGCGGATTCAAGCGGACGCTGCCGGGCGGCGTTTCTTCAGGGTCGGTGGTCGCTGGGCTGCTACCCCCCGGAGCGCACTTCGTCAAGGCGTTCGGAACAGTGAGCGCGGAGCACCTGGCCGACGCCGCCAACCGGTCCCCTGACCGCGCCGTCTTGTTCTACGCCACGGACGACGACGCGGCCGCCGTGATAGCCGACCGGCTGATCACAACCGCTGGCTTCGCGCCTGTCAGGGCGGGCGGCCTGGACCAGGCAATCCGGCTGGAAGCGTTCGGCGACCTGCACGACTTTGGCGGCCTGAAAGGCAAGCTCCTCACCACCGCAGAAGCGCGGGCCTTGGTAGCCGACACGACCTGATGGCCCGAGCCGTCGCGGCGCGTTGCGGTTGCGCTATACGGATCAGCGCAGCAGCGCGGGCGGGCCGACGGTGGCCCGCCCGCGCTGGACGAGAGTCAGGCGACATGCACGTCATCGGCAGCCGTGACCGTGGCGACGTAGGAGCTGAGCACAGCAGGGGTGACCCGCCGGTGCTCATAGCGCAGGCTGAGCACGAGCATGGCTAGCCCGCCGGCCACGCCGATCCCCGCGGCGGCGGGCAGTGGCGCCTTAAAGGCCAGGTCGCACAGCAGCGCGATCGTGGCGCCGCCCAGCACGCAGTTGACGGCGATCACCATGCTAGCCATGGTGAACAGGAATGACCATCGCCCGTACTGCACCCCGCGAGGGGCAGCGTGAGACTCGTCGGCTCCGAAATAGGGCGGGGCAATGGGGGTGATCGCTGCGTAGTATCGCCGGATCAGTTCCATCCGGCGCAGCGAGACTATGTTGGCCACGCTGGTGTCGATCAGGCGGACGATGGTGAACCAGCCCAGCACGAACACGGTCGGCAGGACCGTGAACGCCAGCGACGCGAACGCCCTCGGCGACGCACTGGAAAACCCAAGCGCCACCAGTCCGCTGGCCAGCGACGACAGGTAGATGCTGACCCGGCTGCCGCTCTCGCTGATGGTCGAGCTGGCGCTCGACTGGAGCACGAAGTACTCCGTGCCCAGGGCATTCAAAAAATCGGGCGGTGGTTTCTCGTCAGCCATGGGAAGCCTGCCTTCCAGGGAAGCCCTGCATAAGGACTATACTTCCAAGGAATGTAATCTAGATGCTGTCGCAGCGCCACTCGGGACACGCCGGTACCGCCGCCGGCAGTCGTCTGCAAGTGTGTGTCACGACGTGCGGTCCGCGGCCGCGCCGGCGGCCAGCGCGGGTGCGACGCACGCGACGGGCGCCCAGCCCCCGCTCAGTTTTGCCGATGCAGCAAATCTCTTGCTGGTCGGCACAACTGCCGCTGAGCTGCTGCACGTCTCCCGCGCGCAGCCGGGCGAGACAGCTCTGCTGCACGGTGCGGCTGGCGCCGTGGGCAACAGCGTCCTGCAGCATGTGAGGCACCTTGGCGTGCGCGTGGTCGGCACCGCAAGCAAGGCGAATTTCGCGTTCGTCAGGCAGTTCGGCGGTACGCCGGTCGAATACGGTACAGGCCTGCTCGAGCGGATTCGAGCTGCTGCCCCAGAGGGCATCTCGGCCGCGCTGGACACCGTCGGCAGCGACGAAGCCACCGCCGTCTCGCTTGCCCTCGTGCCTGACCGGAGGCGAGTCATCACCATTGCAGCTGCGCCTCGCGCCAAGGACGACCGGTACTTCTTCGTCGGCGCCTCGAACCCGCAAAAGCGGACCGTTCCGTGCCCGCGCTCGCTCTCGCATCCTCGAGCTTGCCGACAGGGCGTTCTGACTGTGCCGATAGCGCAGACATTCAAGTTCGAGGACGCACCAGCAGCGTTCGCGATGCTTACCGGCCAGCATCGGCCAGGAAAGATCGCTTTGATCAACGAGAATTGACGGGCTGATGGAGGGACCGGGACGACGGTGGCTGCGGGCGCCGCCCGCGTACCGACAGCGTGGGCAAGGGCAGCCGTCGGAGCAGGCTATGAGGTCGTGGTCAGCAACGCGCCGGGATCTGCTCCGCTGGCCCGCCTTTGACCAGGCCCGGAGGTGCGCCGAGCGCAGCGACTATCAGCGAAGCTGCCGGCGCACGCGACGCCGTCGTTGTGTCGTATCGAGTTGGCCCGCTGTATCACTGCCCTGGTCCGGCTAGCTAGGCGAAAAGTTGTCCTGCGAAGTTCGAACGACAACGCCTCGCGCGTCACTACAGGACGCACCTCAAAGTCAGGCGGTCTCTTCCAGCTCTCCGCCTGGCCCGCTCCGGCGGAGCCGCCCGAGAGTGCTTTCAAATTGCCGCAGCGTGCGCTCGGGCATGGCCGACCCGAGCCATCGCTGCAGCTCCTCGTCGAAGGCCTCGCTCGCCTTAGCGAGAAGGCTGTGACCCGCAGCGGTCAGCTCTAGCAACGATGACCGCCGGTCGGCCGGGTTAGCTATCCTGCGGCAGTAACCGCTGGCCTCGATACGGTCGACCAGTTTGCTTGTGCCGCCAGTGGTGATTCTCAGTTCACTGGCAATGTCGTACACGCGACACCCTGGGCGCTGGTCGATGACCATCATCGGCTCAAAGTGCGTCAGGGGCAGGCCGAAGTCTTTCTTGAGCCGGATATCGAGCGCGTTCCAGATCTCGATCTCGAACCTGACGAGGTCGTTGAATATTTGCCTCAGGTCTGCCACGTCAGCTTCACCCTTCTCTGACAACGTAACTCAACGCCCAGTGTAACTTCTAGCGGCATCTGTTCCGCGGAAGCAGCTCCCATCCCTTCGGGGAAGACCTCGGCTGTCGGTGGCCTGGCATTCAACATGAGCAATAGCGGCGCCTTAGCAAGAACTTGCTTCCACAGAGAGCACCTGCTGCGGGGCGGCGCGGAATAGCTCGATGCCTGCCACGACTGGACGTCCCACCGCATGAGCGCGACGCTCTGGCGCAGCCTGCGGCCCCGTAGCCAACCCGAGCCTCACCGCACCCGGTCGGCCGGCGCGCCGCTACTGGCGTCCGTCGTGCGCGGATGTGCTCACCGTCGCGGAGCCGTGGCGTCCGTGCCACTCGCTGGCGGCGGGGTACCGGTTCGCGTCGGCGTCCGAAGCCAGCAGGCGTGTCGACCGAGCACCCGTGGGCCGCCAACGCGACCTTTGTCCAGTCGTAGAGGCCGACGATCCGGTCCCAGTCCGTCTCCTGCCAGCTCAGAGCGGTCGAGTGAGTGAGCCGCGGCGAGGTGAGCCTGGATCTGATCCCGGCTGCCCCTCCGTCAGGGCACGTGCAGGATCAGGGCCTCATCAATGGCGCGCAGGTCGTCGGGATCGGACGTGACGACGTGCAGGTTGCGCTGCCGTGCGCAGACGGCAACTGAGACGTCAACGACATCAGCGTGACCTGACCTGCCGCACAGCAGGCCGACAGCACGCGCTGCCGGGTCGTCCAGCGCGACGACCTCGGTACGCTCGTCACTGAGCAGCGCCACGATACGCGATTGCCGCGCCCCGCCACGCCACGCCTGGGCAACTGCACCCGCGGGTACCGCGACCGCCCAGTCGCGCCGATCGATCTCATCCAGCAGAGCCTGCATGCGCGTGCTCCGCCGCTCGATCGCGATGAGCGCACCCGTATCGAAGGTGATCGCGCTGGTCACTCGACTCCCAGCGCCCGGCGAGCCCACGCATAGTCGTCCTCGCTCGGCTGGCCGTCCTCGGCCCGCATGTCAGCAACCAGGCGGGTGATCGACCTGGTCCGCGCCGACTGTGCCATGGCCTCCGCGATGTAAGCCGAAACCGACGCTGCCCGGCCTTCGCGCACGGCCTCCCGCGCCTGCTCGGCCAGCTCGTCCGGCAAACTCACAGCTATCTTCGTGGTCATACCATCACGCTACCACAGTCATACTCTGGTAGTGTCAGGTACCAGAGCATGCAGAACAGCGGCGGCCGCCCGCACCGCGATACGGGCCCGTTAAGGCCGTGCGCGCAGACCGGACTGCATCGCGAGGTCGTGAGCCTGGGATGACGCACCCCGTTTCATCTCCCACAGGGCCGTGACCGGGGAACGTTACCTGCTCCGGCGGCATCAGCTGCGTACCGGGCGGACCCGGTCCCAGCGGATCGGTGAGCGGCGGAGTCAGGCAGGCGACCGACGCCGCCTGAAAGTTGCATGCCCGCAGAGATCTGTTGCGGCAATGCGGCGGCCGGTATCGCGGGCACAGCGATCTCCAGCGATAACGGGCGACAGTTCACGCAGGTCAGCCGGTCATCCGGCACCGCCAAGCCACGCCGCGCGACGGCCAGATCCTGACTGGGGCTACCGCTTGCGAGGTCGCGACTCCTGTCGGTGGCCAACCGGTGGGTTCGGCGAGAGCAACTCGATCGATGTGTGTCAGGAGCGCAGAGATCACAGGCGCGCGACGAACTTGATCTCCACTAGCTGTGGCGGGAAGGACAGTCGCGGAGTGACAAGTATCGTGCTGGCGACCTGGGGATCCTCCCGCCCGTACGCTTCCTTGCGTACCGGCCCCGCGATCGCGTAAGCCGCGTCCATGTCGAGCACGTAGATCACCTCTTCGATCACATTGTCGAGAGACGCGTCGAAGCGGCGAAGCAGCTCCGCGGCATTTACGTAGCTCTGGCGCATCTGGGCGCCCATGTTGGAGAAGTCTGTCACCGAGCCGGAGGAGTCCAGTGGAGCCGGTGCGAACAGTTCTTCACCCCTGTGTGACAACTGACCGGACAGGTAGATGGTGTCGCCGTGCTGGCTGGCCTGCACGTACCCGTACTGGCTTTCCCAAGAAACACCGAAGTTCTGCACTGCACGCTCAATCGCCTTCGCCATCGGCCCTCCTTGCATATTGAAAACCACTCGGTGCCCAGAACATAAGTTGTGCAGCCACAGTCCCCTTACCCCTAAGGCGGCGGACGAGCTGCCGCAACCGTAACGAACTACAACTGCTGGTTATGAGGGGGGCTGAGGTACGGAAAGTCAGCGAGCAGGTCAGTATGCGCGCCGATTCCGTCATCCGGAGCGGTCCCCTTCGTCAAGAGCGCCGACGTCCAGTCTGAAACGTCGTCCGTCAGCGTGCGGCCGTTCGGGAAGCAAGAGGGAGTCATCCAGTCGTAGGTCAGGATGTCCGGAAGCAGGGTTGCCGCCACGGCTGCCGCCTCATCCGCCGAATACCGGCCCGTGCCTTGCAGGTATGAGGCACACCTATCCAGGAAGAGGCCGCGGTCCTCGGCCGGCTGGCTTTGGTTGAACATGTTCTGGGCTTCTTTGTCGCCGCTGTTGAATGTGAGGTTGGCGAACGGGCGTCCGGCCCGGTCCGCCTGAATGAACTCATCTTGGCCATGCGGAGCGAATACCCGTGCCCAGATTCCCACCGGAGGGTGTGAACCGAGATCGCTGTTAGGGAGTTCAAGCACGATCGCGGAGACATCGTGGCCCGCCAGGAAATCCTTCCCCGTCCACTGGAAGTTGTTCCGTCTGCCCACCAGGTCCTCAAAGAACGGATCGCTCCGGCGACCGGCGAAAAGAGCGATTCCTCCTTCGACCGTGAGGAGCGGCTCGGTAGCTGCAGACACGAGAGCGTCGTGGAGGACGGTTGGCCCATCCCCGCTGCTGCTAGCCGCATCGCCACCGGCAAGTCGGCGCACTGTCCCCGTTTGGTGTCCGGCATCGTCGTTGGAAAACGTGATGCGGAACGCGCTATCGGGCACCGCGTCGCCGTCAGCATCGATCATGAAGTCATACCGTGCGTCCGGGTCGAACGGCCGCGCCCGAGGCGGCGGCACTCCAGAGACCACGTCAGAGTCCATGCCCATGACCAGGATCGTTTTGGCCGGATCGCCGGGCTCGCGGAAAACGTAGAGATCGGTCAGGTCGTGTTCACCAACTGCATGGTCCCCATGATCAGACATCCTGGCCTCCAGCAGACCGATCAGGTACATGCCCGAGGCCCGCCAAGCACCACGAGCCGCACACCCTCAAGGTTGATGGACCCCACTCGATCACGGCCTAGCCTGCGAGGCCAGGCCGCCTTCTTGCCTGCCCCGATGATGCTGATCTGCATGACCGCCTCCGTTGTGTTCCGGCGAGGCCGCAGATTATCCCGACGGTGAACGGCCGTCGCTGTTTCGCATACCTGCTTGGCGTCCCACGGAGCCCGGGTCTTACCTTGCTCGGCGCGCGGAAATTACGAAGGGTTGGCGCAGTCTTCGGGACGCGGCACGCGGCTACGTTCGCCTCGCCGCGCACGCCCGACAGCGAGCGATCTCCAGCGATTGCGTACGACTGTTGACGCTGGTCAGCTGCACATCAGGCCCCGACCGGCGATGCCTGGCGCCGGCCGGATCTTGGCTGCAGTCAAAGGGTCACGGCTTAGCTCGTCCGGGCTCCCTCGACTCGGAAGCGGCCTGCCGAGCATGGATGCGAGCAGCGTCATGACGATCGCCCGAGCTAGAGCTCGCAGAACAGTCACGGGCGAGCGCGCACCGCAAAGACGGGATCGGTTAACCGGCAGAAAGGCGCAGATCCGGCCCGCCGAGGGGGCCGCCCACTTGCTGGATGCGCGAACCGGTGGCCAGGTCTCCGAGGTCGATAACCGCGAAGTTGTTCGCTTCAAGTACTGAGCGAAGGCCGGCCTTGGCCGCGGCGTCATCCCCGCTGACGAACAGAACGTGCTGCTCACCGCCGGGCGGGGGCGACAGCAGCTGGATAAACGGGACGTGGTTGAAGGCCTTGACCACGTTGGCTCCCGGGGCCAGCGAGGCGACGACTTCGCTGGATGTGCGATCGCCGAAATCGAACAGCTCGACCGTCGGCGGGTCGAACACCTTGAACGCGTTCGTCGCGTCGACGAGGGTTCTCCCTGACCACGAAGGCAGCGCCGCAAGAACGTCCTCGACTGGGGTCCACGGTGTTGCCAGCACGACGAGCGGCGCTTGAGCCGCCTGCGCAGATGTGCCCGCTTCGGCGCCGGCGCCGAGTTCGGCGACCACCCCGCCGAGGCTGTCAGGACCCCGGCTGTTGCTGATGACCACGTTCCAGCCAGCAGTCAGGAAGAACCGGGCGATTGCCTTTCCGGCAACTCCTGCTCCTAGGATTCCGGCGGTTTCTGTCATCTCGATTCCCTCTCTATGGGTAATGCATGTTCCGGGAGCGTTGCCGGTCCGGCGATCGGCTCCGACGCACGTCCGACCCTCATCCGCGGCACGATTACTCGTAGTCACATCCCCGATGTGATTGGCCCGGGCCGGTGAGCCCACCGTTGCGGCTCCTCGTTGCCCTCGCCGTCGGGCCTGACACCGGTCCGGGTTAGCAGTCGACACATCCCGGTGTGATCTGCTCCGCTTTGCCAGGGGGCGGCCGGCTCGCACCGTCGCCGACAAGACGACCAGTCGCTCAGACCATGCTCAGCCGCGGCCGGGCACGGTGAACATCGGGTGGCCGCTAACCGTCGGGCTGACCTCCTCCTGGAGCACGTCCCAGTGCTCGGCAATGCGGCCGTCCTCGATCCGGTAGATGTCGACCCCGACCATGGGCTTGGGCCCCAGCCCCTCGATGCGGCGGTGCACCATTACGATGTCCCCGCTGGCGGTGACCATGCCGGTCTGGCTATGCACGTGCGTGTTCGCCGTGACCAGGGCGCGCAGCGGGTCGGTGCCGTCAGGCAGCCGCGGGTTGTGCTGGACAAGGCGGTCAGTGAAAGACCGGTCGAGTGCGGAGGCGTCCTGGTCCTCGAACAGCTCGGCGAGGACCTTCAGGACCAGCGCCTTGTTGGCGGCTTCGTGGGCAGTCATGGTCGACTCCTTCCGCAGGTTCAGGTGTTGACAGGTTTCCTGGCTCTGAAAGAGGTGCGGCGGCCAGCCGTGTGGGAAGTCGGCTTCCCGCGGACCATGAGCACGAACGGCCGCCGTTCCTTCAGGGTCACTTCGGCGGTCCGGGCCAGCAGCCACGACGCACCACTTCCTCCCTCGGCGGCAAGCCCAGGCGGACACGGCGCCCATCCGAACAGCTTGCTACGCGAAACAAGTTACTACTAATTGCTTCGCGTAGCAAGTAGTAATACCATCAGTCAATGACTACGCCGACATCATCGGCCGCCGCGCCGCTGACCGCAGAGGAGGAAGCTTGCTACCGGGCCCTGATGCGGGCCACCGCCCGGATATCCCGGGCCTTCGATGCGGATCTGATGCGCACGCACGGCATGTCCCTCACCGACTACGGGACGCTGGCGTTCCTGTCCGAAGCACCCCGTCGCCAGATGCGCATGAGCGACCTGGCCGCCCTGAGCGACTTCTCCCTCAGCGGCATGACGCGGGTCGTCGATCGCCTGGCCGCCCAGCGGCTGGTGCGGCGCGAGCGATCGGCGGACGACGGCCGCTCCTGGAATGCCGTGCTGACCGACGAGGGCCTCCGGCGGCTGCGCGACGCCTGGCCGGCGCATCTCGCCAGCGCCCGTCGGCACGTCATCGACCATTTCGGCGGCCTTGACCTGCGTGCGCTCACAGCTGCCTTCGACCGCTTCGCCTCCGGCGACCAACCTCCGATGCCGCCCCCCACCGAGCCTTGATCCATAGGCGTCGACCGGATCGCCATCTCGCGACACGCCAAGGCCCGCGGCCGACCTCGAGGGCAGGCGCACCGGTGGCGTGCCGGGAGGCCCCTGATTCATCATGTTCGCCGACGGCTCCCTGTTAGTGATGAGCCTCCTCCGCCTGTCCCCGAGTGGCCTCGTCCCAACGAGACCTACCTGCCCGTCGTGACCGGCCTGGCCGTCATGGCCGACCGCGTGCTGCGGCTTCTAAACAGCGATGGCACGGTGGGCGACCTTGACCTGTCAGCCGAGCAATGGACCGGGTCCTGGAACCGCTTAATGATGCCGCGTACTTCGCCGAGGTCACCGTGGACCGCGAGTCCGGCACCGTCGCCTGGCCGGGTGAAATTGACCTGGCACCGGAGCCGCTGTCCAAGCAGGCGTACGCTCATCGCTAGTTGGCGCCTGGCCGAGAGAGCTCGCTCAACCCCGTGCCAGTTTCTTTGACCCCGTTCGCCCTTTTTTTCTGGGAGCCAAACGGGGAGCCAGCAGCGGCAGGCCATGAGCGATAGCGGGCCACGCTAGGCGACTGTTGGCGCAGGTCACTGGCATGCCAGGCCGCGGCTAGAGACGCCAGGCGACGGCCGGAACTTGGCTGGGGGTCAAGGGGTCGCGGGTTCAAATCCCGCCGTCCCGACTGGGAAAGGCCTTTTTTCGATTACATGTGCGCTGCCTGGGGAGCCAGCTCTGAGGCATGCGGGTGCCCAAATCCCACCGGCAGCGCTGTGGAGCCGGCGATCAGCTGCGGCGGAGAATCGGGCATCGTCCAGTTGTAGCCGGGCGAACCCCGCGGCGCCACACAAAATTAACGCGGACACCGCGGAGCGGCGTCGTGCTTCTGCCGCCGAGAGATCACAGCGTTGAGCGATCTTGCCGTGCGGACGGCTTCGATCGGCTATCCCGATCAATGGGCTGGCACTGGTGGGGGTTTACCCGCCGGGCGGTTTCGTCAGCTGACTCGGTCGACTCGCTCGATGGTGATGAGGTCGCCGTCGATGTAGTACAGGACCCTGTAGCTGTCGACGCGGAGCCGGTGGTAGGTGCCCCGGTGGAAGGCCTCCGCCGGGTATGGGTCATCGGCCAGGGCGAGGACGGCGAGACCAACCGTCCGCAGCCCGTCCTGGTCACGCATGAAACGCCGAGACTCTGCCGGCGTCCGACCACTCGACCCGCATCAGGTGCGAGCTGGCGGGGCCCAGCCCCCGCTCGGGGCGAGCAGTTCGCCCATCACGTCATCGTGGGACCGAGCCCCAGGACGGCCCGCGGCCACCCACCGCTCATGCGCCTGGTCGGCTGCCTCGATCTCTGCCTGCTCGATCTCCTCAGCAGAGGCGTGTCTCTCGATGGCCCGCAAGCGCAGGTAGTCGCCCATCGGGACTACAACAGCCTCAGATGTGCCGACGCGGATCACGTCGTGCTCTGACCGGGGTTCGCCGGGCTGCGCGCTCATGCACTCCTCCGTAGGGCACCATGCAAGGTCACTCCAGCCGGAACTCAGCGCGAAAAAGGTGTCCGCTCATCAGCGCGAGTCGATTGCGCTGCAGCGATCCTGTCAGTCGTGGATGAGCTTGGCCTCTCGCATCTGGTTAGAAGGAGTAGGCCAGCCGGTCTGCGCACTCGATCGCGGCCTCCAGTGCCCGAGCCGTGAGGTTCCCGTGTTGGGAACCCCAATTGACCATGACCTCGTAGCCGCCATCGTGACCGGTTGTGATGCGCACTGTCGGGCCGGCGCTCATGCGGACCTCGACAAAACGCTCCCAGGCTCCGCTGACGGCGGTGGCGGCACCAACCGCTGCAGCGAGGCTGGCAGGTTCTGTGTCCTCGATCGCGTCGAGAATCCTGAGTTGGTACGCCATGCTGACATTGTTTCGCGCCGGTCCGCCGTTTCGGCTCCTTCCACACTTCGGCCAGCAGCCGCCACCTGCACTTGGACAGCAGACGTGCTGTCATGCCACAGTCCGCGCGGCTGTCGCAGATCTGCTGGCGGCCGACTGTCGCAGCTCAGGCCAGGACACTGTGCTGCCTACCGAAGGGCCACTTCCTGGGCCATCGCAGCGAATCCCCGGACGATAGGACCGCGGGCTCGACGCGATGTGCTGCGGACCTCAATCACGTCAGCGCCTGACGGCTGACTGGGCCAGGTAGTCGGCGAGCCAGGGTCCGGTGACGCTGCCCGGGTCGTGCGCGACATCGGCGGGCGCCCCGGTGCCGACAATGCGTCCGCCTTCCGGGCCTCCGCCCGGGCCCATATCGATGAGGAAGTCGGCTGCGGCCAGCACATCGAGGTCGTGGTCGATGACGATGATCGTTGCTCCCGCGTCGATTAGCCGGTCGAACACGCTCACAAGCGTGGCGACATCGAGCGGATGCAGGCCAGTGGTCGGCTCGTCGAACACGTACAGTGCGCCGCGCTGGCTGCTGCGCAGCCGGGAGGCGATCTTCAGCCGCTGAGATTCGCCGCCCGACAGCGACGGAGTGGGCTCGCCGAGCTTCAGATAGCCGAGGCCGACATCGTCTACCGGCCGGAGGGCGGCCGCGATCGAAGCCGTTCCGGCGAACCGCTCGACGGATTCGTGCACGCTCAGCCCCAGCACGTCGGCAATTGTCATGCCCGCGACACGGACGGCGAGGACGGCGTCGTTGTACCGCGCGCCGTGACAGGTGGGGCACTCCACCGCGATGTCGGGCAGGTACTGGACGTCCAGATCGATGTGGCCCAGGCCGCGGCACGTCGGGCACTGGCCCTGGCGAGTGTTGAACGAGAAGTGGCCGGCTTTCCAGCGTCGGCGCCGGGCGTATTCGGACGCCGCGAACAGGCTGCGAATCTCATCGAAGGCTCCGGAGTACGTCGCAGGGGTTGATCGTGCGTTCTGCCCGATGGGCGACGCGTCGATTTGGACGACCTGGCGGATGTCCTGCAGGTCCAGGCGCCGGACATGGCCGGGTACCGCCGAGCCGCCCAGCCGTGCTCGCGCGGCCGGTATAAGGCTGTCTAGGACCAGGGCGGTTTTGCCTGCTCCGGATGGGCCAGCAACCGCGGTGAGCCGGTTCACCGGGAACTCAGCGGTGATGTCGTGCAGGTTGTACAGGTCGCTGATTTCGATAGCGATGTATCCGTCACCGGGCCCGTGCTCCTCCCGGTCCCGGGACACGCCCGATTCGCCGGCGAGGAAACGCCCGATGATCGAGCGCGGGTTCGTTTCCAGCTGGGCTGCTGTCCCGGCGGCGATGACGTGGCCGCCTTGTGCGCCGGCTCCGGGGCCGAGTTCAATGACCCAGTCGGCGGAGCGGATGATGTCCCGCTCGTGCTCGACCACGATGACCGAGTTACCGTTCCCGGCCAGGGCCGAGATCATCTTGCGCAGGCCGACCACGTTGCGGGGGTGCAATCCGACCGACGGCTCATCCAGGACGTAGAGCATGCCGGTGGTGCTGGCACGTACGGTCGAGGTGAGCTCGATCCGCTGGCGTTCCCCGGTTGACAGTGACGAACCAGCGCGGTCGAGCGTGAGATAGTTGAGCCCGACCTCGAGCAGAGGCGTGAGTGCACCGTTCAGCTCGGCGAGCAGCCCGCTCGTGACCCGACTGAGCTCGTCCGGCAGCCCCGCTGGAAGGCTGGCCGCGAAATCCTGGAGCTCGGCCAGGCCGAGCCTGCTGATCTCGGCGATGTCGCGGCCGCCGAGTATGGAGGTCAGCGCCTCGGGCCGCAACCGGGTGCCGTGACAGACGGAGCAGGTGCGGGTGATGACGAATCGCTGGACCTGCCGGCGGGTGCGCTCGTTGTCGCTGCGCAACGAGCGCTCGACCGCGGCGACGGCGTTGTCGTAGTTCACCGACAGCTGCACTGTCCGCTCGTTACGACCCGAGCGAAGGGTCACCTCCCGCTGGACCGGCGGGCCATGCAGGACGATGTCGCGCTCATGCTCGGTTAGCTCCCGGTAGGGCACGTCGAGGCGGACGCCAAGCTCGCCTGCGGCATACATCGACAGGCGGCGTCCGCCTGAGTTCCATGGCCGGACGGCCCCCTCCTCGATCGTCTTCTGCGGATCGGGTACCAGCGTTGTTTCGTCGACCTCGGAGCGCACCCCGAGGCCGTGGCAGGCAGGGCACGCGCCATAGGAGTTGAAGGCAAACGATTCGGCGCTCGGATGCTCGAAATGCGCCCCGCACACCGGGCACGTTATCTCCATGGAAAACGCCTCGACCGAGGGCTCGACGTAGTGACCGTTCGGGCACCGGTGCGAACCAAGCCGCGACATCATAAGCCGCAGCACATTCAGAACCTCGGACATGGTTCCGACGGTGCTGCGCGGCCCAGGGATCGGAGGCCGCTGCCGCAGTGCGAGGGCAGGCGGGAGGTGCTCGATGCGGTCGACATCGGGCCGCTGGGCCTGGGTCAGCCGCCGCCGACTGTAGGTGCTCAGGCCCGAGAGGTAGCGCTGCATGCCCTCGGCATACAGGGTTCCGATGGCCAGGGATGTCTTCCCCGATCCAGAAACTCCCACGACAGCGATCGTGCGCCACAGCGGCACGTCCACGTCCACGTCCCGCAGGTTGTTCTGCCGGGCGCCGCGCACGCTGATGGCCTCGGGCAACGTCCCGGGCACGGATCGCTCGTCCGTCGTCATGCCGCCTACTCAACCACGCTCGCGCCGGTGTCTCTTAGGCCGGCAGTCCGCTGGCCAGGGCGCGTTCCTGACACCTACGCTGTGCGTCACCCAGGATGCCGGGGTGGATGCGCGAGCACGCCTTCACCGACGACCAGGTCGACTGACCCGTGGCGGCCGGCCCACAGCACCTCGACAGCGTCAAGGGGGCGGTTGACGCGGGGTGACGATGATCAGCGGGACCGACTGAACCGGCTCACTGCCTACACCAATGACAGCGACGGCTGCCTAGGCGACCGGCGCGTGTGGGCGGAGCGTTCCCGGCGCCCGCACCTGGCGCCGGAAGGCCTTGAACGAGGGCTGCAGGTGACCGAGGCTAGGTGCTCGTGGTCTTGGCGCCTCACGATCACCTCCATATCAACCATGTCCGCGCGAACCGCGACAGTGCAGATCGACCTGGATCGGCGCTCGCCGCGGTCCATGAAGCTGAACAGGTTCGGCTACGCCGAACGGCGGCTCGGCGCGCGGTTCTTCAAGACCGCTGCCACTGGGTTACGACTCCTGCCACCGGCGACAGCCAGACCGCGGCCTGCTTGACGTTCAGCCGGCCATCCATGCGGGCGCCACGACATCGTCGGACCCGGCCGCCCGCAGGTCAGGGCACATGCAGGATCAGGGACTCATCAACAGCGCGCAGATCGTCGGGAGCGGACGTGAAGCCGGGCAGGTTGCGCTGCCGTGCCCTGCGGCTCCAGTCAATCGCTGTAGTGATACCGAGCCCTGAGGATCTTCACCTCTTTGTCATCGGCACGGTAGATCAGGCGGTGCTCATCGTCGATGCGGCGGGACCAGTAGCCAGAAAGGTCACCATTCAGGGGCTCAGGTTTCCCTATTCCTGCGAACGGGTCTCGCTAGATCTCGACGACCAGACGGGTGATCCTCGTCGCCATCTTGCGGTCAGCACCGAGCCAGTACAGGAAGTCTTCCCAGGCATCCGCGTCGACGTGGATGCTTCGCACCTACTCGCCGCCAGAGCCTGCAGCACACCTACGGTCTCGGCAACGCTGGGATGGCCGGACCTGTCCCGGGAGACGGCCTCCATGAGGCGCCGGGCGTTCGCAGGTGACCGCAGGTCAGAGCACCTCGGTGTGTTCGTTGCCGGGCGCCGGGCCGGTTGTGCCACGCCCCTGAGGTCTCCGTGCCCGGAACCACATAAGCTCGCGCGAAGGCCGCGGATACGGATGCCCGGCCGGCGAGGAGATGCTCGATCGATGCACAAGATCACCGTCCAGTACTTCGACCCTGCCGACGGCGACGACTTCGAGACTGCATACCGCGAGCGGCACGTGCCGCTCGTGCGAGCAGTCCCCGGTCTCGAGCGCTTCACCATCAGCCTTCCCCACGCTGACGGCGCGCCATACTTGGTCGCGGAGCTGTGGTTCGCCGACGGCGATGCCCTGAGCACCGCACGGACCTCCGCCGAGATGGCTGCGGTGAGCGCCGATTCGGCGGCGTATGACGTGGCCCGGCGGGTCATTTTCGCCGCGAGCGTCGAGGACGTCTGATCCAGCGTGGACTGGCGCTGACCTCCTCCAGATCCTTCGCCGCCCCAGACACACCGCGACCTGTCGCACCAAGCGCACGGATCTGCCGCGAGTCGATCGCTCTGCAGCGGTCCCGTCAATCCTGAATGAGCTTGGCCCCTCGCATCTGGCAGAAGGCGTAAGCCAGCCGGTCTGCACACTCGATCGCGGGCTCCAGAGCGCGAGCCGTGAGCTTCTCATGCCGGGAGCCCCAATTGACCAAAACCTCGTAGCCGCCAGCGTGATCGTTTGTGATGCGCACTGTCGGGCCGGCGCTCATGCGAACCTCGACAAAACGCTCCCAGGTTCCGCCGACGGCGGTAGCGGCGCCAACTGCCGCGGCGAGGCTGGCGGTTCTGTGTCCGCGATCGCGTCGAGGATCCTGAGTTGGTACGCCATGCTGACGTTGTTTCGCACCGACCCGTCGTTTCGGCACCCTCCGCACTTCGGCCAGTACCTGCCACGTGGGCTGGCGGCAGGCGTCCTGTCATGCCGCCGACGGTGCACGGAGTCGAGACTGGCGATCGAGCCGTTGAAAGCGAATAGCGTTCGAACGGCTCCACCGGACGCTCTACCCACTCGCTGCAACGCGGTAGGACTACGCGGCCCCGCACTGCGCTTCATACTGGACGATGACCCGAGGCAGGCACTTCCAGCTGCCCGAGCTGCCGAATCGAGCTTGTATCTACTGCCAAGCGCGCCGCTTGCCCTGTTTGCAACGACGCTCCCTCACCTAGCCTGGCGCAATACCCCCGGCCGACGCCCGCACATCATCATCCGGATGCGTTCTGCATCCAGCGTGGTCAAAGAAGCCCGGCAGGCGAGCTAGTCCGAATTTGGACTAGTGCAGGCTATACTTGAGACCATGAGTATCGCTGCGACGCCTGTCCCGCTGTCCGAGGCCAAGGCCCGGTTGTCTGAGCTGGCACGCCGGGTCCGTCAGCAGCACGAGCGGATCACGCTAACCCGCAACGGCGAGGCTGAAGCCGTCCTGCTGTCGGTCGATGACCTGGACGGGCTGGAAATGACCCTCGAGATCCTCAGCGACAGCGAAGCAGTCGCGCGGATTTCCGAGAGCCTGGCCGCACTTGGCCGCGGCGAACCCGGCGCGGACCTCGCATCGGTGCGGCAGGACCTGGCCCGACGCCGCGCCACTGGACGGTGACTGCCCCGACTGGCGGGCGATATGACGTCCGGTTCCAGCCCGCCGCCCGGAGGGCCGTAGCCGAGCGCCTGCCCGAGAGCGTCGCCGCCGCCGTGCTGGAGTTTTGCGATGCCGCGCTAGCGGAGAATCCCCACCGCGTCGGCAAGCCCTTATTCGGTCCGCTGGCGGGCTGCCACGGCGGCCGTCGCGGGACCTACCGGATCGTCTACCGCATCGACGAGACCGCTCACACCGTCCATGTCCTCGACATCGACCACCGCAGCGACGTCTACCACCAACCGAAGCCCTGACCCAACGCGCGCTCGTGCCGCCGTCCGCGCGGTCCTGCCGACGAGCGGTCGTCTCAGTCACCGCAAGCGTCTAGGTCGTCAGCCCGCAATGGAGCTTACGAGTAGGTAGCTAGGACGACGTCACCAAGGGACAGGGCCGACGCGGTCTATGTAGCGGCCGGTGCCCGCCTCGGCGGGTTCGGTGGCGAGGGCGACGATCGCGTCGGTGCCCTCGGTCACGGTCTGGGTGCCGCGGTGTCCGTTGAAGTCGGTGGCTGTGTAGCCGGGGTCGGCGGCGTTGAACCGCACACCGGGCAGCGCCTTGGCGTACTGCATGGTCAGCATCGTGACCGCCGCCTTGGACGCGGTGTAGAGCGGGCTGACGATCGTCGACTCGACGCGGTCCGGGTCGTGGGTCAGGGTGAACGAGCCCATGCCGCTGCTCACGTTGACGACGGCCGGAGCAGCCGACCGCTGGAGCAGCGGGAGGAACGCGTTCGTGACGCGCACGACGCTGACGACGTTCGTCTCGAAGACGAGCTCCGCATCCGCGCTGGTGAGTTCCGCGGCTGGCGCGTAAGTGCCGGTGATGCCGACGTTGTTTACGAGGATGTCGATGCGGGCCTCGTGCGTTTCAATGTCGGCGGCGGCCCGCTGGACGGAAACGTCGTCCGTCACGTCGATCTGGACGAAGCGGACGCCCAGCCGACTGGCGGCGGCCGCGCCTCGCTCCGCTTCGCGTGCGCCAAGGATGACTGTCTGGCCCAGTTCGGTCAGGCGGCGGGCGGTCTCGTAGCCGAGGCCCTTGTTCGCCCCGGTGATGAAGGTAATTGTGTCCATGACTTCAGGCTGCCTTGACCCATGTGTGACAGCCAGAGACGCCCCAACGGTAGGAAAGCCGGTACCACCCTGGGCGGTCACCCGTGGCGGATACGCGGCCGATAATGGCCGTATGAGCGCGGACGAGACGACCCTAAGCGCGACGATCCGGGCGTGGCGGGACCGGCTGACGCCGGCAGACGTCGGGTTGCCGGCCGGGCGGGCCCGCAGGGCCGTCGGCCTGCGCCGCGAGGAACTGGCCGAACTCGCTGGGCTCTCGGTCGACTACGTGGTCCGCCTGGAGCAGGGCCGTGCGTCTACCCCGTCCGCGCAGGTGGTCGGCGCGCTCGCCCGGGCGTTGCGGCTGTCGAAGCGGGAGCGCGATCACCTGTACCGGCTGGCCGGACTGCTGCCGCCCGCGGACGGCATGATCACCGATCACATTCCGCCCGGCCTGCAGCGCGTGCTGACCCGGCTGGGGGAGACGCCGGTCGGCGTGTTCACGGCCGACTGGCGGCTTATCTGGTGGAACCGCGGCTGGGCGGCGCTGCTCGGCGACCCGTCCGTAATCGCGCCCGAAGACCGCAGCCTGGTGAAGTCGCGGTTCCCCGTCCCCAAAGGCCCGGTCGGCCGCATCTCGGATGTGCCGGTCGTCGCGGAGAACCGGGAGGCATCCGATCGCGCGATCGTCGCCGACCTGCGCCAGGCCTCGGTCCGGTACCCCGGTGACGCCCGGCTCGCGGCCCTGATCCGCCGCACGATCGACGGCAACGCGCACTTCGCGGCGCTGTGGCACGGCGGCACGGTCGGCGCGCACGCGGAGGACCGCAAGACGCTCAAACACCCGGACATCGGCGACATCCACGTGGACTGCGACGTACTTAGTGACGGCGAAACCGGCCTGAAGCTCGTCATCTACACCGCCGCAAGCAGCGGAGACGCAACGAAGCTCGACCTCGCTTTGGTCTGCCGGGAGCGCAGCGCTCCCGACGACACTTGGGTAGAAGCGGGCCGGGTCGTGGCCCGCTCCATGGAGCATTAGGCAGTGCACGGCGCCGAAGAAGGCAAAGTCGGGCTGCTGCCCGGCTCGGGCGATGACTTGCAGACCTTCTCCGTTTGGCCAGGCTGCGTACACAGACGCGGTAGGCGTGCCGCATCAGTGGATCACCACGAAGACAAGCTCGTCAATATTCAGTGAAATCAATGTCAGTGATCGATCGGCTTGCGGCACTCCCGGCCCGAGTCAGCCAAATAGAGCGCTAAGTGCCCGAGAGACCCGAGCACGAGCGCATCCGCTCATGTTTGATACGGAGGTGATCGCGAGGCTCCGAAACTCGGGTCTCTGCGCCTGGATCACCTGCATGATCAGGCATTATGTGGCCCGAAGGGCGAAGGTGATCTTCGATCACCCACATGACGCGGCCATCGGCCGACGCAGGGCGATATCCCGACACCGAGGAGGACCCATTGCGCACGCTCGCCATCACGCAGAACATCACCGTCGACGGATCGATCGAGATGCTCGGCGACTGGTTCGACCCGCAGAGTCAGGCCGACGCCGACAATTCAGACCTGCTTGAAGAGCTGCACCGCCATGACAGAACCTCGGACGCCTTCCTTGCCGGCCGGCAGACCTTTGAAGACCTGCGAGGTTACTGGCCCACTGCGTCACACGACGGTACGGGCATCACAGACTATCTCAACCAGGTGCGCAAGTACGTCGTCTCCACCACGATGACCGACCCGCAATGGCAGAACTCGACCATCCTGTCCGGTGACCCGGTCGAGGAAGTCCGTGCACTCAAAGAGCAGCCCGGCCAGGACATTACGGTGACCGGCAGCATCACGCTGTGCCACACGCTCATCGTCGCGGGCTTGGTCGACGAGTACCGCCTCTTCGTCTACCCGACAGTGCAGGGCCGCGGCCGGCGGCTCTTCCCCGACGGGGTTGAGCTGCCCAAGCTAAAGCTGTTAGAAGCCAAGGCTTTCCGCTCCGGCATCACCTACTCGCGCTACGGCAGCGCCTGAAACACACTCTCGTGCCGTGCAGAGGTTTTGGACTGGCGGCCAGCCCAGGTCTGCTTCTTGACGCTTCTCGAGCACTCGCGAGACGAGAATGGCGCGGTACTGTCGAGCGCCTGCGGAATGCCCGCCCTGTCGTGGCCAGGCTCTTGAAATAGCTTGCGTCACAAGACATCATGTGGGACATGGCGCTGGACGGCAGCGGCCTGACCGAGCTGCGACTGGTGTGCTGGGCCCGTGGGTGCTGGCTTTGCTGGAGCTCAGACCGCGGTTCGGCCTGGAGCTGGTCCGTGATCTATCGGCCGCCGACGGCCTCCTGACCAGTGAGGGCACCGTGTACCCACTGCTGAACCGGCTGCGCGACGCGGGCCTGGTTAGCAGCGAGTGGCGCGACACCGAGGGTGAGCGAGCCGGCCGCTACTACTCGATTACGCCGGCCGACCAGCAGAGCCTCAAGGCGTTCCGGACCGACTGGGCTCAGTTCGCGGCGACGGTCGGAAGCGTCCTCAACCCTTGTGACGGGGGAAAGCCATGAGCGGCACCGCGCTCGAACACCGGCTCGTCCGGGACTACCTGACTCAACTCGACGTTGCACTGGGCGGTCTGCCGTCCGCGAAGGCACGAGAACTGAGAAGCCAGATTGCCAGCCACCTCGACGAGGCACTGCCGCCGGATGCAAGCGACGAGGACGTTACGGCGGTGCTGCGTCAGCTTGGTAGCCCTGCCGACCTGGCGAGCGAGGCGCAGGCAGGCGCGGACCCCGGGATAGGCGCCGCGGTTGCCGCGGCCGCACGCCGCCGCTGGGCCCGAATCATCAGGTCTCGCCTGCGGACCAAGCTGATCGTGATCCTGATCGCGCTTGTGCTTGCGACCGGTGCCACATTCCTGAGCACCTTCCTGTCCGCGCCGCTGCCAGGTGGTGCGGGTGAATTCACGTGGTGGTACCCGCAGGACTACAACCACGAGGTCGACTCCACTGCCGACGGCGCGCAGCAGACGACCGTGCGAATCCGCTCGGGCCAGTGGCAGGGATTTGCCATCGGCATCTACAACACCAGCAACTTCACCGAGACCATCATCGGTCCGCCGACCCCTACCCCCTTCTCTGACGTGCCATGGGACAGCCCGAACGGCGGTCCGAGCCAGCCCCGGATCGAAGTCTCAGCCCCGGACCGGGCACTTGACCATGGCGGGATGACCCGCAACGTGGCCTTCGAGACCCTGCCCGTCTCCGTCCCGCCGCACCAGTACCGGATGCTGCGCATCACCTGGATCTCAAGCGTCTGCATTCTCGGCGGCACCAAGACGAGCAACATGCTGAATGATGGCTTCATATCCATCGACTCCATCTACCTGCGGGTGCGCGTCGGCTGGTTCACCTGGACCGACGTCATCCCGCTCGGCATGGCCGTGGCTCTTGCTGGTCCCAGTCACGGTGTGTACAACGGGCCCGGGCCCTATCACGGCACCTGCATCTGACCATCCGGATCTGCCGCGGACTGCGGCCGCGACGACGGCGACTGCCGCCATGATGACAAGCAGGACGCGGTAGCCGACGACCGCGATGAGCGCTGCGCCGACCCACGGAAGCATGATCCCCATGAGCACTGCTCCGGCGAGCACTGGCCCGAGGCTGGGCAGCGTCAGCAGCAGCACGCCAGCGGCCAGGGAGGCCAGGCCTAGCACCGTCAGCATTCCCTCCGACAGCCGGTGCAGCAGTGGTGAGGCGGTCAGCCCGCCGACGACCGAGCCGCCCCCCAGGAAAGCGATGATCACGCCGACGAACGAAGCGGTGTGGTGCAGGCCCGCGGTCGCCACGGAGAAGCCAGCCGACTCGATGAAGCCGAAGGCCAGCAGCGCGAACGCCAGCGCGATGGTAATTGCCCGAAGCGCGGGCTCGCGGCGGATGTAGGCGAAGCCTGCTGTGATCGAGCGGACCCGCTAGATAGAGACGGATAGCGTCTTCCAGGCTGTCCATTTCGCCTGGGCGCAGAAGACCGCGTCGTGTGTGCGGCCGGGGCTTGTCGAATGTATGCAGATCAGTCTCGTTGACATAGCACTCGTCGTGACCGGTGAGGCCAGTGTCACGGTCTATGCCCTGGCTGCTCCGGTTACCACGGCGACCCGGCATTCAAGATCTTCATCGCTCCGGCTCGCCGCTCAGACCTCCCCTAATCGCGGAAGATCCTCCTCATCAATGCTGAAGAAACTCCGTTAACAGGAAGCTAATCGTCCGGTTATGCCACTACGGTCGGAGTGCACGGTCTCGTTGCCGGCCGCGTGGTTGCAATGGCATAAAGGATTGCGGCCCGGTCTGGATGCCGTACGCCTGCGAAAGGAGCACCGATGTCAGGCAGCCGCGCTTCGCCTCGACCGATGTCGGCGAGCCCGCTCGAGAGCGGGGCTTACACAATCCAGCCGCTGGAAGAATCCACCTGGGACGCCTTTGCGGAATTGGTCGAGCGCAACGGCGGTGTCTATGGGGGCTGCTGGTGCGTCGCCTTCCAAGCGGCCTACTACGAGCGTGAGGTCAGCGATAACCGCGCGCTGAAACAGCAGCTTGTTCAGGCCGGCCACGCGCATGCAGCGCTGGTTTTCGATGAGCAGGGGCTCGCGCAGGGCTGGTGTCAATACGGCAGTCCGGAAGAGCTCAGGCTCCGGCATCGCAATGAGTACCGCAAGGACCCCCCGCCACCTGCACGCTGGCGGATCACCTGCATATTCGTTGACAAGCGACATCGTGGCCAGGGGGTCGCGCGAGCCGGGTTGGAAGGCGCGCTCGCGCTGATCTCCGCCGCTGGCGGGGGTCTGGTCGAAGCAATCTCCGAGACCACCACCGGCCGCGAAGCGCAGGGCAGGTTTCTTTTCAGCGCGACCGTCGAACTGTTCGAGCAGTACGGGTTTGTGCGGCAACGGCAGGTAGGCAAGCACGCATGGATCGTAAGTAGAGATATCGATCCCGTGTAGGGCAGACACCTGGGCACTGCGGCGAACTTAAATAGGCCACGAGACGTCCGCATCAGCCTCGGACGGTGCACGATGTCGAGGCGGGCGATCCTGCCGATGAGGGCGCATTCTGCTGCTAGAACGCGGAAGGTGGATGTGGGTTAAATAATCGGTAGGTATAGGTCGTCGCGGCACAGGATCACTGCCAATAAGGTGGCGGGAATGGTAGAGCCGTCCGCCCGCGGACTGAGTACAACACGAGCGGATGTCAGGTGTCCCGTCCGTGCCTCAGATCGTCACCGTCAAGTGGGCTGGCATTCTTGTTTGGTGGACCCCGAGGAACCCGCCCACCGGCCCGAACAGCGTCCTCCGCAGCACGTGCGCGTCGTGCACTTGACGGCGCCCGTATTCCAAGCCCTGGTCAGCGGTGACCTGACGGCCGCGAACGCGGCGAGTCCGGTACCCCTATCGGCATACTTCGTCGACCCTGAATGGAGATCGGTGTGGCAGCGGCGCAGCAAACAGGTGGAGGCTGATCCCGCCAGTGCGGCATGGGTCACCGGTGTCATCTGGGATGAGCAGCACCAGGTAGCCGTCGGCCGGGCTGGCTACCACGGGCCGCCCGATCCATCGGGAATGGTCGAGATCGGATATGCGGTTGATCCGGCGTACCGGCGACGCGGCTACGCCAGAGCCGCGCTGGAGGCTCTGCTGCAGCGCGCAGCCCGCGAGCCCCAGGTGCGCACGGTGCGGGTGACTATCAGTCCTGACAATGTGGCCTCTTACCAGCTGGCATCGCAGTACGGGTTCACCAAGGTCGGTGAGCAGTGGGACGACGAGGACGGCCTGGAGATCATCTACGAGCGCGACGCCCAGCACCGGTAGACGCAGGAACATCCGCACGTTGCTGCGTCCCGCGCGCGGCTGCCACAGATCAGTCGGCGGCCGACTGCCGCACGTCAGGCTAGGACACGGTGCTGCCGACAGCGGTCGCTGGCGACGCGACGGGCGGATATCAGATCGACCTGCGACGGCAGATCGACATAGCATCCGGCCTCATGGAAGCCGCCACGCACCAGGTCCCGGCGCACGACGGGTCGATGCTTGTCGTCGAGGAATTCGGCGATCCCGCAGCCAAGCCCGTGCTTGTCCACCATGGCAGCCCGGGCTCGCGTCGGCTGTTCCGCCGCGACGCCGAACTGGCGGCCACGAAGTTTGGCCTGCGGCTCCTCAGCTATGACCGCCCCGGCTACGGCGGGCGGCCGCGGCGCGAAGGCCGGAGGGTCGCCGACGCCATCGCGGACGTGGTCAGCATCGCCGCCGCCCTGGAAATCGAGCGACTGGGGACCTGGGGATTCTCCGGGGGCGGCTGCTACGCGCTGGCATGCGCGGCACTGCTGCCCGACCTGGTCACCGGCGCGGCGGTCTTCGCCACCTTCGCGCCGTACGGCTCACCCGGCCTGGACTTCTGCGCGGGCATGTCCGCCACGTACGCCGCGGGGGTCGGCCTGTTCTTCACCGACCGCCCGGCCGCCCGCCGGAACTGGCGCGCGGACGCTGACCGGTTGGCAGTCACCGGCACCGCTCCGGAGAGTTGGATGGCCCGATGGGGCGAGGCAGCCGGAACTGACGATGCCCGCAGCTGGGAAGTCGCCTGTCACCTCGCCGCCGAAGTGCGGGACTCCCTGGCCGACGGCGACGGCGGCTACTGGGATGACTGGGCCGCAGTCTTGACCCCCTGGGGCTGTAACCTGGCCGCCATCGGTGTCCCGGTCCGGCTATGGCACGGATCCGAGGACCGCGCCGTTCCTGTCGTGCACGGCCGATGGCTGGCTGCGCACGTGCCCGGCATAGTCGCGCAGATTGTGGAATCGGAAGACCACACAAACATCGAGCACAATCACCGGCAGGCGGCCTACTCCTGGCTCAGCGAACTCGCCTGACCGTGCGGATGGTCGGCCTCTGCCGACCCATGCGGCCTGGCCGCCCTCCCGGCTTTCAGTGCCTCGAGCTTGGCGTCACCCTCGTGCGCTGAGCCGATGTGCTGGGTCTTCCGAGACCGCGTCTCGTGCGGGTTGCGAGGACAGCGATCAGTCCGATGAGCAGTACGGCGAACACCGCTGGGGTTATCGTGCCCGCCCAGTCGAAGCCCTGGGCAGGGGGAAGCGGGACCGAGATCGTTATGCCCTGGTGGGCCAGGATTTGCTGGGCGAGTGCGCGCCGGGCCTCGCGCACGGCGAGGCTCGGGCCGGTGCTTAGCGCGTTTGACACGGCGGTGGCTGCGAGCGGGATGGCCCCGGCGGCGGATGCGGCCATGATGACCCAGGTGCCCGCGACCCGGGCCCGCTCCAGGTCGCCGGTGCGTACTGCGGGGGTGCGGTCGAGCGGCAGGTCGGCGAGCAGCGCGGTCAGTTCCTTTCCGGTCCGTGCGCTCAGGGCCTGCCCGGATCGCTGCCCGAACTCGTCAGCGCTGATCTGGCCGGCCTGGAAGGCCTCGCTCAGCTCGGACATGGCGCGGTCGCGGTCGGCGTCGGATACCCGCAGGTCGCCAGGGGGATAGGTCCTAACGGCGGTCTCCATGACTCGTGCTCCCTTCTGCATGGTGCGTGAAGCGCGCGGTAAAGGTGCCGCGTGCAGTCATGGACGCCATGTGCAGCGGGCTCCATGTCATGCCGAACGCCGCGCGGTCGATCGCAAGTTCGCCGGTGAGGACGACCCTTTGGGCGGTCGCCTGCTCGATATGCGCGGTGAAATTGACTGACCTTGTGTGACCAGCCGCTTCGAAGGTTCCCTGGCATTCCAGCTGGGACGGGCCTGCGGGCTGTGCCGAGGTCACGGTGAGGATGGCATGCGGGTGCTTTTCCACGTGAAAGAAGTCCGCGGAGCGCAGGTGATTGTCGCGCTGCTTGTGCTTGGTGTTAACCGAGCTGATGTCGAGGCTGATCCTGCCAGCCACCGTCCCGTCCTGGCCGACGATGGCCTCACCGGTTATACGCTCGAACGTCCCGTGCACGGTAACTGCGCCCCAGAAGTGCTTGACGTGGAATTCGGCGCGCGAGCCAGCTGGGTCAAGCACCCAGCTGCCCGTCGCCGCCCCGTCAGCCAGCAGCGACGTGGCGCCCTTGGTCGTGGTCTCGCTCATGTGATACTTCCTGCGTTCAGTCTCAGCTCGCCGATCCCGGCCCCTGCTTCGATAGTCAGAGTCACGATCTGAGCGTCGCGCGCAGAGCTCAACCCGCGTAGTGCCGGGACTCACCGGTTCGGAGTGACATTTGTCAAATGGCTGCGACCGCTCGGCCTGGTGATCCGGTACTGAAGGTCGCTCTGCCCTGCTAGGCCCGCAGGTACCGGGACAGGGCGTTGGTAGTCACGGAGTTGTGCAGGGTGAAGGTGGCGGCGCCCTCGAGGTAGTGATCGTCGGTGTAGTCACACGGCGTGCCGTTGGCTGTGCGGGTGATGCCGCGGCGGCGCAGGAGGGGGTCGCCGGGGTGGCAGCCAAGCAGTTGAGCATCGGTGGCGTCCGCCCGAGTCAGGTCGAGGGTGTGGGTGGCAGTGACGGCGATGGTGCCGGTTAACCTGCGGACTTCTGCGGTGACGGAGGGGCAGTCGGGGTCAAGCTGGAGGATGGTGGCGGCGAGCCAGCCGGGGTAGGTGCAGCGCTCCGTGAATACCGGTGCCCCGTCGAGAGTGCGCAACCGGATCGTATAGAGCACCTCGGCGCCGGCACCTACCTGCAGGGCGGCTGCCTCGGCCGGGGCTGCCGGGCGCCGCACGCGGGTGGTGAACCGGCCGCCGGGGATGCGGCCCATCGCGCGGGCCCAGTGGGCGAAGCTGCGTAGTTCGTCGAACGACTGGGAGACGCCGACGTCGAGGACGATCCGGCCCGAGCCCTGGAGGGCCGACACGAGCCCGGCGGCTTCCACTGCTTGTAGCGCTGCGCGGATGGTGCCGCGCCCTGCGCCGTGCAGAGCGGAGAGTTCGGCCTCGGTGGGCAGTTTGCTGCCGGGCGGGTAGTCGCCGCGCATGATGGCACCGCGCAGCGCCGCGGCGATCCGCTCATGCAGCGGCGGGCCAGCGGCGATCCTGTGGGCAGGGAGATCCGGCCCGGAGTCAACAGCCGCTTGCGGCGCGGTGCCGCGGGAACCGCCGTGCAGATACTTGTTCATATGAATCCACTCACGATGTTTTATGGCTGTTAATGTACCCGGCCGACACTAAACAAAAGTTGTCCGAACAAATTTCAGCGGCTTTCCTGTCTTAGTGAATCGAGGGTTTGCACATCATGGATCTTCGCCCACCCGGTGCCCGCCGCCGAGCGCGGCACGGCACAAAAGTCCTGGCATTATGCGTAGCGGTGACCGCCCTGGCCGCGTTCGGAGCGGTGCAGGGCAGTTCCGGTGCGGATGCCGCCAGCACGGCGGCCGCGACGACCGCCGAGTCTGCCCCTGTGCTGACCGCCTCAGCCACATCCGTGATTGAGGGCACGTCGGTGACGTTCACCTACGCCACCCCGTCGAACTTCCTGAGCACGACCAACTGGATCGGCTTTTACTCCGACGGCAACTCCCCGCCGAACGGCCAGTACGGCATCTGGGAGTACACCCAGACCGGGACGCAGAGCCCGCCGGCCTCAGGCTCCTCGCCGGTGGCCAACGGCACGGTCACGTTCAGCACGGACAGCCTCGCCCCGGGAACGTACACCGTGTACCTCCTGTACAACAACGGTTTCGAGGTCATCGGGGACCCGGTTACTCTCCAGGTGACGCCACTCGCTCCGGGAACCCTGACCTCGGCACAGAGTTCCGCCACGGCCGGCGACCAGGTCTCCTTCGGCTACACGATGCCGTCCGCCGACGTGAACGTCGGTAACACGGTCGCCTGGTTCGCCAAGGGCGCGGACCCGCTCACCGACGCGCCGCTGGATGCATTCAACCAGTCCGCCCCAGCCGCGAGCGGTACGGACACCTTCGACACCACCGGCCTGGCCGGCGGCAGCTACGACGTGTACCTGCTCTGGCAGGGCGAGGCCGTCATTGCCGGCCCGGTCACCGTCGCGCTCACCAGCAACGGGCCGCAACTGCCGTCGCCGGGCCAGCTGCCCGGCCAGCCGAACCTTCTGGTCAACGGCGGTGCCGAGATGGGCAACGCCACGCTGACTCCCACCCAGTCCACGACGGTGCCGGGGTGGACCACAACCGGCCACCTCAATGAGGTGCAGTACGACGCCGGAATAGGCACACTCTACGATTTCGCCGGCGGCTCCACTCAAGGCTGGCAGCCCGGTTCGGGTGCCAACTCGGTAGAGGCGGTGCAGTCGTTCGCCAACGGGCCGGGCAGCTGCAGCCCCGGTCCGTGGTGCCTCGCCGTCGACACGCATGGCAACGGGGCAGTGAGCGACGCTCCCGCGGCGGACGCCTCGCGCATCGCCTACATCTCCCCGGCGACCCCGCTCGATCTGAGCGGAGCCCCCGCGCTCATCACCTATATCAACGGCTACGGCGGCGCCCCCGGTGCTAGCGGTTACGTCGCGACGGTCACCCTGTACAGCGGCACCAACACCCTGAGCACGACCACTCCGGTGACGGCGAACGGCTGGAACGCGGTCACGCTGAACACCAGCGGCTGGCCTTACCTGAACCAGGTCACTGAGATCGCCGTCGACTATCACGCTGTCGGCTCCACCACGCCGTGGACCATGCAGTACCAGATCGGCGGAATATTCACAGAGTCAGTGCTTCCGGCCTTCAGCTCGCCCGGGGCGGCGGACCGCGGGCAGAACTTCTTCAGCGGCGGCGCCGGAGGCATCAGCACCGGCACCCAGACCATCGACGTGTCCAGCGCCGAGGGCCAGATCAACCAGGGCAACGTGGCGTTCAACCTGGGCGGCTGGCTGGGCGGGACCGGGTCGGTGGCCGATGACGCGAGTGTGACCGCGACGTTCCTGGACGCCAGCGGCGACACTCTCGGGAGCGCGACCCTGGGCCCGGTCACGCCAGGCATGCGGAACGACACCACCGAGCTGCTGGCAGAGCACGAGGCCGGCACGCTGCCCAGGCAGACCAAGACCGTGCAGGTGGTGCTGAAAGTCAGCGGCAGTCAGGGCTACGCCGACAACCTGTCCTTCACCATCTCCTCCGACGCGGTGGCCGCCCCGCCGCTGCCTGCGCTGCCAGCCCCCGGCACCCCGGCGCCGGCCGCGACCTCCGGGAACCCGAACCTCATCGTCAACGGCGGAGCCGAGATCGGCGAGGGCAGCTTCGACGGTATCGCCGCCAACACGCTGCCCGGCTGGACGGTGACCGGGCTGATGAACGAAGTCCAGTACGGCGCCTCCGACGGCCAGGGCATCGGCGGCTGGCCGACCCCCAGCACGCCAGGCCCGGCTGACCGCGGCAGCAACTTCTTCGGCGGCGGCGGCGGCGGGATCAGCACCGCGACCCAGACCATCGACGTGTCGAAGGCCGAAGGCGCCATCAA
>Ga0123356_10000898_pt1 | contig 32933 bp, 21 predicted proteins | sample TergutEmb28metaG_2_FD_92546 | JGI IMG/M metagenome (GOLD analysis project Ga0123356, IMG submission 92546) | Embiratermes neotenicus P3 segment gut microbial communities from Petit-Saut dam, French Guiana - Emb289 P3 | ecosystem: Host-associated > Arthropoda: Insects > Digestive system > Gut ...
GAAAAGCGCAACCGCAACCGCAATCCACACTGCAAGATAAATTAGGAAAAGGGCTTTGTGCTTGGATATAATTAGCCCGTAAATCAAAAGCGGAACGGTGAATATTGCAATAATTAGCACATTCCCGCGGGACATTGTGAATAAAATCGTGAACAAAAGCGCGAAAAACAAGCCGATATGCAAAAAGGAAAGTTTTGTTTTTGACGCTGAAAACAGCACGAACGGCAGGCACATGGTGAGAATGCGCGCGTTGTCATTACTGCTGTTTCCCCAACCTGTAGCCCATGCTTTACCCATTATTGCACGCATGAAATCGTCCTGACGGAATAAATAAATCCAAGTTTGCACCAAAACCACAATCGCAACGCACACAAATATGTTCGCAAAGAACTTCGCGTCAAACGATATTGCGTTTGAAGCTATAAAAAACACCGCGCCGAGGGCAAGGCAAATGCCCACGCCGATAAGCCAACCTGTGCTTCCGAAATGCCCCTCTGTGATTCCGCCGAAGATTCCTGCAAATAAAAGCAAGCCAAAGCCGATTAGCGCAGGCGAAAAGCGCAGTTTTACTCTGTTTTTAACATAAAAAACCAAAACAGACGCACACATTATCACCACGGATACAACTAATATTGTTATATTTGGTTGCGCAGTCATGGCGCGTTGATCCGCAATCAAGTACATAAATCCGCCCAAAATCGCAAGCGCGCCGTTCATATTTTTGCAAGTTAAGGACATTAACAGCATTAAAACCGCAAAAATAGCCAGCCCTGCAATCGTTTGGTTTATAACCCAAAACAAAATGCAGATTGCGGTAATCAGCAAAAGATAAAAATCAGAGGCAAAAAAAGCCTCAAGTTTAGTTTTTACTTTTAAGTTCAGCACCATTATGTAGCTTTAAAAACAATTAAGAATTCAGAATTCAGAATGTAGAATTATGGATTGATTAACTAATAATCCACCTCTAATCCCTTGCCCCTAATCCCTAAATAGATTTGCATTCGCAAATCTATTTCTTCATTTTCTCAACAATATCGTAAATTCTTTGCAAATCTTCTTTTGAGAAATAATCAATTGAAATTCTGCCCTTTGTTTCGTTACCCACGATTTTAACTTTGGTTGAGAAAACGCGCTTTAAGTTATCCGCAAAGGTTTTAAGTTCAAGCGAAAGTTTTTCTCTTGCCACAGGATCAAGTTTTTTGGGTAAGAGGTGCGGATTTAAGTAAAATTTAACTTTTTGTTCAAGTTCTCTTACAGACATTTGATTGTCGCAAGCCTTGTAAGCAAAATCTACCTGCGCGCTTATATCTTCAATCGGCACAAGCGTTCTTGCGTGTCCTGAAGAAAGCCTGCCACGCCTTACAAGATCTTTAACTTCGTCTTGAAGAGCTAAAAGCCTCAAGGTGTTTGCCACCGAACTTCTTGCTTTGCCTATTCTTCCTGCCAAGTCCTCTTGAGTTAAAGAGTACATATCGGAAAGTTCTTTAAGGGCTTCCGCTTCTTCTATCGGATTCAAATCCTCGCGTTGCAAGTTCTCAATAAGGCTGATTTCCCTAATTTTTTGCCCCGTAAGTTCTTTTACGATTGCGGGAACGGTTGCAAGCCCCACGGCAACACCCGCGCGGTAACGGCGTTCGCCTGCCACGATTTGAAACGAATCGCCTTTCTTTACGCAAATAAGGGGCTGAATGATTCCGTGTGTGCGGATTGAATCCTCAAGTTCCTTTTGTTCTTTGGGCCCGAAATATTTTCTGGGCTGATCAGGGTTAGGTTTAACATTGGCGATATCAAGATAATAAATCTTCTCGCCGTCTATAACCTCAGCAACCTGAACATAAGTGGGCATAACGCGCGCATCTTCAATGCTTGCAAGCAATTCGCTTAATCCTCTTCCAATTCGTTTTGACATAATTTTATCCTCTTTATTTTTTGGTGATTTGTATTTGGTGAAAAATATAAAATATAAAATATAAAATATAAATTATGGATTTAATAATAAAAATTTCCACAATTTGTACTTCGTACTTCGTACCTCGTACTTCTCAATAATGATATTTAGAATCCGCCATTGTGCGCTGTGCGCTGTGCGCTAAACCTTCGGCTTCGCCGTAATTTTTGCATACGCCCTCGGATATATTTTATCAAGTTTCCCTTTCCTTTTAATAAGGATTAAGGTTCTGCCGAATTCACCAAGAAGGCTAAAGGTTTCTATCGCCACAATTTCTGCGTTCAGCGCGGTTAGGGCAGAGGTGGCTTCCTTAATTTCCTCAGCGGTATCGCCCGATTTATAAGCTATGAATGTGCCGTTTGGTTTTAGAAAAGGCACACACAGTTCCACAAGTATGCTAAGCGGTGAAACCGCCCTTGCAAGCACAATGTTAAAAGATTCGCGCAGTTCTTTCCTGTGCGCCACTTCTTCTGCGCGCGCATTTAGCGTTTTCGCGTTTTTTAAGCCCGATTTCGCTATAACGCTATCAATGAACGCAGTTTTCTTTTTTGTTGCGTCAAGAAGCGTAAAATGCGCATTTGGCACGCACGAGGCAAGAGGCAACGCAGGGAATCCCGCACCGCTACCGATATCAAGCACGCTATATCCGTTTTCAATGTGCTTAAGCGCGGAAAGGCTGTCTGCAAAGTGCTTTTTGGCTATTTCCGTTTCGCATTTAATGGCGGTGAGGTTCATGCGCGCGCTTTCCTCAAGCAAAAGGTTAAAGTGCGTACTCATTTGCCCAATTGCGCTTTCGCTAAGGTTATAATCCCCTAAAACGCTTTTCAAAAGCAAAATACTGCCGTTTCCGTCCATATCAATAGCAGTATAACACAAAAAGAATTGTTTCACAAGTTGTTTCACATTATTTGCACAAAGTGCTTGGCGCACTTTGTGCAGGGCATAGGGCATAGGGCATAGGGCATAGCAAAATATAAATAATGAGATTTAGAATCCTTCCCTATACCCTATACCCTATACCCTATAACCTATGCCCTTTCACTCTAATAATATACAAAATAACAATATATACAAAATATACTTTACATACACGCGCGCACGCGCTATAATATAGAAAGCAATAATTCCACCATTATGCATTATGCGCTATGCGTTATGCATTATTTAATGCCGAAGTGCATTAAACTCACCACCAATCACCAATAACTATGCCGGAAAAAATTCAAAAAAATTATGACCAAGAAACCATTCAGGTGCTTGAGGGCTTAGATCCCGTTAGAAAACGCCCCGGAATGTACATAGGCTCTACAGACGAAAGAGGGCTTCACCACCTTGTTACCGAAATTGTGGATAACGCGATAGACGAAGCCCTTGCAGGCTTTTGCGACACAATCACCGTAACGATTCTTGAGGACGGTTCTTGCCGTGTAAGCGACAACGGGCGCGGTATTCCCACAGGGATAATCCCCAAGGAAAATAAATCCGCCGTTGAAGTTGTGCTAACCAAACTTCACGCAGGCGGAAAGTTCGGCGGTGGCGGATATAAAATTAGCGGTGGGCTTCACGGTGTGGGGCTTTCTGTGGTAAACGCGCTTTCAAGTTTATTGGAAGTGGAAATTCGCCAAAACGGTAATTTGTATTCCCAAACTTACCATAAAGGTATCCCGCAAAGCGAATTAAAGGTTATCGGTAAATCTGAAACCACAGGCACTGCGGTAAGGTTTTTCCCAGACGGCGAAATTTTTGAAACAACCGAACTTCAATTTGAAACCGTGCGCGGAAGGCTTAAAGAACTTGCTTACCTTAATAAAGGCTTAACAATAAGCGTGGAAGATAAGCGCGAAGGGCGTGAAAAACAAGAAACCTTTATGTTTGAAGGCGGTATTTTCCACTTTGCGGACGCACTCAATAAGAACAAGGAAGTTATCTTCCCCAAGGTTCTGTATTTTGAAGAAAAAAGCGGTGAAAATATTGTGGAACTTGCAGTGCAATTTAACACAGGCTACGCAGAACAGATTTTTACATTTGCAAACAATATTAACACCCAAGAAGGCGGTGCGCACCTTGACGGCTTTAAGGCCGCTTTAACCCGCGTAATCAATGACTACGGACAGAGATCAAAAACCCTTAAAGAAAGCGAAAAACTTTCGGGCGAAGATGTGCGCGAAGGCATAACCGCAGTAATTTCGGTTAAATTGCCCGAACCGCAATTTGAGGGGCAAACCAAAACCAAACTCGGCAATAGCGAAATGCGCGCGCTTGTTTCCAAAGTTGTGTTTGAAAAGCTGAACGAATACTTTGAAGAAAATCCCAAAATTGCCAAAAACCTCATTTCTAAGTCAATAAACGCACAGCAAGCAAGAGAAGCGGCGCGGAAAGCCCGCGAAACATTTAGAAAATCCGCACTTGAACACGGCTTCGGCGCGGTTGAAAAATTATCCGATTGTATTGACAAAGATCCTAAAAATTGCGAAATCTATCTTGTTGAGGGTGATTCCGCAGGCGGTTCGGCGAAAAAAGGCAGGGATAGCAAATATCAAGCAATACTTCCGCTTCGCGGAAAAATCTTAAATGTGGAAAAGGCAAGGCTTCATAAAATTCTTGATAACAAGGAAATCCAAGCCATGCTTTCGGTGTTCGGTTGCGGATTTAAAGAGGAATGCGATCTTTCAAAACTGCGCTACGATCGCATTATTTGCATGACGGACGCCGATGTGGACGGTAGCCACATTAGGATTCTTTTATTAACTTTCTTCTTCCGCTTTATGCGTCCGCTTGTGGAAGAAGGGCATGTGTATATCGCTTTACCCCCGCTTTACAAAGTTTCAAAGGGCAAAGAAGTCACCTATTTTTATTCTGACGCCGAATTAAAAGCCTTTCAAGAAACGAACACAGGCAAATATGAACTTCAACGCTATAAAGGGCTGGGCGAAATGAACCACGATCAGCTTTATGACACCACAATGAACCCCGAAACGCGCACTCTTTTAAGAGTAAGCCTTCAAGACGCGGAAGAAGCAGACGAAATCTTTACCGTGCTTATGGGCGAACAGCCCGAACTTAGGCGCGCGTTTATTGAGGCAAACGCAACTATGATAGGGGAACTTGATATTTAGAGGCCATAGGTTATAGGGCTTAGGGCATAGGGAAGGTACGAATTCACAGATTAAGTAACTAATAATGAAATTTAAATTCCACCCCTATGCCCTATGGCCTATGGCCTAACCCCTCAATCCACATAACACCAACCACCAACCACTAACCACTAAAAGACATGGAAAAGAAAAAATTAACACCCGAAGTAATCCAAGAAATGCTATCTAAAACCAAGATAGTTGATATAAGCGTGAAAGAGGAAATGAGTAAATCTTTCATAAGCTACGCAATGGCGGTAAATGTGTCGCGTGCAATTCCCGATGTGCGGGACGGTTTGAAGCCTGTACACCGCCGTATTTTGTTCGCAATGAACGAAACTGGCAACACGCATGAGAAAGCGTACCGCAAGTGCGCTAACGCTGTGGGTTATGTAATGGGAAATTACCACCCTCACGGCGATTCCTCAATTTACGATGCCCTTGTGAGAATGGCGCAGGATTTTTCTATGCGCGAAATGCTTATAGACGGACACGGTAACTTTGGTTCAATAGATGATGGCCCCGCCGCCCAAAGGTACACCGAAGCAAGGCTTTCCAAGATTGCAAACGAAATGCTTAAGGATATTGATAAAGAAACGGTAGATTTTTACCCGAACTTTGACGATACCCGCCTGCAACCCGTGGTTTTGCCTGCAAGAATCCCCAACCTTTTGGTAAACGGAAGCGAAGGTATTGCGGTTGGAATGGCAACAAGTATACCCCCCCACAACCTTGCGGAAGTTATTAACGCGGAAATCGCGCTTATTGATAACCCCGAAATCACAATAGACGAACTTATTGAATATATGCCCTGCCCCGATTATCCCACAGGCGGTTTAATTTTGGCGCGTGAGGCAGTTAGGCGCGCTTACCGCACAGGCAGGGGCGGAATCGTTATCCGTTCGCGCACCGAAATTGAAGAGGACGGCAACAGGGGAAGAATCGTGGTTACCGAACTTCCTTACCAAGTAAGCAAAGAAGCCTTAATTAAGAGTATTGCAGAACAGGTTAAGGATAAAAGGCTGGAAGGAATTTCTAACATTGTGGACGAATCAGGCAGGGACGGCACAAGGCTTGTGATTGATATTAAGCGCGATTTCAGCCCCCAAGTGGTGCTTAACGCGCTGTTTAAGCAAACCAACTTGCAAGTTTCCACAGGAATTGCGTTCCTTGCACTTCATAACGGCGTGCCGAGAACCCTTAACCTTTTGGAAATCCTGCAAGCCCATGTGTCGCATAGGCAAGCCGTGGTTGAAAGGCGCACAAGGTATCTTTTAAATAAGGCTAAAGAACGCGAACATATCGTGGAAGGGCTTGTGATTGCGCTTGCTAATATAGACGAGGTTATCGCGGTTATCAAGGCAAGCAAAGAACGATCCGAGGCACTTCAAAAGCTAATGGAAAGGTTTATTTTAAGTGATAAGCAGGGCAACGCAATCCTTGATATGCGCCTTTCAAGGCTTACAGGCTTGGAAGTTGAAAAGCTAAAAGAGGAACTGAGAGAACTTCAAATAATGATTGCAGACTTCAACGATATCCTTGAAAAGCCCGAAAGAATCCTTCAAATTATCAAAACCGAACTCACTGAAATCAAAGATAATTTCGGCAATGAAAGAAGAAGCGAACTATCCTTTGATCCTTCTGAAATTGATCTTGCGGATCTTATTGAAAAAGAAGATGTGGTTATATCCATGACATTCCACGGCTATATTAAGAGGATATCCGTAGCCGAATATAAATCCCAAAACCGTGGCGGTGTGGGCATTCAAGCACACAAAACTAAAGAGGAAGATTTTGTGAACAAAATGCTTGTTACGCATTCTCATGACGATTTGCTATTTTTCGGAAACAAGGGAAAAGTGTACCGAATCAAGGCATATCAGGTACCCGAAGCCACCCGTCAAGCAAAAGGGCGCGCAATTGTGAACCTTCTTCCGCTTGCAGACGGCGAGAAGATTACGGCAATGCTTTTTGTGAAAGATTACGCTAACGGCTTTATCTTAATGGCAACCAAGAACGGCACAATTAAGAAAACCGCCATAGAGGAATTTGCAAGAATCCACCAAGGGGGCAAAATCGCAATAAGCCTGAATGAAGGGGACGAACTTATTGAAGCCGCACTCACCACAGGCGAAAATGAAATTCTTGTGGCAAGTTCGCAAGGCAAATGTATCCGCTTTAATGAGGCAACCGTCCGTGCCATGGGGCGTACCGCCACAGGCGTCCGCAGTATGAAAATTGATAAGGGCGAACGCGTGGTGGATATGGCAGTGCTTAAAGATAACGCAGAGGTTATCACCGTTACCGAAAAGGGTTACGGCAAGCGCAGTGAAATTGAGGATTACCGCTTAACAGGCAGGGCAGGCAAGGGCATAAAAGCAGGCAACTTCACAGATAAGACTGGCGCGCTTGTTAACCTAAAACTTGTTTCAGAGGACGAAGATATTATCATAATTGCCGATAACGGAACTATGATTCGTATCCGCGCCGATATGATTAGCAAAATCGGCAGGGCTTCCCAAGGTGTGCGCCTAATGCGCCTCAAAAATGACGGCAAAGTAGCCTGCATGGCACTCACCCCAAGAGGCGAGGCAGACGAATATGACACTATTGAAGGAACACCGATAGAGGAATAATTTTCAGCGCACAATGCACAGCGCACAGCGCACAATGATTGATTCTAAATCTCATTATGTAAAGTGAAACGAGAAACGATAAACGAGAAACATGGCGGAATCTAAATCTCATTATTAGTTAATTAATCCGCCATTGTGCGCTGTGCATTGTGCGCTGTGCGCTGAAATCTAAAATCAAAATCGCGCCTTACGGGGCGCGTTTTGCTTTAGAGGCGCGTTTTTGCTTTCCCTCTTGCCTATTTTTATTTACCATGCTATAATTAACTACTATCTTTATTGTTAAGAGAGTGTTGCCTATGGATAGCAGTGCAAAAACAGAAGGAAAATTTAAGCTAAATAAGAACTTCAAACGCTTATTCTTTCCTGTGCTGTCGCTTGTAATAGTTCTTGCATTTATTTTCGTGGTAGTTTTTGCGTACGCATGGTATGTGGATTCAGTTGATCCAAGGACTAACAGGGGCTTATTTCTAACCAAGAATTTTGATATTGTGGCAACCGTATCGGTATCTTTTAACGGTGAGGACATTCAGCTTGAAGAAGTTGATTCGCTTCCGCTTGTGGTGGGCGATATCCTTGAGTACATTGTGGAAATTGAGAGTATAGACGAAAAGATTCTTGGCTTCGGTGTGTACTTAGAGGGCGTAACTTCAAATATGCTTACTATTGAGAAGACGGGTGGTGGCTACTATCAAATGTCGGATATGTACCAAATGGCGTATTACGATACTGCTACCGGGGATTTTTCGGCTTACGCACCAGTATCCGCCTTTCCTGCCACGGCAAGCGGAATCAAAGTGTTTTCGGCAAGAAGGGCAAGCGCAAATGAGGATTTTGTGATAAGATTCCGCATTGCATTCTTTCCCCCCGATAGCATAACCGAAACTGAAATTAACCAACTGCAAAACCAAAAGTTCTCATTCACCGCGATAAGGCTAACGCAGGAAAACACATAATGTTTTCAGCGCACAATGCACAGCGCACAATGATTGATTCTAAATCTCATTATGTAAAGTGAAACGAGAAACGATAAACGAGAAACATGGCGGAATCTAAATCTCATTATTAGTTAATTAATCCACCATTGTGCGCTGTGCGCTGTGCGCTGAAAAAATTCCACCATTGTGCGCTGTGCGTTGTGCGCTGTGCGCTGACACAAAAAATGAAACATTTTTTAAGCAAAAACACCAAACCCCTAATCCTTCCGCTAATCTCAGCGGTGGTTTTTGTTGCGGTTTTAGTAGCTAATGTTACTTATGCTTGGTTCTTGTTTTCGGGTGAGTTTTCGGGTTCGGATATAAACACCGCCGAAGTGAGTATCAAGGTTATCGCGCAGGAATGGGACGGCACGGAATACCTTGGAATGCCTCAAAACGGAAATGCTTTCAGCGCAAGCCTTAATTCAAATGAATCCGTTTTAAGCCAAGATATAAGCGATATTTATAAAATAAGTGTGCAAAACCTATCAAAAAGGGAAGTATCCCTATCCTTAATCTTTAAAAATGTGGAAATTCCTTCCTCTTCCGCCACCGCGCCTCACCCGCATATTGATACTGCTAACCTGCTTGTGTTCGGCGTAATTATCCCAAGCGCAAGCACTGAACTTTCCCCCGAACAAGTTAAAAGCGGAATAATTCCGCATGAAACTTCACCCCTTAATTTCGTTTCAGCAGGCGGTGAATTGCTTAAGGATATTGAGTTAGAAGTTGAACCTCTTGAAACGGTTACTTTTTATCTCAAACTTGGTTTTAACAGAGTTGCCGTGCTTGAAGCAATAAGAAGCCACCCAGACGAAGAGTTTCTAACTATTTGGAACAGAACCGAAATAAGGGTTCATGCAAAGGTTGTGAGTAAAAATGGGCAGAATTAAAGCGGTTTTAATAATATTGCTTTGCTTTGCGGTGGCGGTTGCGTTACCGCTGACTTCCTATGCCCTCACGAATTTTTGGAAAGTTTCTTTAGAGGTTATAGACACGGATTCAAGAGTTACCCTAAGCGCGTTCTTTGAAAGAGGCACAGGCACTTCGCAAGATCCGTACATTATTCACCAGCCAAGGCACATGGCAAACCTTTCCAAACTTGTTGCCGTGGGCTATTTAATGAACCCTTATTTTTATGAAATTTGCACAGGTTGCGAAATCGGCACGGTAAGCGTTATTAACATGGAAGGCTACCCCACTGCACCCATAGGCAGTGCGGAATATCCGTTCACAGGGCATTTCAACGGCAGAGGCAGGACTGTTTCAAATGCCATGGTGGTATCAGGCAAGCCAGACGGTATTAATGAATATGACGATCTTGGCTTCTTCGGATTCGTGGGCCCTGGGGCATCTGTAAGAGATTTAATTTTGGATAATCCAAGGATAGTAAGCGGAATTTATCCCGAAAGAGGGGTGCTTGATTCCTTAGATCCTGCCTCAAATTATAGCATTACTCATAACACAGCAAATAACACTATTGTCCTCAACGGTAACAGTGTGGGAAATGAATTTTACACCCTGCATTCTTCCGATAGGTTTAATTTTCAAATAGATATCAGCCCCAGCGGTGTGTATTCCGCTACCCCTGCCACCCACGCGCAAGGCAGGGTGTTTTTGCATGTAAATGTTAATATTGTGGAAGCCTCAGGGCTTACTATTTCCAAGGCTTTGGGCGGTTATCTTGTGGATATTGCAGGTATGCAAATCATAGAGTACAGGCAGTATACTAACATTTTAAGGCGGGACGGCTATAAGCATGTGGGGCTTGCAGTGGGGCATGTGGCAGGTTCTGTGGAAGATATTTCCGTGTACGGCGGAAGCATTGAAACTGATTATTACGAACAGTCCGCAAGTTTTAAAAACCACACTTCCATGTTTGGCACAATAGGCTTTGTGGATACCTTTTTGGTGTCTATCGGGTTCCTAAACGGTGATTCTGAGTACATTGAGGCAGGCGATGTGGGGTATCTTCACCCAGACGGTTTAAACACAAGAATAGGCACACCCACAAGGTATTATGAAAACGGAATGCAGGATACGAATTACCTAACCTCAGGGGGCTTTGCCACAGTGCGTGCAGGTGGCGGTTGGAATTTCCAATCAAATAGGAACTTACCGGGGTTCGGTGTTTTTAGGCTAATCACAGATGACGGCACAGGAAATATAACAAGGACAGAACCAATAGGCACAACCGTAACCCAATTCCATTATTTCCACACCCCTGTTGCGGGCAGTTCGCCCCTTAGATACGGGGATTACGCAAATCCTCAAACCACAGGCACACTCTTTGATTTAGCGCAGGATTATGCCTCTAATCCCCACCTTGTTCCCGCGAATGAAGATAACATTATGCGGAATTTAAGAACCAATATTATAGATCCTTTCAAGGGTGGCACGCAAAGAATTATTAGGGGGTTTGATTACGGCTTAAGGTTCGGCGCACCTGTTCAAAACAACCCGCAAAACTTCTTTCATGCACACCAGTACACAGGCGCACAAGGCGCGCAGAGTTCAGGTGTTATCGGCGCGTCTGTTCACTTTGAAACCACAAGACCGAATGCAAAGATTATAGTTATCGGAAGAAATGCTTTGCCCTCGCAAGGCACTGCGCAAATCATTTTAGCGCGGTTGTTTTATCAAGGAAACCGTTGGCAGGACGAACCTATCCAAGTTCTGCACCTGCCCACAAACCAAACTTCGGCGGGTTGCGTTTTTGAAGTTCCCACCGCAGGAATGTACGCAATTCAAACCAAAACCAACTCAGGGCAACACAGCGGTGTGCAAGGCAACGCTAACGCGCAAATCCTTTATGTGGCAGTTGAGGGGCAAACGGAAGGCGAAAGCGGGGGTATTGACGCAGGCACAGTAAGCACGGTAGACTTTGTGTATAAGGACGCGCAAGGGCATATAGTTCCAGTGAACGCAGGCGGATATGTGTGGACAGAGTTAAGCCTAAAATTTGATTGGGTAATAGACGGACGCAAAGCGTACTTCCGCCGAAATAGTTCCGCAATTCATGTAAATGTGTACTATAACGGCGATTCCTCAGATTTCACAAAAGAAAGCGCAAGCGGTTCACACACGGTGCATAGTGGCGAACCACCGCCATAGTGCATAGCGCGTTCCGCGCTATGCCCAATTAAGAATTTAGAATTCAGAATTAAGAATGGCGGATTCTAAATATCATTATTAACTAATCCACAATTCTGCATTTTGAATTCATAATTCTGAATTATATAAAAAAATATGGCAAACAAAAAGGGTTTAACCCCGCAAAACGAAACACCAAACGAACTACTTTCCGACTTAGTCGGCATTATTGAGGAACAAAAGAAAACCATTTACCACCAAGTGAACAGCGGTGTGGTTATGACATTTTGGAAAGTAGGCAAGCGAATAAATGACGAAATACTTGGAAACGAGCGGGCGGAATACGGAAAACAAATTAGTGCTACAGTGTCGCACCAATTGCAAGCGATATACGGGAACTCATACGAACATTCAAATTTGACACGCATGATAAAGTTTGCCCGCGAATTCCCAATCGCAGAGATTGCTGTTACACTGTCACAGCAATTATCGTGGTCGCACATTTTGGCACTTCTGCCACTCAAAACGATAGAGGCAAAAATTTACTACGCAGAGGAATCCGCAAAACGCAACCTTGGCGTGCGCGACCTGCGCCACCTTATAGCGCGGAAAGGTTACGAAAGGCGCGATATTGCCAATTTGGCATTACCCAGCCAATCAAAAATACCATTCAATGTTTTTAAAGATCCTTACTTACTTGACGCGTTCAACCTAAAAGAAAACTTTTTAGAAGCGGACTTGGAAAAAGCAATTGTTGCCGAACTTGAAAAATTTATTTTAGAATTCGGCAGTGGCTTTTGCTTTGTGGGCAGGCAAAAACGAATTATATATAAGGGCGAAGAATATTACATTGATCTCTTATTCTATAATCGTGATTTGCGCCGTCTTGTAGCCATTGAGTTAAAACTTGAAAAATTTAGGCTTGAGCATAAGGGGCAAATGGAAGGTTATCTCAGAATATTAAACGAAACCGAACGCAAGAGCGGGGAAGAAGAGCCTATCGGCATAATTCTTTGCACCGAAGCCAACCGCGATATGGTAGAATTATTAGAAATGGATAAATCGGGCATAGCAGTTTCAGAGTTTTGGACTAAAGTGCCACCAAAAGAGCAATTTGCGAGCAAGTTGCAAGAAATTGTGGAAGAAGCCAAAGAACGCTTGGCAAGGCGCGAACAAAAAGGCAACAGTCCAAACTTAAAGCAAATACAATATTTCATTGAACCTAAGCCAGACGACTATCCAGATAAAGATTAGCAAAAACGATAAACGAGAAACGAGAAACATGAAGGATTCTAAATCCCATTATTAAATAATCCCACCATTATGCGTTATGCGTTATGCGTTATGCGTTAAAGAAACATGGCATCATACGAAAAAATTGCAAAAAAACATACCCGCGAAAAGAAGCTAATAAAGATAGTGGTGCTTTGCCTGCTATTGATTTTGGCTATCACATTTATCACTTATGCGGTATCTTTGCTTAATCAAAATATGGGCGGGCTAACAATAAACCTCACTTACCGCGGTGTTGACCCAGGGGGGCTTTCGCTTTTTGAAAGAAGAACTTTCATAAATCCCACCTCTTCACTCACTGTTGCCCCCCTAAAGCACGATATGACTAATATCACTTACACTTGGTTCGGTGACAGCTTGCCCAGTATAGAAGATATAGACGATATAGACGGTTCATGGCACTATATGGCTTCGGGCAGTAAAGAGGTAAGTTTTTTATCTTATACCTTTTATGTAATGAACAGCACCATGGAATCGGATATCACATATTCTTCAAGCATTAACCTTTTAAGCCAAGCCAAAGGGGTAGCCGAAGCTGTGCGCATAATCATTGTGGAAGACGAACTTGCGTATACCACCCCCGGAAACACGCGCAAGCACACAATTTACGGCAAAAAAGCCCAAGACGGCATCGGTGAAGACGGTAGCGGGCTTGATCCTCTCACAGATATCGCATTTAGAGACGGCAAAACCATTATTTATGACGAAAAAACCCTAAAACCGGGCGAAGCCCACAAATACACCATTATCCTCTACCTTGAAGGCGAAGACCCCGAATGCATAAACGATATCTTAGGCGGTATGATCCGAATGAGTTGGGACTTTTTGGTTATTAGTTAGAGGGGCATTTGGATTCTAAATATCATTATGAAAAGTGAAACGAGAAACGATAAACGATAAACATGAAGGATTCCAAATCTCATTATAAACAAATCCTTCACTGTGCGCTGTGCGTTGTGCGCTGTGCGCTGAAAAAATTCTGCATTCTGAATTCTTAATTCTGAATTAATCATTATTGCACATTATTCGCCAAAATATATGCAATTCATTTGCACTAATGCTTGATTAATTGCATATAAACTGCTAAAATATATGCAATTGGTGAGGTGTTATATGCGCAAGTTTGATTATTCGTTTTTAAAAAATGCACGGTTGCCTGTGGCAATTCTTGATTATGCTAACGGCATTGCCGAAATTAAGGCATTGCAAGATGCACGCAAAAAGAGTTATAAGGGCATTTTTAGCGGTTTGGAAGCTGTAGCCAAAGTTCAATCCGTAAAAGGTTCTAACGCCATTGAGGGCATTATTACCACAGATAAGCGCATTGAAGAAATCGTTAATAAAAGTAGCGCACCGCTTAACCATAATGAAGCAGAAATTGCAGGCTATAGAGATGCTTTGAACCTTGTGCATGGCGGGCATGAAACGATTGATGCGCGCGAAGCGGATATTTTGCACCTGCATAACATTTTGCTTAGTTACACCAATTATTCAGAAAAAGGGCAGTATAAGCAAAGCGACAATGTTATTCTTGAGGTAGACGCCTTAGGCAACCGCCGTGTCCGCTTTTCCCCCACTTCCGCGTTTGAAACCCCCAAAGCCATGGAACAAGCCGTTTTTGCGTATTTAGATGCAAGAAACAACAGCAGTATAAACCAACTTCTGCTTATCCCTTGCTTTATTCTTGATTTTCTTTGCATACACCCTTTTGCAGACGGCAACGGCAGGATAAGCAGATTGCTATCCTTGTTGCTTTTGTATAAAAACGGCTATGATGCAGGCAAGTACATTTCTTTTGAAGAACAAATCAATAAATGTAAGGATAGCTATTATGAGGCACTTAAGCAATCCTCAATCGGTTGGGATAAGGGCGAAAATGATTATATCCCTTTCATTCAAAGTTTTGTTATCACACTTATGCTTTGCTATAAGGAACTTGACAAACGCTTTGCCCTGTTCAACGAAAAAAAGGCGAATAAAAAGCAACGAATAGAAGCCACCGTTCTTAACAGCATTATGCCCATAAGCAAAAGTGAGATTGCCTATATTCTTCCCGATATAAGCGCAACCACAATTGAGGCGGTTCTTTCTGCTATGGTTAAAAGTGGCGCAATTAAAAAAATAGGAAACAACCGTAGCGCACGGTATTTGAGAGATAAGGGATAAGAATTTTAGGTACGAAGTACGAATTGAGGTTTAATTCAGAATTCAGAATTATGGATATATCCGTAACTGCCCCGAAGCGGGCAGGATATGCTTGAGCCTTGGGTGCAACCCACGGCACACCATAGCGGAAAGCAAGCTAATATATGGATAAATCCGTAACTGCCCCGAAGCGGGCAGGATATGTATAACCGTGGGTGCAACCCACGGCACACCATAGCGGAAAGCAAGTTAATATATAGATAAATCCGTAACTGCCCCGAAAGCGGGCAGGATATGTATAACCGTGGGTGCAACCCACGGCACAAACGGCACAGCTAAGCACACGCACCACACCCCATACCCCCACCCTTCCGCCTTTGGCGGAAGGGTGGGGGTATATCTATATATGCGCACCTATACACCCCGCGCTACGCTAACGCTTGCACGGGGTTATGCACATTTCACCCCTTTGGGGTTCTATAGGATTTTATCCTACACTTGCCGTAAGGCAAATTTCACTCACAAAGTGAATTTCACTGCGATAGCAATTTCACTTTTCCGCAGGAAAAATTTCACTGCACAATTCTGTATTTTGTATTCTCAATTCTGAATTAGAAAGAACCCTCAAAATGTTGACAAAAATAAAAATCTTGACTATAATTAAGTTGTACTTCATTTTAGTCAGGAGGTGTCAGGTGAGCGGAACATTTTATGGCAGGCACATTGCAAGCGTTATTGAGAGGCAAAAGAAAAGAAAAGCGGTGTTAATAATCACGGGGCCTCGCCAAGTTGGCAAAACCACGATTTTGAAACATATAATGCCCGATATAAAGTACATTACTCTTGACGACCCCATGCTAAAAACCGTTGCAACGGAGGACGCTTTTGCCTTTTTGGCGCAGAATAAGCCCCCTGTGATAATAGACGAGGTTCAAAAAGCGCCGTCTTTATTTGAATATGTGAAAATTGCGGTTGATAGTGAAGAGAAGACGGCACAATATTTTTTCACAGGTTCGCATAGCTTTAATTTAATGAAAGGTGTTACCGAAAGCTTGGCGGGTAGAGCTGGGATAATAAGAATGCTTGGGCTTTCGGGCAGAGAATTAAGCGGTGTTTCTTATCGCGAGCCGTTTAAGCCCACAGCAGGGCATATAGAGGCAATGCGCGAAAGCGAAGCAACATTTGATTATAACGAAACGATAAATATTATCCACAAGGGCGCGTTTCCCGAATTGTACAAACTTGAAACAGATTTAAAGGATTGGAAAGATTATTACGCCTCATATCTTCAATCATATTTAGAAAAAGATATTAAGGATTTGATTAAGCCTCAAAATATGAGTGCGTTTATCAAGTTTATTAAGGGTGCCGCTGCGCTGAGCGGAGAACAGCTAAGCCTTGAAACCTTGTCTGAAATCGCAGGAATGAATGTAAACACGATAAAAAGCTGGCTTTCTATTTTGGAAACGGGAGGGCATATATACTTATTGCAACCTTATTCAAATAATTCTTGCAAAAGGCTTATTAAAAAGCCCAAGCTGTATTTTTTGGATACGGGGCTAATTTGCTATTTGGGCGGTTGGAACACGCCTGAACAATTGTTAAACGGCGCAAGGTGGGGGCATATTTACGAAACCTATGTTATAAGCGAGGTGCTAAAAAGTTATTTTAATGACGGGGATTTATATCCGCCGTTGTACTATTATAGGGATAAAGAAAAAAATGAGGTAGATATAATTATTGAAGAGGGCAACACGCTGTACCCCGTGGAAATAAAAACAACCACAGAACCAAAAAAGGGGCATATAAGCGCATTTAATGTTTTAAAAAAGATTCCCTCTAAGCATATTGCTGAGGGTGCCGTAATATGTTTATATAAAAATGCAATCAAATTAGACGGAAACAATTGGGCAATCCCCGTTTCCATGATATGAGGCGTGTTTTCCTGCCCAAAAAATGCAGAAATATCTGCAATAAAGCGGAAAATAAACAGTAAAAAACGAGTGAAAAATGTGAAAAATTGGCAAAAAGTGCCTAAAAAGCGCGTAAATGGCGGGTTTTGATAGTGCTTTTTGGCGTTTTACTGTTAATTTACTATTTCGCAGAAAATTTTTTGCTGTTGACTTAGTTGGAAACTTGTGGTAAAATAGCTACACGGTGTGCTAAAGGGGAGTGCAAAACGCTTTCTTTGCGCACTTTAATAAACTAAAAAACCAAATTTGGAGGACAAATTTATGAAAAAGAACAAATTTATGAATAAGGGGACAGCCCTTTTCGGCGCAATTGCAATGGTTATGATTGCTGTTGTGTCTATCGTGGGCGTAACCTTTGCATGGTTCAGTGCATCACCAGATCCCAGAGTAACGGGAATTAGGGCAGAAGTTGCAGGCGCGGAAACCTTACAGATTTCGCACCTCGGAACAGACGGCACTTTCTCAAGAATTCTAACTTGGACAAGTATCAGCACAAATCCTCATGCGCAAGCAAACCTTCCCGCGAAACTTACCTCTGTAACACCCCAAGCAAACAGAACCACTGGCGAAGTTGAACTTGGTTTAAACAACAGGTTACAATTTTATGGGGACGGCATGGAATTCTGCCCCGATTTGTTTGAAGATTGGTTTGTAGCAAACGAAACAACAAGAGACACTGTTCTTGGCGAAACCTTTGCAACTTACGATTTAGCAATAGACAAAGCAATGGAAATGGGTATCATATATTCTGGCTTACCTTCCACATGGGCAAACCACCCTGCGTTTAATTGGTACAAGTACAAAGGCGGAGTTCTTTCTTACGCAACAACCCCTGGTACAGGAGACGGCGGTTGGTACTTCTTCCCCTTGTTCTTCAGGGCATCAAGTGACACCGATATTTATATTGCACTTCCCACTGCTGACGGCGGACACGACAACACTTTTGCAGATTCAAGAGAAAATGGTACGATTGCAAGGCAAATAATTTCGCAATCCGTTCGTTTCGCGTTCGTACATAATGGCGAAACGGTTGTTTACAAACCTCAACCCGAAATTGTTGGCGGAACTAATGCGGGAGCGGCGGCAAACCTTACTGGCGACTTGCTTGATACAAGAGGTGGCGGAAATATCGTTCCTAACATTTATAACGCACACACTTGGGCAAGCGTAGCTGGCACTATTCCTTCCACTGATATTGTGAAAGGCGGTCCCGAAGTGAGTGGCGCAAACTTACTTAAGATTGGAACAACGGACGCATTTGACGATTCAACCACAGCACTTGCTGAAGAAACCACCACAAGGATTGATATCTACATTTGGGTAGACGGCAACGATATCTACAACACCAACTTTGCCGCAAACAGCAACTTCATAGCGCAACTTCAATTCTACGGAATCGCTAAAATAGCGTAAAGAACCAAAAGTAAACAAAAGTGTGTAAATAATTATTGACACTTACGCACACACATGTTATTATTAAACAACTTAAATATGAAAGCTTTAAGCACGATGCTTGCATCGTGCTTTAGCTAACAACACAAAGGGGGGCAAATGTCCAAATTTACTATCACAAAAAAGCAGGTGAAATTGATACTTGATATCGTTTCTTATGTGGCAATAGCATGCATTGTTTTGCTTGCAGTTCTATCCTTAATGCTTTCGGTAACCACTAAGAGGGAATCCGAACTTCCAAGGCTATTCGGTTCTACCGTTATGCTTGTGGAATCTGACTCAATGAAGGGTAGCAAGTCCGATAACTTCAAAAAAGGCGATCTTGTTAAAGTGGAAGTTTTATCCTCTAATGCAGACAAAGCAAAGCTAAAAGTCGGCGATATTATAACTTTTAAGTTTGACAGGGCAGGTAACCTTGACGGCGGGCAAGAGTTTAACACTCACAGAATTCATAGCTTGATTTTAAACGAAGACGGCGAGGTTTACGGCTTTAAAACCAAAGGTGATAATAACACCGCCGTGGACGCAGACAGCGTTTATTTTCCCGATATCGTAGGCAAATATAACGGACACCTTTCGGGGCTTGGCGCGTTTATGGGCTTTTTGAAATCCACAGCAGGGTTTATTGTTCTTATTATTCTTCCCCTTGTGCTGTTTGCAGGCTACAGGGTTTATATCTTGGTTAAAATTATCCTTGACATTAAGAAAGAAAAGAATAAAGATAAGCAACCTTTATCCGAAGAAGATCAGCTTAAACTCTTAAAGGAATTAGAGGAATTAAAGGCAAAAGTGGCAGGCACGGCAAAAGAAGAAGCTGTGGAAGAAATCGCGGAAGTTCCCGCTGAGGTTATAACCCAAGCCGAACCCGTAGCAGTGGCTACAGAAGAGGTTGCCATTCCCGCAGAAACCATTACTGAGGCAGAAGTAGCAGAAGAAATTGCAATCGTAGCAGAACCAGTGGCAGAAGCGGAAGTGGCGGAAGTAAAAGCCCCCAAAGCCACTGCAAAACCCGCTAACCCAAAAGCAACCGCGCCCAAAGCTACCACAGCTAAAACCGCAACCGCAAAGCCTGCAACTGCAAAAGCAACCGCCCCCAAAGCTACCACGGCAAAACCTGCCTCGGCTAAAGCCACACCCAAAGCAACAGCCCCCAAAGCAAAAGCAACGGACAAAAACGCTTAAGGGAAACAAACCGAGTAAAAGACCTCTTGCGGAATAACCCTTGCGCAAGAGGTTTTTTAGATTAATATGGATGTCTTTTTAAAATTTTTCTATGAAGTCATGTATGTACTCCTTGAGAAGCTGGGGGACTTTTTTGGCGGACTTTGGCGGAATTTTTGGGCGATTTTCAGCATTAGAGATTATAACGGAATCCTTTCCTTATATAAAGACGACTTCAACGGTTGGGCTTGGTTTTTCACAATTGTGTTCTTAATTCTTCTTGTGGGCTTTATCGGGCTTATAGGATTTATGATTGTTTTGCTTGTGAAAAAGTACATAAGGGTAAGGAAAAAGTTTGTGGAACAGGAAGAAATGGTTCTGCAAATTGATGATCTTAATAAAAAAGTGGTAAAGCTGATTCGTGAAAAGGATTACCTTATGGCACTCAAGGTTTCCCAACTTGGGCTAAAGCCGGGGGACGATGTGGGTAACGGCGAAGTGGCAGGCGAGAAAGACGAACGCTTTGTTAAACTTATCAGCGTGGATCAGCAGTACGCAGAGGGAATGTATGTTACCGAACACCCGCAGGATTTCACCCTTGAACAGCTTGTGAACGATTTAAGGAATTACGCGTGTAAAGAACTTAAACTTTTTTACACCCACCGCATAATAGGGCTTTTTGTGGCAGGGCTTGCCACCTCTAAAATCATAATCCTTGAAGGTATCAGCGGAACTGGTAAAACCAGCTTGCCGTATGCCGTGGGCAAATTCTTCGCGTTTGACACACCTATCGTGCCTGTGCAACCCTCATGGCGTGATAAAGCGGAACTTGTGGGATATCTTAACGAATTTACCCGCCGTTTTAATGAAACAGACTTCTTGAAAAATGTGTACGAATGCAAATATCGTGAAACGGTAAGCCTAATTGTTCTTGACGAAATGAACTTGGCGCGTATTGAATATTACTTTGCAGAAGTTCTTTCAATGCTTGAACTTCCCAATACCGCTGAATGGCTTCTTGATGTTGTGCCTGATAATTGGGCAAGCGATCCTAAACTTCTCACAGGGGGCAAAATCCCTTTCCCCACCAATGTTTGGTTTGTGGGAACTGCAAATAATGACGACTCTACTTTCACAATAACCGATAAGGTTTATGATCGTGCTACCGCTATCCCCATTAACACAAAGGGCGTTGCGTTTGAACCGGGTGAGTATAAGAGGTACGACATTAAGGAAACATACCTAAAGCAACTTTTTGTGGAAGCTAAGGAAAAATACATAATTCCCGAAGGGCTTTTTGCAAGAATCGCACAGCTTGATAACTTCGTGCTTGAAACCTTCCGCATTACATTCGGTAACCGTATTTTAAAGCAAATGAAGGATTTCTTGCCTGTGTTCGCCGCTTGTGGCGGTGATATGATAGACGGCTTGGATTTCTTCCTAACCACAAAAATATTCAGAAAGTTCGGCAGTTTAAACACTTCGCACGAACAAGAGAACCTGCAAAAGCTGATTCTTGTGCTAACCGCCATATTTGGCGAAAAAAATATGCAAGAATCTAAAGAATTCATTCAGAGAATGATAAGATAGGTGATATAATAATGCACGAGTGCATAATTCAGAATTCAGAATTATGAATTCAGAATTAAGGATTTCAAATATAATTAATAAAATTCCACAATTCTGCATTCTGCATTCTGAATTCTTAATTAGAAAATGCGGAACGCATTATAGATAAGAGGTTAAAACATGGACGGACTTCCCGATTTAGTAGATTTAAATAGCTTAATGCAATCGCCAAAGGTTGCTGATTCTCAACCTGCGCCAAAAACCGCAGGCTTTGCAGGTATGCCTGCGCTTGATCCGCTTCCGCCCCTTGGCGGTACTTCGGCAGGTTTGCCACCCCTTAGCAGTGCGCCGTTAGGCAGTGCTTCTTTGGGCTTAGCCTCTAAGGGTGCGTCTGTGATTGCGCCTGTTCCCGTAAAGCCACCAAGAAAGCGCAAAGCAGTGGCAGAGGGCGCACCCGCAAAGCCCGCCACACCTAAGAAAGCACCCGCTAAGCCTGCCACCCCCAAAGTTGCCGTGGAAAAGCCCGCACCTGCCCCGCCTGCAAAACCTCAAGGAAAGCAAGCAGGATATGAAAAGGTTGCCACCCCCAAAAAAGCACCCGAAAAAATGCAAGTTCCCGAAGTGGAAGTTTTTGATCCTGCCGTAGCGTACAAGGCTATTGATTGGAAAAGCGCAGGGCTTTGGCGCAGGGCGGCGAAAGATACCGTGGCAGATAAGAACTTCTTATTTGATTACAGGCTTTCTTTGAAGAATAAAAAAGGCGTGCTTATCACGCAGGAAGATATTTCCCGAATGGCGGCAGTGCTACCTGAATTCCAAATTAAATTTGATAAACTTCTTATTGAAAAGGTTTTAAGCATTGCCTCGGCGCAAACCGTGCCACTTTGCGTTAAAATTTCCACAGGATATTTCCAAAGTGCGGAATTTGTGCGTGATTTTGTGGGAATGTTTGCCGATGCGGATTTCCCTCAAAATGTGTTTTTTGAGATTAATGACGATGCTTTTATCTATCACGAAAGAAACAGCAAAACTTTTGAAATATTTAAAAAACTTGGCATAAAACTTGCGGTTAAGAACTTTGGCTATAATATTTTTGAGTACGGAAAGATTCCTGATTTTGAAATAAGCGTGCTTAAAATCGGTTCTGAATTGGTTAAAAATTTCAGCAAAGATGTCCGTGCGCGTTCGGTGGTTCACCACATTTTCTCTTACGCAAAAATCATGAAAGCCGAAGTGGTTGCTTACGGAATTGATACCGTGGCAGACGAATCAAAGTTTAAAGCACTCGGTTGCTATAAAATACAAGGGCTTGTAGAGAACTAATGAACGATAAGCAGATTGCAGAATTTTACGAAGCTTTTAAGAAGCGTGTTTTCGGCACTCTTAGTTCGGATATTTTTTATGCAAGTTTTTTAAACTCTTTGCAGGGCGGAAAGCGCAAATTTACCACGCAAAACATATTTATTGATCGTGAGGTAGACGAAACTTGGGTTCGCGCTATTGAGCTTGCAATCCCCCACATGAGCCAAATTATCAATAATCCGCGCCAATTTCTTAAAACTGAAGAAGATGTTGTCGCGGTGGAACTCGCGCGGAAAATCACCGTTAAATCAATCCGCCACCTTTCGGTAAATTCCCACCTTATCAGAAATATTGAGGATAAAAAGGTTACGCCCTCTAAAATTCTTACCTTTCATAACGAAGATACCCTTGATCTTTATGAAAACCGCTTTGTTATGACACTTCTCTTAAAAGTTACGGATTTCGTGGAAATGCGTTACTTAAAACTTACTTCGGATGCACGCGGTAAGAAATCCGAGATAGCGTTTAAGGGTGAATTTGATAGGAATAATGAAAAAACCAAATATAGCCTGCAAGTGAAAACTGAGGACGGCGGATACACCGCCGAAAGCGGTAACGCCAATATGAAGCGCATTGAAAAAATCCGCGAATATCTTTTGGGGTTTAAAAGAACCAAGTTTTACAAGGATTTGAAAGGGCTTCCAAGCATTAAAATGCCCGTAAACAAAACCAATCTTTTATTAAAATCCCCCGACTATTTTGCTTGCCTCGGGCTTTGGAACTTCCTTGATGTTTATAGAAAACCGGGGTACAGCATTAAACTTTACGATAATAACACCGCGCCCGAAGGCAAAATCAAAGAGGCGGAATGCCTTGTGTTTTTTGCTTACGCCATGCTTAAAGAAGTGCTTGCAGGTAAGGACGCACCGAATGAAAACGATATTGAACGCCAAAGAACGGTAGAACCCACCATTGTGCGCAAAAGCATTACGGATTTTGTGGAACACTTTGATGTGGGCGTGCCGATAAACGAACTCAACCACGAGGATATTATGGCAGGAATGCTTAAAGCATTCCACAGTGGCGCACCCGCGGAAGCCGAGTATACCAAACTTGCCCCCACCGTGCATTGGGAAGAATTTAGCGAAACAGAACCCCCCGAAAAGCAAGACGCCACAACCGTTAAAGCGAATGACGGGTTTGAGGTGTTTGAATAATGCGAACGCATTATTCAGGGGGCAGGATGCAGGTTGCAGGGTGCAGGGAAGGAATCTAAATCTCATTATAAATAAATCCATAATTCTGCATTCTGAATTCTTAATTCTGAATTAATCTTAAATATTCCCTGCACCCTGCACCCTGCACCCTGCAACCTGCACCCTAAATAACAATGTTGCCCAAGCACCTATCACTCAATAGCCTTGGCGGTGAATTTACAGAACTTAAAACCGCAATAACCCGAGGTGAAAAAACCGCGGTGTTTTCTGCTATCGGAAATGCGCGCTATCATATTTCCGCAGGGCTTGAAAAGTTTTTTTTGCTTGTTACTTCGGATAGCGTTTCGGCAAGAAAAGCGCAAGAGATTTTAAAAGGTTACTGCGAAAAAGAAGTTGTGTATATCCCTGAGGGCGGGGGCGTAAGGCTTAAAGGTAAGCCTATTAAAAGCCTTTCCGATACTGAAAGGTTTTCCGCTTTAACCAAAATTTTAACTGGCGGTGCAAGCGGTGCGGTGGTTTCCGCCGAGGCACTTTTGCAGTATCTTCCAAGCGCAGAACACTTTTCTTCGCTTATCGTTTCACTAAATAAAAACCAAACAATTAACCGCGATAAACTTATTTCCCTCTTTATTAACGCAGGCTATAAGCGCGAAAGCGCGGTGCAGGAAACGGGGGATTTTTCCGTGAAAGGTGAGATTGTGGATATTTGGGCATTAGGCGAGGATTTGCCTGTGCGCTTGGAATTCTTTGACGATATTGTGGAAAGCGTGCGCTACTTCGCCCCTGAAAGCATGACTGGCGTTAAGGAAATTAGTGAGATAACTATTTCCCCGATTGCTTTAAGCACAGCAAATGCGCCCCAATGCACGCTTTTTGATTATCTTAATAAAAGTGCGGTTATCGCGCTTGACGAAACCGTGCAAATTTATGAAAAGATTAAGGCATTTTATTTATCCCACATTACAAGGATTAAAAACCTAACCGAGGCAGGGGAAGAGATTGATTACGAATTATCCTTAGTTCCCACCCCCGATAAAATAGCGGGCGATATTCGTGATTACGCGGTTTTAGGATTCCAAAACATTACTTCGGGTAACCTATTCTATAAGCCAAGCAAAATATTTTCAATTAAAGCCCTGCCCGTTACGCGGTACGCAATTAACCGCGATGCCCTCGTCCGCGATATTAAAAACGCGCTTATCCTCGGTGGCAGGGTGATAATTTTTGCAGGAAACTTAGGGGGCGCAAACGCGCTTTATAACTTCTTTTTAGAAAATGATTTAAAGGCGGTTTTATCCGAAACAGGCGGGGAAGACGGTGAGTTTTTAATTGTTAAAAAGTATATTTCGGGCGGATTTATTTATCCTCAAAACAAAATCACCGTAATAGGGACTGACGACATTATCCGCCGTGAAGCCCCGAAGGCAAAAAGCCTAAAGGAAAAGCGCGGTGCGTTTATCACCCCTGTAAAGGGTGATTTCGTGGTGCATGAAACCCACGGTATCGGCATATCCGAGGGGGTTGTTCAAATTGAATCAGGTGGCAATCTTCGCGATTATTATGTTATTAAATATAAGGGTGAGGACAGGCTTTATATCCCAGTGGATCAGCTTGATACTGTGGAAAAATATACAGGCGGTGGCAAGCCCGAAATCCATGCAATCGGCGGTAAGGAATTTGCACGGATTAAAGAACGCGTTAAAAAATCCGTGAAAGCCTTGGCGGTGGATTTGCTTTCGCTTTATGAAAAGAGGCTTAGTGGCAGGGGGTATAAATATCAGCAAGATACCGTGTGGCAAAAGGAACTTGAGGATAGCTTTGAATTTAACGAAACCGAGGATCAACTTCGTGCGATAGCCGAAATCAAAAGCGATATGGAAAGCGGTAAGGTTATGGACAGGCTTCTTGCGGGCGATGTGGGATTTGGAAAAACCGAGGTTGCAATCCGTGCGATTTTTAAAACCGTGATTGAGGGACGGCAGTCCGCAATCCTTTCCCCAACCACGATTTTAACCCAACAGCACTATAACACGCTTAAAAAGAGATTCGGCGATTTTGGTATAAAAATTGATGTTTTATCCCGTTTTATGAGTAAAAATTACATTTCTTCCGCCTTAGAACGCATAAAAAGCGGTGAAACAAGTGTGATTGTTGCCACACACCGCCTGCTTTCAAAAGATGTTTCTTTTAAAGATTTGGGGCTTTTGGTGCTGGACGAGGAACAGCGGTTCGGGGTTGAACACAAGGAAAAAATCAAAGCCCTAAAAACCAATGTAAATGTGCTTGCGCTTTCCGCCACGCCCATTCCGCGCACGCTTCACATGGCACTTTCGGGAATAAGGGACATTTCTGTGCTTGAAACGCCCCCCGTCAACCGCCAACCGATAGAAACTTTCGTTTGCGAATATTCCGAAGCGTTGGTTAAAGACGCAGTTTTAAGGGAACTTAGCCGTGGCGGGCAGGTGTTTGTGCTTTATAACCGCGTGCAAACGATAGAAAATTTTTATAACCGCCTGCGTGATTTCCTGCCAAGCGAGGCAAAAATCATTTACGCCCACGGACAGCTTGAAAGCGGTGAACTTGAAGATAGGATTTTAAAATTCTATAACAAGGAAGCAAATGTGCTTATTTCCACCACAATAATTGAAAACGGCATTGATTTGCCGAGTGCAAACACCCTTATTGTGGTTGATTCGGATTCCTTGGGGCTTTCCGAACTTTATCAGCTTAGGGGGCGCGTGGGCAGAAGTGACGCCTTGGCGTACGCATATTTCACCGTCCGCGAGGGCAAAGTTTTAACCGAAAATGCAGGCAAACGGCTTGACGCACTTTTAAGCCACACCGAACTCGGTAGCGGTTTTAAGATTGCCATGCAGGATTTGGAAATCCGTGGCGCAGGCAATGTGCTTGGCAGAGAACAGCACGGAAACATGGAAAAAGTGGGCTATGATCTTTATGTTAAACTTTTAAACGAAAGCATGGACGAATTAAATAATACTTCCGCACGCAAACGGCGCGAAGCCGAAATCCTTGTGGACGGCGATGTTTCCTTACCTAATAACTATATTGAAAACGCGGGCGAACGCGTAAGGTTTTATAAAAAAACCGCTTCGCTAACCTCTCAAGACGAACTTAGCGAATTTTTAATAACCTTAAAGGACGCTTACGGCGAACCCTCAGAAAGCGTACTTGCGCTTTTGGCGGTGGGGCTAATCAAAAACCTTGCAATGGAAATTGATATTAAGCGCGTAATTGCAAAAAAGGACGCACTTTCGCTAATCTTTTATGATTTTTCCGTCCTAAAAAATGAAAGCGTTATGAACGCACTTTCAAAATTCCAAAAAACCGCCGTCCTCACCCCGCTAAACCCCCCAAGTATCCTCTTTGAAAACAAAACCAATTCCCTAAAAGCCCGCCTTGAAACTCTATTAAACTTTTTGCTTGCCTGCAACTAACAGCTTTGCGAAAAGTGCCTGTTTGGGAATCCTGTAAGCGTACTATGGCATAGACTAACGCACGGTGCAATAAACAGGTTTTTTGGCTTAATCGTCTTTTCGTGAAACTATAATGGTTTTATTTTCCTTATCGTACGAGGCAAGGATTATATTTTTTAAATCCTTTTTATTCTTTATGCCTGCTTTTTTGTACAGCCAACTTATATCTTTATTTAATTCGGTTAAACTGCTGTACGAAATGTGTCCGTCATCTATCAAATAGAAAGGGAACTTGGCAGGGGCTATAGGCAAATTCAAATCCTCAACCGTAACGGGCTTTTGGGGGGACTTGGGCATAACGCTTAACGAACCGCTGTTTTCAAGAATGGCATAAGCAATATCGTTTAAATCAAAATAACCCTTATCTCTGCTTAGGGCAATTAAATCATTGATATCAATCTTGCTTTTCTTAAGCTGTTTATAATCAATTTTCCCCTCATAAATCACGGTTTTGGGTTTACCTTTAAAGAAATTTTTCAACACAGGCCCTTTTCTTTCCAAAAACACCACAAGCAAACTAAACGCAAAAAACACCGTTAAAGCGGTAAGATAATAATAAAAAGGCGTACCGCCAGTGTCCGTTGCCATATTCGCCGCAATAGAACCCAAAGATATCCCAAACACATAATCCACAAAATCAAGCTGTGCAATTTGCTTTTTGCCAAGAATTTTTGAAATGATAAACAAAAAGGCAATAGAACCAAGCGAAAAAATTATAACTTTAAATATAGACGGCATGGAATTAGTATCTTAATTATTCCATAAAAAACAAAAAGAGGGCTTAGCAAATTAGTTTTATTGCTTGCGCCCTGTTAAACAATCCAAATCTTCGTCAAAATAATCGGCAATTTTTATTAAATTTTCTAAACCGATTTCTCTTTGGCAATGCAAATATCTAAATAAAGTTTGTTGCGGAATGCCGATTTCCTTAGCCACACCGCCCACACTTCTGTTACCAATAAGGGTTTTTAAGTTTTCTGCTAATTTTTCTTTGTACATATCGTTATAAAAATTTAACACCAAACGGTTATAAAAGGTTGACTTAACACCAAACGGTGTGATATACTCAACAAAATAACACAACTTAGGAGAAAAACTATGCCAAATTATGAATTTAAAACTTTAAAATGTTACCCCAATGACTACACCGAACAAAGATATGTCGATTTTTACCAAAATTGCGGTTGGCAAATTATGGACATGGACAGAAAGCAAGTTTACACAGGGCAAAGTTCGGACGGAACAAAGAACTACTCAACCTCAACGCATATAAAAATGCAAAGAGATACAAGTATGCTTAATTACGCAAAAATAGCTGAACTTTCAGCCAAAGCCGAAAGATATTTTGACACAAGTTTAACAAATGCGGTTAATTATGACAAGGCGTTCGCAAGTGCCAAAGGGCTTGCGACTATGTTTGTTTTATTCGGTTTCTTTATTCTTCCCGTAATAGGTTGGTTCTTAAGCATACCGTTTTTTAAGAAAATGAAATTGAGAAAACAGGAAGTTACCGAAACATACAATAAAAACAAATCTGAATCGGACAAAGCTTACGAAGAATGCAAAGCACTTGTAAAAATTTCAAGGCAATAATGCCAAACTAACTAAACTAAAAATAACAACCGAGAAAGCCCCCGAACAAGGGGCTTTTCTTTTGCGCCACTTTTTAAGCCTCATTGTTTTTCAAAATTTAAAACACAGCATTTTCCTCATTTCTTAAAAAGCGGATAGTTGCTATTCGTTATTTTGCGGTTCTTCTTCCAAGGGGGAATCGGTGGCGGTTTCTTCGCAGGGCAGTTCTTCGCTTTTTAAATTTCTTTCTCTTAATTCCTTTAGCGCGGATTCTATTCTTTCTTGTTCCTTTTTGTTGTGTTTTATGAAAAGTAAGGGGATTATGGTGAGAATCGCGCCGAAAGCGGGGGCTAACATGAATACAGGCCATGCCCAACGGACGAATACGGGCGAAAGAGATTCCCTTGCGACAGCCAAGGCTTCGGCACTACTCATGCCTGCTTTTATCAATTCGGCGCGGATTTCGTCTATCGCGCCTGCGTCATATCTTAAAAGTGTTAAGGTTATGCCTGCAAAAAGCACATTTAAAGCACCGCCTGCTTTTGCAATAAGGTTTATCATGGCGAACACGCTTGCTTCGTTCCGCTTGCCCGTTTCAAGTTCAATTTTATCAAGGCTATCACTGAAAAGGGCGGTTTGCGCCACGCCCCTCATATTGTTTGGCGTGCTTGCTATAAACAAAAAGAATCCCGCAATAAGGACGCCCCAAACAGTGTTAAACGAAGCTAAGCTACTCACGAAAGCAAACGCAAGCACACGGCAAACAAGTTGCACAAGAGGCACAAAAATCAGCACATTTCTCATTCCGCCAAGTTTTTTGGCAAGTTTTGTTGTGCCGAATATGCCAAGCATACTTGGAATGCCTGTTATCAGCCCGAAAATAAAGCCCGAAGTAATGCCGTCAAGCTGTTTTCCGAAGATATTAAAGCTAACAAGATATTCAAAAAAATGGATATATCCGATAGTTAAGGTAACACCGCCCAAGATTGAACTTAGCATTGCAAGCAGAACTACCTTGTTTTTAAGCAAAAGTTTTAGCGGTTCAAGCACATTTTCTTCAAGTTTCGGCGCGTGTGCGCGTTCGCTAACGGCATAATTAAATCGGGATAAAAGCATACCGCCCAGCCCCAAAATCAAGCCAGCCACGGCAAAAACCCACCGCCTTTGCCCCACGGCTACTGCGCCGATAATAAGCGGAATTATTTCTTTCGGCAACCCGCCAACCATTGCGCCTGTGCGCCCCCATTGAGAAATCCGCCCCCTTTCTTCCGAAGTTGTGCCTGCAAGCGAACAAATTCCCCACTGCGCAATATCTTGAAAGGTGTAAAGAATGCTATAAAAGAAAAAGGCAATCATTAGCAACACAAACGCAAGCATATTAGGTTCGCCCACGCCCTTATGCCCCACTAAACCCACCGAAAACATAAACGCAATCAGCACGCCCATAGGCAATGCAACCTGCTTCAGCATTGGCCTGAACTTCTCTTCGCTTTTAAAAAGCCCCGCAAAAACCTTTCTATCCATTAAAATTCCACCAGGGATATCCGTGAAAGCGTCCCAAATTCTAATGGCAAACAAAGCCCCGCCCACCAAAAGCGGATTTATGTACAGCACATTTACGCAGTAAAAAAGCAAGAATGTCATCATTGAGATGCCCACATTCTGCCCAAACGCGCCCATAGTGAATCGTCCTATTTCCCTGTTAGGAATTTCGTGCTTTGAGTCCTCACCCCACAGCTTATTGCCTAACCGCTTTAATGGTGTTGCTTTCACTTGTACCCCCGAAAAGTGTCTACAAGTTTCTGAAAAGTAGACACTTTTAATTATATTTTTCCTACGGAAAAGTGATATTACTTCGTAATGATATTTGCCCCGTTGGGGCAAGTGAAGGAAAAATTTAATTGAAAAGCCCTAAAATCATTAAAGATTTTAGGGCTTTTGCTGGTGACCCCTGGGAGAATCGAACTCCCATTGTCGCCGTGAAAGGGCGGTGTCATAACCGTTAGACCAAGGGGCCAAAATTTTAATGTGCGTGCGTTTCGGCGAAACAACCCGCGGTTCAAAGTGAAGCGAGGGTTGTTTTGTGGTGGGAGCAGTAGGACTCGAACCTACGACCACCTGCTTGTAAGGCAGGCGCTCTACCAACTGAGCTATACTCCCGTAAGCCGACCAAGCGTTTTACAAAATTTCAATTTTGTAAAAGTCGGGCCAGATTTGGATTGATTTTAGTTTTTTAAGTTACAGATTTTTGTTACCGCTTGTTCTTTTTTCGCTTACGGCTTTGTGTGTTGTTTTGGTAGCGGTGGTCGGATTCGAACCAACGACCTGCCGGGTATGAACCGGCCGCTATAGGCCAACTAAGCTACACCGCCCCATATTTTTGCCCGAAAGAAGTAAGTTTGGTAGCGGAGATGGGATTCGAACCACATGACCTTCGGGTTATGAGCCCGACGAGCTACCTCTGCTCCACTCCGCAATGCCTAATCATTTTATACCTTGTAAAACGCGCTTGTCAACTCTTTTAACTATGTTTTTTCATTCAGCGCACAACGCACAGCGCACAGCGCACAATGGTGGAATCTAAATCTCATTATTAGTTAATTAATCCACAATTCTGCACTCTTTATTCTGAATTAATCCTTCATTGTGCGCTGTGCGCTGTGCGTTGTGCGCTGAAAAACAATTCTTTATTCTGAATTAACCCAAAATAGCCGTTTCCCCCGCCTTAACCCCGCTTATAATCTTAATCGGTTCTTTCTTATTAAAGTCATGAAAGATTATGTTAAAGATTCTGCCGTTCGGGGCGAAGGATAAATCGCCCTCGGTTGAGATTTTTAGTGTGGGGGGTTGATTATCCTCTGCGTCTTTTAGTTCAAAAACGGTTGTTAGGAATTTGCCGTTTTTATATTCAAGGGTTTCGCTGTCGTCTTCGTACAGCTTAAATACGCCGTTGCCTTTGTAGCAGATAATATCAAGTTCTTTGGGGTTTTTGGTGCTATTACCCTCAGGTTTTGCTAAGGGGATAATTGAACCCTCTTTTGCGAAAACTGGAATTGAATTAAAATCACGGCTAACTTCTGTAAAGCCACCGCGAGAAGCGATTATTTCATGTGTAAAAATATCCTTAAATTGCCCTTTGGGTAACCAAACTTTGGTTTTTGATAGCCCGTTTTGTGATTTACTTGTTATCGGTGCAACTATCAATTCGCTTCCGAAAAGATATTCCCGCTTTGCTTTAAACGCACCTTTTTCATTGCTGTAATCATAATACAGCGGTTCAATTAAGGCTCTGCCGATATCTTCTGTGCGCTTTACCATGGTGTAAATATACGGAACTAACCGCATTCTCAAATTAAGTGCGTCTTTAAGCCTTTCGGTTTGCGGTGGGAATTTCCAAGGCTCTTTTCCCGTACCCATTTTAGTGCTGTGCAGGCGCATTATCGGTGAAAAAACCCCGAATTGCGCCCAACGCAAAAATAGTTCCGCATTGTATTCGTTTGCGGTTGGTTCGCTTACGGTTCTTTTTAGATACCGCCAAACCCTTAAACTCATGTGTCCGCCGATATCGTGAGACCACATGGGGTAACCTGCGTTTGACGAATTCGCGGTGAAATAAGGCTGAAATTTTAAGGATTTCCAAACAATGAAAGCGTCCCCCGAAAAGCCCAAAGGATAGCGGTGGCTTCCAAGCCCTGCGTAGCGCGAAAGGATTAAACCGCGCGCGCCGTTCCTCATGCTGTTAAGATAATGGTAATGGTTTAAGCCCCACAAAGGATCGTAGCCTTTTATTTTGGTTTTCGTGCCTTGTTGCCAATCAATCCACCAAGAATCCACACCGCATTCTTCGTAAGGATTGTGCAAAACTTCAAAATACGCATTCACAAATTTGGGATCTGTTAAATCAAATTCCACAGTTTTGCCGTTTTTAGTGCCTGTGGCTTCCGCCATATCGGGGTATTGTTCTTCGTAC
>Ga0123356_10000899_pt1 | contig 32923 bp, 25 predicted proteins | sample TergutEmb28metaG_2_FD_92546 | JGI IMG/M metagenome (GOLD analysis project Ga0123356, IMG submission 92546) | Embiratermes neotenicus P3 segment gut microbial communities from Petit-Saut dam, French Guiana - Emb289 P3 | ecosystem: Host-associated > Arthropoda: Insects > Digestive system > Gut ...
AAACCGAAATGGCTATAGAAGGACACGTATTCACCGGGGAAAGCCCCATCAGCTCCACCGCCCAGGCCATCATCAACGCCATCCATTCAGCGGCAGGCCCACACTAAAGTGGCACGAGTCGGGTCTAAAGGCGACGTCGTTGACATGGTCCACCGCGGCATGGACACCTGTGGCAATCCTCGAATCCGAAAAGCCAAATCGGACGACCTATTGAATCGTGGCGCAAGCGAAATAGCTCTTGCCGTCAAACGTGGCCTGGTCGGGATGAAACTGCCCGGCTTCGCAGTCGACCGAGTCACTGACGAGCTTCTCGATTCTGCTTTGCGTAAGACGTTTACCTGAGATGGCGTTATTGTCGGCATCCTCCGGCAGCCCCCAGGGCCATTGAGGCCGGCGGAAATCGCCGCAGGGAGACCAGACCTCGGGGATTCCCCGGCTCTTTCCTGAGCTCTCGGTGTACGTGGGGTAGCAAACGCCTTCGGCCGGCAGGGGTGTAAAGAGCAGCGGATCGCCCTCTGCGCTAGGCAGTGCCCAACAACTTGAGTTTCCGGGACAATCGCCAGCTACCACGAGTCTCACCGCCGCGCGCGGCTCTGCGCAGTCCACTTCCTTTGACTTCCAGCCTTCGGGTGGCCCGGTGAGGAGCTCCCCGGGCGAAACCGATAGGCAGGTGCCAGCCACCAGGGTCGGTTCAGAATTGCTCTTTGGGGTGGCCGCCCAAAAGACGCCGCCAACGACGGCGATCAGCGTTGCTGTGACTGCGATCAGCCCGCGACGCAAGGTCCGGTTGGGTTTTGGGCCGGCGTCACGTTTGGGTTGGGGTCCTGGGGTGTCGCGACCCTCACCTGGCGGGCCGGTGTCGGCTGGCTCATTTGTGGCAGCGTCGTCATCTTTGGGCAACTGCCTGTCTGGTGGCGCAGCGCGGGTTTGGGCCAGCAGGGTTTCGTCGGGGTGTTTGCTGTCGGCTGCCAGCATTGCCGGGGCTGATGCCTCGGCCTGCTTGGTCGCATCGATTTGCCCGCTGGGTTCGGTTGGACTGGTCGCCCCGAGCTGTTCGACTTGCCCGGCCCGCCTGCCCGGTCCAGCTGTTCTCGGTGGTTCGGATTGTTCGCCGGGTTCAGCCTTTCGGGTTGGGCCTGTTGCCTCGACCTGTGAGGTCGGTTCGGCTGGCTCAACCCGTTCGCCCGGCCCGACCGGCTCGTCGAGTTCGGCCGGTTCAACCGGTTGGGCCAGTGCGTCCGGTTCGACCAGTCCGGCGGCCTGTTTGGTCGGTCCGGTGATGCCGTCCAAGACTGCCGGTTCAACTTGCCTAGTCAGTTCAGGTTGGTCAACCAGCCGAGGGTCACGCAACCGGGTCAATGTGATCTCGTCAGCGTCATCATCACTCACCGGCGAGGGCATCGTATGGTTGGCATCATCCCGGATGACCATTCGGGTTGGGTCGATACCCAGTTCGGCTTGCACCCGCTGCAAAGCCCTGCCAAACACCAGAGCACTCGCGTAGCGCCGCTCGGGGTTTTTCGCCATCCCCACCGCCAGGACCCGGTCCAAACTGGCCGGACAATCCACCCGACCAACCGGAGGCAACACGTCGCGTTCGATCCGCCCCATCTGAACTGTCGCAGTGTTATCCCCACCAGTAACCTCGAACGGCGCCCGGCCAGCCAACAGAGAATAGACCGTCGCCGCCAGGCCCCACACGTCACTCGGCGGACCGGCGGTGGGTGGCTGTGTGAACGCTTCTGGTGGCGACCACGGTACCGACAGGCCTTCTACTTGGTCTGTGGATTGGCGGACCGACACGGCGATACCGAAATCGGTGAGCACCGGGTTGTCATATTGGGTTACCAAAATGTTGGCCGGTTTGATGTCACGGTGTAACACTCCAGCCCGGTGGGCGGTTTCAACCGCACCAGCAATCTCCACACCGATACCCAACACTTCGCTGATGGTGCGGCGGACGGTACGCAGTCCAATGTTCAAAGAAGGTTTGGGACAGTACTCCATGGCCAGGTAGGGGCGGCCGTCATCGGTTAGCCCACTGGTGTAAATGGTGGCGATATGCGGGTGGGTTGACAGTTCGGCCATCGTGTCAGCCTCAACCGTCAGTTGTTCGATCGCCTTGTCACCGAGGTCACTAGTGTGCAGGACTTTCAACGCGACTTGACGCCGCGGCGTGGACTGTCGATACAAAAACACTTCAGCAAACCCGCCCCGCCCCAACAACCCGACCGGCACAAACCCGGTGATCACAGGGGCGTCAAACAGACCGTCAGCATTGGACACCGAGCCAAACCCTTCCCTTCACCTCACCGTTCCTCCATGCCGGACCCGCCGCAGCAGAAGTCTCTGCGCAGCTGGCTCACCGCTTGGCCACCGTGATTGTCCCAGCCCGGCGGGTCATCAGGGAATGGGGAGACTCTCCGCTAAGCCACGACCAATGGCGGAACTGGCGAGCACGACCCCTAGTCGTTGAATGCGGTAGCACCCTCAAAGCCTGTGTTACCGATCCGTTTGGCGTAGCATTCGTCACGCCCCATGCCCTGAGCGGTACACCAGCCCAAGGCGCCCGCGGCGTCAGCATTGGCTTGGGGGACACTGATGACCCAGTAGCGTTGGCCGGGGCGATAGCAGGTCCACTGGTTTGAATCAGTCAGAACGGCATTGGGGTATCTGTCTCGAAACTCAAGAAACTGCTGCCAGATTTCTTCCGGCCCCCAGATTATGCCAGCCGCATCCATGCCGACGTACTTACTGGAGATTTGCGGTACCCAGTAGCCCTCTAGTTGTGCCGTGACCATTGGAAAATCACCAGCGGCCTGACGCTCCAGGGCGGCCATTGCCGCCCGGTTGAGTTCCTCTGCGGTCAAGTCGCTCTCATTGGCGGGATAGGACTTGGTGCCGCCCATGGACTCGACCAAAGCGGGGTCATATGTCATCGGCGTGCCTAGCGGGGTGAGGGTGGCGCCGAGGTCGTGTTGCTCGGCTAAGGTCGCGTAGATGGTGTCGAAATCCACGAGAATACGCATTCCTAGTGGCGCAATCCCCAGCGGTCTCTCTCCAATGAAGATGGTGCCAAGAGCCAATGGACCGTAGGCGTCTGACACCTCGACCTCATAGGTTGAGTGGTCCAAGATATCGCCGGCGGCGCAGGTCGCCTCCAGCCCGAGAGAAATCCTGCCGGCGGCGCCGAGCAGGCCGATCTCGTGAACCGTCACGGCTGGGGGAGTTGCGCATTTGGAGAGTGGTTCTGCGGCAGGGTTGCCTGATGAATCCGCCTGGTCTTCGCCATGCTGGCCACTTTTCGCAACTCGATTGGTATCGGCCACCATGTCCGGAGGCGGGGTGCCGCGCTGGGCGAACCACCAGGCGCCAATACCCACACCGCTTGCCAGGAGCAAACCGGCCGCCACCAAGGCCGCAGTTAGCCCCAATCTGCGGGACTTTTTCGCAGGTGTGGTGTGCTCTGTGCCACAGCGGTTCTCGGTTGGTGTGCCCTTTACGGTCGGCTCGCCAAGGACCGCGCTGATGTTGTCGTTGGCTGACTGGTTGCCTGGCGCTGCGGGGACGGTTGGTGCCAGCAAAGTCTCGTCACATGGTCTTCGACCGGCCGATGCCGAGTGTTCAGGCGCGCTTGATTCGTCCGGCTGGGGATTGGCGATCCGTTGCGCGGTCGGATCTGCCTGACCGGTTTGTTCGGATTGTCTGGTTAGTTCGGGCTGGTCAACCAGTCGGGGGTTGCGTAGGCGAGTCAACGTATCCTCGTGGCCGTCATGAACCTCGGCAACCGGCGGGGTGCTATGGGTATCGGATTGGATGACCATTCGTGTTTGGTCGATACCCAGTTCGGCTTGAACCCGTTGCAAAGCCCGACCGAACACCAGAGCCGTGGCGTAACGCTTTTCGGGGTCTTTCGCCATGCCAACGGCTAGGACCCGGTCCAAACTGGCCGGACAATCCACCCGCCCGACCGGTGGCAACACGTCGCATTCAATCCGCCCCATCTGAACGGTCGCAGTGTTATCCCCACCGGTAACCTCGAACGGTGCCCGCCCAGCCAACAGAGAATAGACCGTGGCCGCCAGGCCCCACACGTCACTCGGCGGACCGGCTGTGGGTGGCTGTGTGAACGCTTCGGGTGGTGACCACGGTACTGACAAGCCTTCTACTTGGTCGGTGGATTGGCGGACCGACACGGCGATCCCGAAATCGGTTAGCACCGGGTTGTCGTATTGGGTGACCAGAATATTGGCGGGTTTGATGTCCCGGTGTAAGACTCCAGCCCGGTGGGCGGTTTCAACCGCACCAGCAATCTCCACACCAATACCCAACACTTCGCTGATGGTGCGGCGGACGGTACGCAAACCGATGTTCAAAGAAGGTTTGGGACAGTACTCCATGGCCAGGTAGGGGCGGCCGTCATCGGTCAGCCCACTGGTGTAAATGGTGGCGATATGCGGGTGGGTAGACAGTTCGGCCATCGTGTCAGCCTCGACCGCCAACTGTTCGATCGCCTTGTCACCGAGGTCAGTGGTGTGCAGGACTTTCAACGCGACTTGACGCCGGGGTGTGGACTGCTGGTAGAGGAACACTTCAGCAAACCCGCCACGCCCCAACAACCGGACCGGTTCAAACCCAGCCACTTTGGGTGGGACAGCAGAGCCGCCAGCCGCATTCACCTAGTCGCCCCAGTCAACGCGCTCGTGCCGCTGCCGGGAATGGGCATCCTGGCAACCGTCAGGAGACCAGCTCGGGCCAGCGTAAAGCATCAACCACTTTGTCCCATGATCCATCAACCTTCACCGGTTCTGCTCCTTCAAGTTGAATGTGGTCTGCGTAGATGTTGACGACCACGGCGTCCTCCTGCGAGCATAAAGGACCACCCGCCCGAATCAGCTGTCCAGCGGGTTCTTCCCGGGCACCGGCGTCCTGGATGACCTCGAACGTCGACCTCAGGTTGTCTGCGGGATCGGCGTTGGCCAGGTCGCCAAGGGCAATGGCACCAAACGGCGTGGGCAGGATGCTCAGTCGCGCCGCTCCCTCAGGAGGAACCACCTGTGCCATGAGAAGGCATCGATTATCGTTGTTGCCGGGAACGGTGGCCAAGAAAAACAACAGCGACTCGTAAGCTGACAGGCGCTCCATAAGGTCCTTAAGTGGCTGAACTGGAGCCATTTCGTTTGCAGGGTCCAGGAGTTCCCTTTCAGTCAGGATAGCCAGTCCGCGACGCAAGGCTGTTCTCTCGTTTTGCGTCATGGACTCCGAGAAGGAGAACGGCCAAGATCCGTAGCCGTTGGCCACTAGATAACCTATCTCGTCTTCCGTGAGTAATATCGAATCCATTTTGTGGTTTCCTTACTAGAGTCGGGCAAGGTGTTGCACTGGACCATAAAGACAGACACCAGCACCAATCATGTTCGCATCCAGACATCGTACAGAATGGGTATGGCCTCATCTAGGTGCGTAATAACCCAGTAGTTGGTTGTGATGACTGTCTTCAAAGAGAGGTCCGGCGCTGGGGCTCCCTTAGTAATGCACTCCTGATAGTACCAGTTGAGCGTCTCGAGAAAGGTCCCTGGTATGTATGTCAAGCCGGTTGTTTTTGCCAAGGCGCCAACGATTTTCACGCCATCGTCAAGGATCGGGTTCCAAACCCGAAAGACTTTTTCTAGCCATTCTCGAAAACCAGGACTGTCATACAATGGCTGGAGGGTGAAGTTTGGCGGTCCGTATTGTCTCACGAAATCGGTCAAGCTGGATGGGTTGCTTGTGCCTCGCGAAGTAGGTGTGGCGCGATCGACCTTGCTGGCGTCTGATTGTTCTTGGGCGTTGCGATTGAGGGCGGTGGCGTTGGCTTGAAGCAGTTGGACGGCACCGCTCATGTCAGGGCGGTACTGGCTGTTCCAGGTGAGGCGGAACTTGGTTGCCAGTGGCCCAACCCATGCGGCCACTTGAATACCATTAGTCACTTTGACCGAGGAACGATTGAGCCTGTCAGAGGCCTCTCTGAACGTCTTGGCCATGTCACGCAATTGCTGAACATCGGCCCCATACATTTGTTTGCTCACGGTGTCTCCCAGTTATCTTTTTACGCAGAGGCTCTGGCCTGGGCTTCGGCATTGGACCTGGACTGGGCCGCGGTCAAGCGAAGCGAGGTGACTATTTGGTTCAGTTTTTGGCGGTGGCCCGCCCATTCTGCGCGGAACCTGTCCGCGTCCGGTCCTTGCCATTGAACCTTCGACATTTGGTTGGCTAGGTTCGTGATAACGTCTTGGATTTCGTCGGCTTCCTGGTCCATGCCGCGCGCCATGTCGTGTATCACCCGGACGTCTAAGCCCCAAAACTCACCCATGTTGCTGTCCCTTCAGTCAGTTGCAGGAGTCATGTCAGCCGGATGGGCCTGGCTACCGCAGCAACCGGGCCCACCCGGAAGACGAGACTATTTTGAAGCGGCCTCTTGCTCTTGAGCGTGCTTCCGCGACTGCTGGGCGGTTTCCTTCAGCGCATCCGATACAAGCCGCAGAGCTTTGCTGTACTTGCCGTCCCAGTCAGTGCGGAACCGTTGGGCGTCGGGGCCGGTCCACTCGGTGCTTTGCAGCGTGCTGGTCAGCGTCGACTGGATTTTGTCGATCTCGCCGGCCTTTTGGTCGAGTTGGGTCGCAAAGTTTTTGACCTGCTCAACATTCAAACCCCACATTGCCATGATTATGTTCCTTTCAGATTTGGCGGTGACGGATTGGCCACTTTGGCCTGTTGCCACCTTTGGTTGGTGTGCCGCCCGGGGTTCCGAACGGCTCTGGAAAACACGCTAGAGGCTGCCTTGACCTGCGGCAATGGGGAGAACTCCCCACTCCGAGCGCGAGCGGCACGGTCAGGCATCCAGGGCCACCTGAATCTTTTCTGGCCGGCGCGAAGCCAGCAAAAAGCCACGTCCAGGCGGGAACTCGGCAACCTTGATCCGGGGCAGCGACACCCCCAACAGTGAGTCACCGTCCATTTCGCCAGGTATCAGAAGCAGACCGCGCCGTCCGGCTTTGAATGGCTTTGACAGGGCCCAAGCCTGAGACCAGGTCGAGCTTTCCGATTCGCCCACAACCAGTTGGTCGCTTCGGGTGGCAGATCGCACCAATTGTTCAAGCGCAGGCTCGGCAGCCGTGGAGGTAAAGTCGGCAACGGATTCGATGAACATCGCCAGTTGCCCGGCCTGGGCCTCTTCGGATTCGGCCCAAGTCGCCAATTGGCTGGCCAAGTCGGCAACCGCGTCTTCGCCTTGGGCTGACTGGTCCCAGTTGACTGCCGCTTCCAGGTCAGAGCGTCTGGGCGTGAATAGCACCAGCCTGGTGTCTGGACGGCTGCGTCTGAGCGCCTTGGCCAGTGTCACCAAGGCGGTGGTGCGCCCAGAGCCGGGTGGTCCGGCCACTAAGAAGGTGCCGATGGGTACGAAGCCGGAAGGCCCCAGCGCTTGGTCATCCAGGCCGATGGCGGGCCGGCCCCGCTGGTCGGAAAGCGGCAACGAGCTGAGGGCTACTTCTTCGGGCAAACGGGCGATCCCAGGAGCTTGGCCCAGGCCACGTTTGCGGGCCGAGCGAGCCACGCCCGCAATGGCTCTCGCCTGGACGGAGACATTTGAGTCGCCACCCAGCACCGCGAACTGAAGCTCGTTCCCGTCCAAAATGCCGCGGCCAGGCGGTGAAGTCGAATCCAAGATGTCCTTGGGTACGGACATCATCAAATAGTCGTCATCGGTGGTCAGGCGCAGGACAATCCGGCGTTGAATGGTCGAACTAATCGACGGCGGAATGGCGTTGGGCCGGTCTCCGGTCATCACCACATGTATTCCCAGCGGTCGCCCATCAGCGGCGATCTGGGCGAACTGGGTGAACCAGGGGGAAAGGCCAGTGAACTCGTATTGCTCGCGGAACTGGCCGGCACCATCAATCAGAAGCAGCAGCCGCGGTTCGTCCGGCTTGCCGGCCAGCTGGCGATAGTCAACGATGTTGGTTGCGTTGACCTGGGCATACTCTCTGCCACGGCGGTCAGTCTCGGCTCGCAGGGTGCGCAACAGGCGGGTGACGCGCTCCTCGTCATCGCCGGAAATGACCGCCCCGACATGAGGCAGATCTTCCAGCACTCCCAGCGCGCCGGCTCCAAAGTCAAGGCAGTAGATGTGGATTGGTCCACCGTGCCGGGTGGAGGTGACAGCCGAAAGAGCGATGGTCCTCAGCGCGGTTGATTTTCCTGAGCCACCCGAACCGATTATCGCCAAATTGCCATCCCTGTCAGGCTGGTAGTAGACCACTGGCTGGGACTGGTGTTGGGGGTGATCTGCCACGCCCAGAAGCAGGTGCTCGTCGTCACGAAACTCGGTGAACCGAGACAGTTCGTAGAGGGGGGCCAGTGGTTCAAGCCATGGCTTGCGCGGCGGGCGTACATCGGCTCGATCGGCAGCCGCCTGGATGTTGTCTACCATCCGCGCAATGTCTGTTGGTCCGGCGTCACTATGCATCGGCACGGCGGTTGGGTCCTCCGGAGCTTCCCACTGCCCAATGGTGCCAAAGCCGAGTTCGGCAATTGTCACGCTGGCCCGCTCGGGTTCTCGAGTGGTCCATCCGCCAATGAAACCGGTTTGGAAGGCGGTAATGCGGCCAGGACCGGTTTTGGCCGCAGCCCGGCCGGGAATTGCCGGGTCAAAATGGGCGGCCATCGGTAGTCCCAACACGTCCTGCGAATCGGCCTCATCAGCCATTCTCAGGGCGATTCGGAGGTTGGTGTTGGCCCTGAGGTTGTCTTTGATTACCCCGGCTGGGCGCTGGGTGGCAAGAATCAAGTGCAGGCCTAATGAGCGGCCACGTTGAGCCACGTCGATCACGCCGTCGACAAAATCAGGCACTTCTTGGACCAAGGCGGCGAATTCGTCCACCACAATCAACAGCGACGGCGGGCATTCCGGGTCCCCACTGCGCTCCAGTTCCAGCAGATCCTTGGCCTTTTTCAGGTTCAGCAGATGCTCCCTGTGGCGCAGTTCGGCTCGAAGGGAGGTCAGGGCCCGCCGCACCAAGTGGGGAGACAAGTCGGTTACCAGCCCAACGCTGTGCGGTAACTCGGTGCATTGGGCGAAAGCCGAGCCGCCCTTGTAGTCGACGAACAAGAACGTCGCCCGGTCGGGTGAATAGGCCCCGGCCAGGCCCATCACCCAGGTTTGGAGGAATTCCGATTTGCCTGCCCCGGTAGTGCCGCCTACCAGGGCGTGCGGCCCCTGGGTTCTGATGTCGAGGGTAAAATGCCCCTCCGCTCCTTGGCCCACTAGTGCCCTCAGCCCGCTGGCCTTTCGCCGCTTTCCGCGCAACTCAGGCAGGTTGATGGAATGCGTCTGAGTCCACCGTTCCACAACGGAGCCAGGATTCTCGGCCAGGTCATGTCCGGCCATGGCCAGGTAGGACGCTGCCCCGGGCAGGTCCGATTCATCGTCGACCGGCGCACCAACGTCGACCACTGCTGACATTCTGCGAGCAAGATTAGTGGCCGATTGAGCGTCCAACCGTTCACACATAAGCGGGTGGTCCAGCAGGCCAAGGCGAACCTGCCCCACCGTGCCGGCGTCCAGGTTCTCCGTAACACTGACAAAAGTCCGGCAAGACGAGGGCAAGGAACCAACCGCGTCCGAGACCCAGACTATGTGTACGCCGCAGTCCGGCCCACGCTCGGCCAGCCGGGTCAATCGACCTCGATCAACCGGAGCCGCGCTGGTGGCCAGCACCACCACCACCGGTTGGTGAGTTGGCGGCGTTGCCGGCGCGTCTGGCTTTAGTGGACCGCGCGGCTGGGGCGGCTTGGTCTCGCCCTGCTCCCCGGCTGCCCGCCAATCGATCAGGTCCTCCAGTTTTGCCAGTAGCGCCGCACCTGTCGGGGCGGCCGCAGCCAGATGATCGCCTTCCATTGGGCTGTGTGGGGAAGCTGTGTGGGGTAGCCATTCGAGCCAGTCCCAGGCCTCACGCTGCACGGGACCAATTAGCCCGGCGACCACAAGTTCCGCCGGGGAATGCAGAGCCACCAGCTGGAAGACCAAACCTCGGGCCACCGTCTCGGCGAGGCCGCTAGAGCCGGCCACTCCGACTGAGCCGCATTCGCGCAGGTTGACAATCACTGGGGCCTGCGGCAGTAGGGCGCAGCGAGCCTTCAGGTCCACTAGCCGTTGCCAGGCCTCTGGAGTCGTGTCGTTTTGCTGGGGTAGGTCCATCGACAGCTTAGATGGCGTATCCCCAATTCCAAGGCGCAATGACAAGAAGTCTGAGTGTTCCAAGCGCCGGGTCCAAACAAGAGGGTCCAGCATTGAGACAGCTTTGGCGCATTCAGCCACCGAAGGTGAATACGACTGGCGCACTAGGCGCTCCTCGTTGTGGTCGCGGTCAATCGCCACCTCAGTTGCCGCTGCCGCCTCGCCAAACTGCTTGACCTGGTCCTTGAACTCACGCTTGGAAGTGATCAACTGATCAACGAAAGCGCCAATCATCAATATGGGGCTAAGTCCAATAAAGACAATTGACAAGACTGACCTGGTGAAGGCGTACATGACCGCGCCCATGATGAGGGGCGCCAACGTGGCCAGCCACGGAAAGCGGTTAGGTGGGCGCAGTTGCGGCGGGCGCGGTGGCGGCACCTTGCGCTCCGGGAAGCGGGCTACCACCCGAGGCGACCTGATGAACTCCGCCACCTGTCCCACGCTGGCACCGGCGCCGCCGGGACGCAGTGTCGCCAAGGTCATCTCGGTGTTGCCCAACAGCAGCTGATCAGTCGGGTTGACGGAAGTTCGCGTGACCTGCTCGCCAGCCACGACCACACCGTTGGCCGAGTTCAGGTCGACCACCTCAATAGACGAACTGACAACAACCCGCGCATGGCGAGCCGAAATCATTGGGTCTGTCAGAACCACGTCACATTCCGGCGCCCGGCCCACCACGCTGACGCCAGCTGGCAGCGAAAACTCCCGGCCGGCATCGGGCCCGGACAACACCCGCAAGGCGGCCGCAGCCTGGTGGCGCTCGCTTGCCCTAGCCGAAGGCTCGGCTTTGACCACTTCAACCTCGTCACCGGAACGCAAGGCCACGTCCTGCAGTTCGGCCTCCGGCGGTAGCACGCTGCGGGTGGGGTGGCTGGCGCCTCCGGCCCGCAGGGTAACCGGCCTGGTTGTCATTTGGCTTCCTGCCGGGTCGGCCTTAGCCAATGCCTCGGCCACGTCGCTAACACGGGCAGTGGCATCAGTGGTGACCATCAGCCTGGCGCGCCGCCGGCCCTGTAGGTATGTCAGCTTTATTCGCATGAGACCTGCCTGGTCACCTGACGTGCTGCCGTTGGGCTGGGGTGGCAGTCACGCGCCTCGAATACGGACCAGACATGGGGCTGGGGGTGGGATGGGCGGGCGCAGCCGGTTGGGCCTCCCGGTCATACTCGTCCGCCTCGTCTTCAGGCGGGGCCTCGCCCAGGAGTTCCAGGTCAGTCGCGGTTACTAGGCCGGTCGAAACGGCGTACTCCACCAGCCTGGCCCGGCGGTGGGTCGCCAGCGCATCCAGGTCCCCGCGTACGCCCTCAACACCAATGCGGTCGAGCTTCTCGCAAACATTGTCCAGTTTTCGGTTGAAACGTGTCAGGGTCCAGCCCAGGCGGTTGGCGGCTTCGCGGTTGGATGGCAGCTTGGCTCCCAAACTCCCGCCTGGGCGCAGCATGGCTTCGGCCAGGGCCACGACCAGTTGACGCTGCGACAATGTCAGCGGAATGGCACTGGAGGTGGCGGTCTCGCCGGAGACCTGCGGCGTGTCACTCGGCGTGCTCCACACAGGGGCGGTTTGGTGGACCAGCATTTCGTAGGTGGACGGGCCAGCGGTGAACATGATCCTGGTGGTGGAAAATACTAGCGGTAGCCGGCCACCGGGCGGTAGCCAAGCCTGCATTCCCGTTGACGTGTCAGTCACGGTGGCAGCAATCCGGCTACCGACGTTGATGATCCACCACAGGCCTGAGGTTTTTTCCAAGCTCAGCAACTGGCGGTGCAGAAAGGGATTGCCGTCTATGGCCAAATCGCCTTCCCTGCCGACCCCAAAGGCGTCACGCCCTTCAAGGCTGAGGCGCTGGCCTTGAAACTCGACCCATACCGTGCCCGGTCTGGGTTTCGTCGCAGCATGGCCTGGGGAAGAGCTATCGCCACCAGGCAGGGGGCTGTTCATGGTTCTCCTTATGGTGTGCAGGCGGTGGCTGGGGCCGTCGAGGCATGGCCATTGGAACGAACAATTCTGACAACGACGCAGGCGTGGCCGTTCTGATCTAGTGGGACGGTGGCGTGCGAATTGGTGGTCCGGACCCCGTTTCCGGCTTGGCCGGCCTGGTCTAGCACCGCCCACAAATATGCGTCACCAGGTTGGGGATCGGGATTGGTCCAGGTGAAACTGCCCATGGCGCCGTCAACTTGGCCTACAAGGTCTTCTGGGGCCGGGACTTCGCTTCCACCGGCTGCGGGGTTGTCCTGGCTCGTTTGGACCTGGTCAGAGTCGACGGCAGCCGGGGGTCCATCATCGGTCGAGGTGGCGTCTGCTGGTTGGTTGGCGCCGTTGCCAGGAAGAATGAAGAAGATGACTGCCACCACTCCAATGGCCAAAGTGGCCAGACCGGCTAGTGCGACAGTCAGGCCTCGCCTTGATTTGGTTGGTTGTGGCTGAGGGGCGGGGTTATGGGCGATCGACGGCCTGATCGCAGCTCCGGTCGCAGGGCGTGGCGCTTGTGCGATGACTTGAGTTGGGTAGACCGGGCGCGAGCTTGCGGGCACAGCTGCGGGGGGGTACTGGACCGGGGGGTCAGACCTACCCACGGGTCGTGGCGCCCGCAAGCGGGTGGCCAAATCGTCATCGTCCTCACCCACTGGAAGCGTCTCGATCTCATCTTGGATGACCAGGCGGGTCGGGTCGACAAACAGCTCGGCTTGGACGCGCTGCAAGGCCCGGCCCAGGTGCAGGGCGGTGGTATAGCGCCGGCCGGTTTCCTTTGTCATGCCAACGGCGAGAACCTGCTCAAGGCTGGCCGGGCAGTCGGCCCGGCCAATGGGCGGAAGAACCCCGTGCTGAATCCGGTACATCTGGGCGGCTGCCGAATTGTCTGAATCCTGGACTTCGAATGGCGCCCTTTGGGCTAGGAGCGAGTACAAGGTGGCGGCCAGGCCCCAGACGTCGCTTTGGGGACCGGACCAGGGCGGTGCCGCAAATGCCTCGGGTGGCGACCACGGTACCGACAGGCCCTCGATTCCCCTGGAGGCCTCCTGGATTGACACGGCGATGCCAAAGTCGGTCAAAGCCGGGTTGTCGTACTGAGTCACCAGAATGTTGGCGGGTTTGATATCACGGTGCAAAATCCCGGCCCGGTGGGCCGTCTCAACGGCGCCAGCAATTTGGACACCAATCTCTAGCACCTCGCCAACCGGTCGCCGGTTGCGGCGGAGGCCAGCGTTTAGGGACGGTTTGGGGCAGTACTCCATGGCCAGGTAGGGTTTGCCGTCATCGGTCAAGCCGCTGGCGTAAACGGTGGCGATATGGGGGTGCGATGACAGCTCAGCCATCGCATCGGCCTCGGCACTGAGGCGCTCAACCGCAGCCTTGCCAATTGCCCCGGTGGTCAGGATCTTGACGGCAGTTTTGCGCCGCGGGCTGGCCTGCTGGTAGAGGAATACCTCGGCAAATCCTCCCCGACCCAGGGATCGAATTGGCTCGAAACCCCTAATCGGAGGGGCATTTGATGGCTTGACTGCCGGTGTCACAAGACCGACCTGACGTTTACAGAGACATCATCGCCAAGGTCGAAGATGTCACCGTTTTGAACCATGACCTGTTCTTTTGGAGTTAGGCGGCGGTCTGGCATGCCCTCCCGCTTGAGGATGGTGCCGTTGGTCGTGCCCATGTCGCTAGCCAGCAGGCTCCATTCTTGGAGCTCGATCGCCAGGTGCGAGCGAGAAATGTCGAGATTTGGGCTGGGTACTGTCACCAGGTGGGGCACTGAGCCGTCACTGAAGCGCATCGATCTGGGCCTCCGACCAATGGCCAACGCCCGGTCCAGCTCGACCACTTCCCCGGTGGAGAACACCGCCTGGCCCAGGCTGGGCCTCGCCATCGGCACGGTCTCGCCTGTTAGCGCAACTTTGCAGGCCCGGCAGTGAGCCAGGTCCGGCGGGTTGCGGGTGCCACACTGCCCACAAAACCGCCCCAACACCTGGCCGGAGCGGTTTGCCGCGGCATCGTCAGCATAGGCGGGCGGTTTGGCTGGCGCACCAACTGGGGTCCTTTGACCGGAACTGGCCTTGTCGCCGATGCCGCCGCCTTCTGCTGGGTCCTCGGCCTTGGCTTGGCGCACAGCGGCGTGTTCAGCCCCGCCCATTTGGGTGTGGCCATCCCACATGATGTCGTAGTCATCCAGGTCGGGGTGTGGCGCGTCCGCGCCTGGGGGTATTTCGGGTGGGTCAGGTACCTCGCCTGGGCCATCGGCGGCGTCGGTCCAGACGAAAGTGCTGGAAGGGTCCTTGGAAGGGGCCTGGGAATCTGCTTCTGGCAAGTCGTTGTCTGGCCTCGACTCTTCCGGGGCCGATGGCGGCTCTGGCTCTGGCGCCTCCTCCCCAGGTTCTTCTGGGTCGGCATCAAGTTCGGCGTTGCCCGCCGGTTCGCTTTCTGAGGTGTTGGCAGCCGGGCCCAAAGTGCCTGGTTTGCGGGCGGCTTCCTGTTCGGGTTCCGGATCGCCCGTGGTCTCTGGGGCGACCTCCGGTGGCGATTCTGGGTCGCCGGTCGGCTCCATCGCCTGGTCGTGCGGTTGTTCCGGTGGGTCTGACGTCGCGGCATCAGTTGATTTGTCGGAGCGATCCGTAATTGCCAACTGATCGACAACAAGCTGGCACCTGTCGGCCAACACCATGCCGCTAATCAGCTCCAGGCCGTGACCGCGCGCGGGTGCGTCATTTGCCACGACGGTTACCACGACCGGCGGCGGCTCAAGTCTTTCTTCCCGCCAGGACGTCACCCCTCGCCCGTTGATAGTCTGCCTGGCGCTGCCGCCGCGGGCTTCAATAGCAACATTGCCACGTACCGCCAGGTGGACGGAAGCATCCTCTATGAATACGGCGGCAAGAGCAGGCAGTCCGGACAGAGTGTCGTCCTGCGCTTCGGCCAAAAGCACCTGCAAGACCTGGGCCAAAGAACCGTCCTGCCGAACCACCTCCCACAGGCGCTGCGCCAACTCCCCGGCCGCGCTGGCTTGAGTCAGGATGACGCCAGCCCCAGTGGCAAGGCAGAGCCATGTACCCGGTTGGTATTTGACAATCATGGCCCACCTACCGGGCTGAAATCGACGCGGGGAACCGTGTCATCGCTATTGCCAGCGATGCGGGTGTTGTCAATGGCGCCATAAAGGTCCTCTGCGTCAGGCGGGGTGGGGGCGTTAACCACAACCAGCGAGACGTTGTCGGTAGCGCCGGCCCGAAGAGCCTCGGCCATGAGGGCGTCAACTGCACTGCCAGGATCAGGGTGTTGGGCCAGCAGAAGTGCGATTTCGCTGTCGGGAACCACCCCAGTCAGACCGTCGGAGCAAACCAGAATCCGGTCGTTGGGGCTGATGGGCACCCACCAGTAGTCCGGCGTGAAACCAACCCCGGCGCCAAGTGCCTTGGTCACCACGTTTCGGTCTGGGTGGTCACGGGCTTGTTCAGGGGATATGCGCCCAAGGCTGATCAGTTCTTGGACCTCTGAATGGTCAACTGAAAGCTGCTCCAGGCACTGCCTGGAAAAGCGGTAGGTGCGAGAATCACCCAGGTTCACCACCAGCCAGTATGGCTGGCCTTCTTGTTGGGTCACTACCACTCCGCTGAGGGTGGTGCCGGCCTCTTTGTCAGGTTGACTGTGACTCAGGCCAGCAATCCTCTGACGGGCGGCTTCGACACAGTCTTTGACCTCGGCAACGTCCACATTCCTCCGGCCGCAAAGCCGCTCCATTTCCTCGGCCACAATTGCGCTGGCGGCATCGCCAGCCTCATGACCGCCCATGCCATCGGCGACCATGTACACCGGGTCGGCCACAATGATGGCGTCCTCGTTGACGCGACGCACTGGGCCCGCGTCGGTTTTGGCGGCGGCTGTGACAGTGGTGAGGGGAGGCGCGCTGAGGTTGGCGATCCTCTCCCCAATCCCGCGGCGTGCCAACCCGTTTGTGCCACTTGGTCGCGCCGGGGCTTGTTGGCTGGTTGCCTCCGGTGGGGCTTGGCTGCGCGGGTCTACCTCGTGAAGACTAATGGCCACTCCATCGCCGAGCATCCCATTTACCCCGCCATCGAAACCTGGCTCAACGCCGGTTTCTGGGTCGAATAAAGCCGGTTCCTCGACGACGGCCTGCGCAGCGGGAAGGTTTGCCGCGGGCGGCGGCCCCCACATTCGAGCGACAGGCGTGCCACACTGGCCGCAAAACGCGCCGCCAGGTGTCAAGGCGCGACCGCAGCGCTCACAGGCCTGCATGGTGCCTATCCTGTCCTTCCATTGCTGCCTGGCCGCCTTCGTGTGTCCCGTGACCTCGCTTCAACGAAAGGGAAACGGGGCACGCCGTATGGCAAACTCGACGAACCGGATATTGTTTCTCCATGGAAACTGTAGTCACATCTTTCGGAAGTGGGCTGGCTTCGTCCGAATCCGACGTAGCCGCACTCTTCCAGTGACTGATGTGTCAGGCCGTTTTGGCCCGGGTGCGTTGATGTGTCCGGTGTGAGAAAAGACGAGGGCCATGCCAAAGCCAATGAATAAGACCGCCCCTCGCGCGGCTAGATTGCGCGGGCGCGACCAGTGAACACGCCTACAGAAGCCCCGCTCTGTGCGGCCTGCGGCATGGTCTGCCCGTCCGGCCGCTTTTGTAGGCGCTGCGGTGCCGCATTGCCGGGACAGGGCGGCACAGGCGCAGGACAACAGGGGGCAGCCGCATCGGAATTGACGGCCACGGTCCTTGGCCCTAGGTCCGGCCCGGCAGGTGCTTCTACGCAGGCAAGCCCGCCAGGGCCTTCCTCGACGCCACTGGTGGGTTACGGTCCGTCCGGTGTACTGCCGCCGGGAGGGGGCTACTCCCCGCCGGGCCCAATAGCTGGCTACGGGCTGGGTCAGCCCCAGCAACCCGCGCCCAAGCGCAGCTGGGCCATGATCACCTTGGTCACGGCTGCAGCCGTGGTACTGGTGGCGGCTGGCGTGGTCTTTGGCGTGCCGTCGTTCCGGGAAAAGGCTCTTGGCCTGTTTAGCTCCAACAGCACTCCTACCGGTCAGAGCAGCAGGTCCGGCACCGGAGCTGACGGTGCCTTGACGGTCATCAATCCGATCCCGCTCGACCAGCGAGATGGGTCAATCGATGATTCTGCAGTCCCGCCAGCCGGGTTTATGGAGTGTTCTTCGGGAATGGAGCCAGTCAGTTGGACCAGCTTCAGCGGCGGCCAGCTGCTGATTTGCGGCTCTCGGGGCGGAGACTTCGAGGTGATGGCCAAGGATGACGGTGGCCAAACCCTTTCGGCTACGGTTCTGACCTTTACGTCTTCCGGTTGCGAGGTCGAGTTCAGCGACGGTTCAGTCATGTCGGTCTTCTTAGGTGGCGCCGTGGTGACGGTGGCACCCAGCAGCGGAGACAGCGTCACTCAGGTGGCGAGTCAGGCCTGGGATCAACGAACTGGTTCGATTAGCGCGGAACAGGTTCCAGCGACTGGGATCCAACCATGCCCTTCGGGCTCATGGCCCATTTCGCTGGCTGGCTGGCAGAGCGGCTGGCTCCGAGTTTGCGGAACGGGACCTGACCAAGCAAGTCACCTTGCGTACGAGGATGACCGGCTGGGTGAGGGCGCGGCATCGGCAATTGAAAACAACGGTGACGGCTATTGCGCAACCCTCGACAGCGGTACGGTGACCTGCGTCTACCGGTCGCCAGCCGTCGTTACTTTCACTGATCGGACGGGTCGCGTCGACCAGCGCTCAGTAATGGTCAACGCTTTTGCCGGCCAGTCAAGCGGTGGAGCCGGGCTCGGTACGGGCGCCTACGGTGTCCAGGCTCCGGAAGATACCGACCAGGACCAGGTCCGCTACTTGGTTGAGATACTCGAGAAATCCTCGACAGCCAGGGCCAAGCTTGGGCCGGCCGTCTCCGCAGCAGCAGCCTGCGAGAATCTTTCAGGCCAAATCGCCACCATCAGTTCGGTTGCCGATAATCGGCAAGAGTTGTTGGATGCACTGAGGTCAACGCCAGTTGACCAAATCCCCGGTGGCATTGAGTTGGTTTCCCAGCTAACCCGGGCTCTAGATGCCTCATTAGGGGCCGACCTGGCCTACCTGGATTGGGCCCAAGCCAAACAGGACTCAGGCTGCGCCCCCGGCGCGGGCAAAGGCGACTACGACCGCGCGGCGGGCTTCGACACAGTTGCCACCGAAGCCAAAAAGGCTTTTGTCGAGAACTGGAACACCAACATCGCGCCCCGCTATCGGGTGTCGACCTTTGAGGAACCCCAAATCTAGAACCCATCCGGGAGACCGACCGGAGGTGCTCGCAACGTTCCACGCGGACCGCCATTCTTGGTGAGGAAGCCCAACTAGCCGTGTTGGCCGTGCGTGTTTTCGGCCGGTCAGCTGCCGTAGGCGCCAAACCACCGGGAAACCTGGGCCTGTGGGCGTATCCGGGCAGACCGCCGCGGGCACCAGCCGACTATTGCATGGAAGCGCACACAACATACGCCGTTCCATCGAACACGACGTTTTCCCAATACCAGCTCTCGCAGTCGTAGGTGTTTGCGGCAAGCTTGTCGATCTTCCATTTCGTCGGTCGGAGGTCATCAACCGAGACACCGTGTTCACCAGCTATCCGCTGTTTGGTCTCCGCGTCATCAGCGAACCAAGGGCGGTGGAAATTGTCGCAGGGAGACCAATCCCGGACCCATCCGCTTCCGGACCCAGTGTTTCCAATCTCGAAGGCCGGGAAGCAGACGCCTTCCGCCGGCAGCGGGACGAACCAAAGAGTTGTCCCACTGGAAATCGACGAGCAATTCGAGTCTTCTGGGCAGTTTGCGAGGCTCACTAGCCTCACGGCGGCGCGGCGGGTGGCGCAGCCCACTTCCATGGTCTTCCAGTCCTTGGGTGGGTCGGACTGGAGCTCCCCGGGGGAAACCGACAGGCAGGTGCCTTCCCTAAGTGTCGGTTCAGTGGGGGTTGGCTTGGGGGTTGGCTTGGGCGAGGGCGTTGGGGTCGGCGTGGGGGTGTGCGTCGGGGTCGGCGTGCTCCGGTTGGCTGAGGCGGCCTGCACCGTCGAAGCCTCATCCACCCGGCCTGGTTCACCACCTGTGGTCATCGCCCACACCGCCCCGCCAATGACCACCGCCAACGCAGCTGCGACGCCAATCAGCCCGCGGCGCAGCGTCCGATTTGGCCCTGAGGCGGTTTTGCGGGGAGAATACCGTTTCTTCTCTCCCGATGGAGTCGACAGTGGATCACCGGCTCGACGTGGCGGATTAGGGCTGCCCAATCCGGCCGGTTTGATACCGGAGTTGTTTTTCTGTTTTTCCCCTGTGCCGGTTTTGTCGGCAGCGGGAGCACCGTCGTCGCCTCCAAGTGGTTCGATGTCTGGCGCCGTGGTCAGGGTTGGTGCCAGCAGGGTTTCGTCTGGGAGTTTGCTGCCGACCGCCGGCATTGCCGGGCCTGTTGCCCCGGCCTGACTGGTCGCATCGGTCTGCCCGCTAGGGTCGGTTGGGCTGGTCGCACCAGTCAGTTCGACTTGCCCGGCCCGCCGGCCGGGCCCAGCTGTTCTAGGCGGCTTGACCTGTTTGGCCGGTTCAGCCTTGCGTCCCGGCCCAGCTGTTCTCGGTGGTTTGGGCTGTTCGCCAGTTTCAGCCTTTCGGGTTGGGCCTGTCGACTCGACCTGCTTGTCCGATCCGACCGACCCGACCGGCCCGTCAAGTTCGACCCGTTCAACCGATTCAGCCAGTGCGTCCGGTTCGACCCTTGTGGCCGGTTCGACCGGCGCATCGAGCTTGGCCTCGTCTACTGGTTCGGCCTGTTTAGTGGGCCCTGTGACACCGCCGAAGACAGCCGGTTCAACCGGTCTGGTTAGTTCAGGCTGCTCGACCAGGCGAGGGTCACGCAACCGGGTCAACGTGATCTCATCAGCATCATCGCCGCTCACCGGCACTGGGACATGTTGAGAATCAGATTTGATGACCATTCGGGTCGGGTCGATACCCAGTTCGGCTTGCACCCGTTGCAGAGCCCGACCGAACACCAGGGCACTGGCGTAACGCCGTTCGGGGTCTTTGGCCATGCCCACTGCCAGAACCCGGTCCAAACTAGCCGGACAATCCACCCGACCGACCGGTGGCAACACGTCGCGTTCAATCCGCCCCATCTGAACGGTCGCAGTGTTATCCCCACCGGTGATCTCAAACGGCGCCCGGCCAGCCAACAGGGAGTAGACGGTGGCTGCCAGGCCCCAAACGTCGCTTGGTGGCCCGGCCGTTGGTGGCTGTGTGAACGCTTCTGGTGGCGACCACGGTACTGACAGGCCTTCTACTTGGTCGGTGGATTGGCGGACCGATACGGCGATCCCGAAATCGGTTAGCACCGGGTTGTCGTATTGGGTGACCAGAATGTTTGCTGGTTTGATGTCACGGTGTAATACTCCGGCCCGGTGGGCGGTTTCCACCGCACCAGCAATCTCTACACCAATACTCAAAACTTCACTGATGGTGCGGCGGACGGTACGCAGTCCGATGTTCAGCGATGGTTTGGGACAGTACTCCATGGCCAGGTAGGGGCGGCCGTCATCGGTCAGGCCACTGGTGTAAATGGTGGCGATATGCGGGTGGGTTGACAGTTCCGCCATCGTGTCAGCCTCAACAGCCAATTGTTCGATCGCCTTGTCACCAAGGTCACAAGTGTGCAGGACCTTCAACGCCACCTGACGCCGCGGCGTGGACTGCCGGTACAAGAACACTTCAGCAAACCCACCCCGACCCAACAACCGGACAGGTTCAAACCCAGCCACCTGGGGAGGACTAGCCGAGCCGCTAGCGATCACGAAACGACCCCCAGAACTAGCTGAGCTGTGGTGTTGCCGAGGTGCGACATGATCACGTAACACCAACTATTGCATCGTCGCGCAGGCGACATAGGTTTGACCGTCGAACACCACGTTGTCGAAGTAGTACTGACCGCAGCTGGATGCACCAACAGTAAGCCTGTCGATCTTCCACTTTGATGGTTGGAGGTCTCCAACCGAGACACCATGTTCGCCAGCAATTCTCTCTTTCGTTGCGTCGCTGTCAACGAAAGGCGGTCGGCGGAAATCATCGCAGGGAGACCATTCCTTGACCCATCCTGTTCCGACTCCGGTGTTTCCAATTTCATAGGCGGGGAAGCAGACGCCCTCCGCCGGTAGCGGGACGAACATGAGAGGCGGGTTCGTGCCGCCGGGCAATCCCGCGCAACCTGAGTCATCTGTGCAGTTGTCGGGATTCACGAGTCTGACTGCGGCACGTCGCGTTGCGCAGCCCACCTGCATGGTTTTCCAGTCCTTGGGCGGATCTGTCTTGAGTTCCCCTGGCGAAACCGATAGGCAGGTGCCTTCCACGAGGGTCGGTTCAGTTGGAGACGGCGTTGGCATCGATCCGGATTTGGACTTTGGAGACGGGCTTGGTGCGAGCAACGGGACCTGGGCCGAGCCCGGCGTGGCGGTCCGTGTTGGTGTTGGTTCGACCGGAGGGGCGGCGTCACGGGTATGCCCGGGTGTGGCGGCCACTACCGGTTCGGGATCACCGCTAAAGAGATACGCCAAGAAAGCGCCTCCAGCAATGGCGACCACCGCAACGGCCACGGCCACCAAGGTGCGCCGCAACCTGCGCCCCGGTGTTGAGCTGGCCTGGGTCTCGGGTCTTGGCTCCCAGACGCCAGGTTGGGTCGTCAGAGGTCGGTTTTCCGGTGGTCGGTTGTAGATTGGCACCGCCCGAGTTGGCGCCAACAGGGTTTCGTCTGGGAAGGTGCTGCCGACCGCTGGCCGAGTGGGGGCCGTGGACACAGCCAGCCTGGTGTCATTGCCTAGCCCGCTCGGATCGACCAACCTGCCGGGTTCGGTTGGTCTTGCCGCCCCAAACTGCGCTACTTGCTCGGCTGGCTGACCTGGCCCAGCTGTTCTTGGTGGGTTGACCTGTTTGGCCGGTTCAGTCTTGTGTCCCGACCCAGCTGTTCTCGGTGGTTTGGACTGTTCGCCAGGTTCAGTCTTTCGCGTTGGGCCTGTTGGCTTGACCTGTGGGGTCGAATCGGTTGCCCCAACCTGTTCGCCCGGCCCGCCCGGCTCGTCGAGTTCGGCCTGTTCAACCGGTTCAGCCAGTGCGTCCGGTTCGACCTGCCCGGCGGCCTTTCTGGTGGGTCCGGTTTGACCGTCAAAGACGGTCGGCTCAACTGGTCTGGTTGGTTCCGGTTGGTCGATCAGCCTTGGGTGGCGTAGGCGAGTCAGAGTGTCGTCGGGATCGTCACCAACCTCGGCAACAACGGGTGGGGTGTCTTGGTTGTCGGATTGGATGACCATTCGGGTTGGGTCAATTCCCAGTTCGGCTTGAACCCGTTGCAGAGCCGTACCGAACGCCAACGCTGTGGCGAAACGTCGTTCAGGATCCTTCGCCATGCCAACGGCCAGCACCCGGTCCAAGCTGGGCGGGCAATCAGCCCGACCTACCGGTGGCAACACCTCGCTCTGGATCCGCCCCATCTGAACCGAAGCCGTGTTGTCGCCACCAACAACCTCAAACGGCGCCCGCCCGGCCAACAGCGAGTAGACCGTGGCCGCCAGGCCCCAAACATCACTTGATGGCCCGGCCGTTGGCGGTTGAGTGAACGCTTCTGGTGGCGACCACGGTACTGACAGGCCCTCCACCTGATCGGTGGATTGGCGGACCGAAACAGCGATACCAAAATCGGTCAGTACCGGGTTGTCATATTGGGTCACCAGAATGTTGGCTGGTTTGATGTCACGGTGTAGCACTCCGGATCTGTGGGCGGTCTCCACCGCGCCAGCGATTTCTACACCAATACCCAGGACTTCGCCAACGGTGCGGCGGACGGTGCGCAGCCCAATGTTCAAAGATGGTTTGGGACAGTACTCCATGGCCAGGTACGGGCGGCCGTCATCGGTCAAGCCACTGGTATGAATTGTGGCAATATGCGGGTGAGTAGATAGCTCAGCCATAGTGTCGGCTTCAAGAGCCAGTTTCCCAATCGCCTTGTCACCGAGGTCACTAGTGTGAAGGACTTTCAACGCCACTTGACGGCGTGGCGTGGACTGCCGGTACAGGAACACATCAGCAAACCCGCCGCGGCCCAACAGCTGGACAGGTTCAAACCCCGCCACTTTGGGTGGGGCCGGAGAGCCACCGGCATTCACCAGACCACGCCCCTATCGCCTCACTTGTTCTCAAACACCGAGCCCGCCACCGGTTCGCCGGGCCCGTCCCCGCCGTTGGCATTCCCAACCGGCAGACCGGTCGGCAACCGCGATTGTCCCAGCCCGCCAATCAGCAAGGAATGGGGAGAGTCCCCATGGGGTTCTGCGCCAAGGAATCGGCGGGATCGATGCCGCTCGACCCCTTCGTCGCTTGATCGTCCGTATTTGGGCCGTCGGGCGCATGTCGGTGAAATGAGAGATACCAAACTTGCTATCGCAACAACGTTGACCCCAGGCTGAGCCTGACGGTAGGCTCTCTTGCGTTTGCAAAGATGGCCGTAGCTCCAGCGATTGCCCCAGTGCCATCTCGAGGAGGATTCTTCAGTGTCTGGGTATCGCCCGCGTTGCGCAGGTCACCAGCACCCAACTCACTTAGAAATAGGAGTTCCTGATGTCTCGTGACCTTGAAGTCGTGCCCCTAAACACTGACAACCCTGAGCCGCGTGTCGTCTGCACGGTGTTGGTGGACGCATCCAGTTCAATGGAAGGCGAGCCGATTCGCGAGTTGAACAAGGGATTCGCGGATTTCAGGCGATTCCTGCGTGACGACGAGTTGGCCAGCCGCCGCACCGAAGTCGCAGTCATTGAGTTCGGCAGCAGCGCCCGGGTCGCGATCCCATTGCAGGAAGGGAGGTCGCTGCCAAGCTACACCTTCCAGGCCAACGGACTGACCGCGATGGGGAGCGCAATCAACAAGGCGCTCGACATGGTCGAGGCGCGAAAGCGGGATTATCGAGCCGAGGGCATTGAGTATTACCGCCCATGGATTGTGGTCTTTTCCGATGGCGCTCCCACCGACGCAGATGAGTTCGAGCGGGCCGTTCAGCGTTTGGCAGACGTGGCACAGCACAAGGGTGCCACAGTCTTTCCAATTGGAATCGGCAGCCGCGCCAATCTACCAACCCTCAGCAGGTTGTCGATGCCGCAGCGCCCGGCCATGAGGCTGGCCGGGGTCAACTTCAGTGCCTTTTTCGAGTGGCTGTCGGCATCAATGTCAGCTGTCGCCAGTAGCCAGATTTGCGGGTCAAACGACGACGAACTGGCCGCCATGACCGAGCAAGTGCAGCTAGCAGACATCTCTGGGTGGGCAATTGCCTGACCGGTGAGCGTCGAGATGCCTGCCACCCTTGTCCGCCGCGCCGCCACGGCGAGATGCGTGCCGTGGCCGGGGTTTTTCGTGAAGATCGAGGCCGCAAGGGTCGACATGGTCACTGAGTGGGGCGTCAATGGGCAGTAGACCGCAGATCGTCGGTGCGCGAGCCACTGGCCCGTCACACCTTCAGGCAGGCAAAGGCTGCGATGACGCGTTCGCTTGGATCAGTTTTGGCCAGCACTACCAGGTGCTTGCGGTCGCCGATGGCGCTGGCAGCGTCACAGGGACCTCGGCCTGGGGCTCTTGGGCCGCCACTCAGTTTGTAACGTCCGAGGCCGTCGCGTGGTCACTGTTGCACGAGCTCTATTCCGCGACAAACAAGAGCCAAGTCGACGGCAGGTTGCGACTTTTGTTTCATGGCGCGCTGGGTCACGTCCGGTACTTCGGCAGAGCACTTTCTCTTTCGCCAGAATCAATGAACACGACCTTGTGTGTTGCCGTTTTGGCCCCTGGCCATGCCTACGTCGCACAGATCGGGGATGGGATTGTAGCAACACTCGATGGAAAAGAAGCCAAGACCGTACTTGTCGAAGCCAAGGGAGAGTCGGCTGCGACCGACACCCATTTTCTCCAGCTACTGGGGCGCGAACCCGGCCATCCGCAGTGGCGCTGGGACGACCTAGGCAACGTCCCTGCGATTGCGCTCTCAACTGATGGGCTGCGCTACCAGGCCACCTCGATTAAGGACAACTACGCGGCGTACCCTGGGTTTTTCGAAGCACTTTGGCAGATTCTGGCATCTGGAGACCTCTCACCGGACCAACTCGAAACGTGGCTGAAGGAGAGGGCAACCGTTCACGATCCCCCGGGTGACGACAAGTCGTTGCTGCTAGCACTCCGGGCTCCCATCGACACTCTTCCGCCCCCCGGACAGAGGGTTCCAGTCTTCCGTTACAGCAGCCTCATGCCGGCGTCGCCGCCGCCGAAGCGAGGAAAAGAGGGGCCAAGGACTGTCTCTAGGCGGCCACCGAAAAGCCCGGCCGGGGTCGCGGTCACCCCTCGTCCAAAAGCCCCAGGGCGTGATCCAGCAACCATGGTCTTCGACGTCGGTTCTGACGGGCAACCGCAGCATGTTGGTGCGATGCCTGGACCACCGCCGAGAGGTGCTCCGTCGGGCCGGCAGCGCAACCTGCCTCCTGCCGCGAAGCGGCCCTGGTGGCTCCGGTTACCTGGATGGGGTTGGCGGCGCCATCCGAAGCCAAGCCCCAAGGAGGGTCAAAGTCATCGCCCCGGAGACACAGGGCGGCCAACATGACTGAGTACGCGAACGCCGCTGGTGAACCTGTTTCCACGGGTCAGCTTGTGGGCAAAGGCGGCGAAGGCTCGGTCTACAAGGTGTCCGGGCAGCCGGACCTGGTGGTAAAGGTATTCCACGACAAAGACATCGCCCGCGCCAGGAAGGCCAAAATCCGCGCAATGGTGGCAAACAAGCCGCGGCAGCGTACTGCGGTGGACAAACAATCTGGGAAAACCATGCCGGTGCTGACGTGGCCGGAGGATCTTGTGTTACGCGGCAAGCAAATGTGCGGTTTCACCATGCAGGCTGTCGACATGAACAAGTCGGTCGAGATTCACAATGTCGAGAGTATCGCCGCTCGCGAAGCACGTAGCTGGACACAACGACTTGGCCTCGGGCTTAGGGCCAACATTGCGCGCAACCTCGCATTCCTCGTCAGCCAGGTTCACAGTGTTGGGGCGGTGATAGGGGACTTCAATGAGCGCAACGTTCTCGTGTCGAAGAACCTGGTTGTCACCATGATTGACTGTGATTCAATGCAGGTCAAGGACAGGAAAGGCCAATACCACCCCTGCGAGGTGTTTCAGCCCGGTTTTCTCGCACCGGAGCTAATTGGGAAGTCACTGAAGACCTTTGTCCGGCAGCCGAGCTCCGATCTATTCTGCCTCGCGGTCCACATTTATTGCCTTCTTCTGGACAGGCACCCGTTCCGCAACGGCCTCTACCCCCCAGAGCTGGGCAACAAGCCATACAACGCAGTTCTGGCCCGCGATGGTCAATGGAGAGGCAGGGCGGGTGGTGCTCTGAGGATCGAAAAGAACCAACTGGACCCAAGGGTATTCCTACCGCCGAGCACATTGTCGCTGTTCGAAAGGGCCTTCCAAGCCGGCGCGGAAAACCCGGAACTGCGCCCGTCCGCGGGTCAATGGGAATCGGAGCTCAGCCGGTTCATCGGGGCCTGGAAGCCCACCCAGTGGAAGACTTCCACTCTCAAGCGGCGAGCTACTTAAGGTAGGCGCAGCGTGAATCTAAAGCCAGATCACTACGCCGTTTTGGGCGTCCCGGTGGGTGCGGAACCTGACACGATTCATGCGGCGTTTCGCTCCCTCGCGCGCCGGTACCATCCTGATCAGAACCACAGCATGCCCGCTGTTGGGGACGTGTTTAAGCAAATCACCGAAGCCTATTCGGTTCTTTCAAACTCGAAGGCCCGCCGGAGATACGACCAGGCCCGTCACGGCAGCAGACTCGGCTCCCCAATCAACCGTGTGCCATTTGCGACCGCCGACGGCAGTCCTTTGATCCTGGGCCAGCGCGTGGCCGGACAAGACACGCGAAGCTCGGTCTTTCGGGTGGCCGGCCGGTCAGACTTAGTGGCGAAGATCTACCACGATCACGAGATCAATGCCAACAGGCGAGCAAAGATCATGGCCATGGTGGCGAGCAAGCCCAGACAGCGGACAGCGCAGGACAGGCGGTCTGGCAAGACGGTTCCTGCCCTGGCGTGGCCGGAGGACGCGGTCTTACGGGCCGGTCGAGTGTGCGGCTTCACCATGCCTGCCATCGATATGAACCAATCCGTGGAGATCCGGCGCATCGAAAACGCCCTTGCTCGCGAAACCCGCACTTGGACGAGCCGGCTCGATCTTCGGCATCGGGCAATTATTGCCCTGAACCTTGCGCTCATCGTTCGCCAGGCCCACGAGTCAGGAATAGTCATTGGCGACCTTAGTGACCACCGCATCGTGGTTTCGCCAAGCTTGGTCGTGTGCCTCAGGGACTGCGATGACATGCAGGTTAGAGACGCAGCAGGCAGGTACCACACGTGCGAAGTGTCTCAGCCGGGTTTCGTGCCGCCTGAGCTAGCTGATGTTGATCTGAAAACAACCATTAGGCAGCCGAGCTCTGATCTGTACTGCCTCGCTTTGCATGTTCATAGCCTCATAGCTGAGGGCAGCCTCACGCCGGAACTGGGGGAGCTGTCTGTCCGTGCGTCAGGCAAGGGAAAGGCTGATCCAGGTCTACGTCCAACTACGGATCAATGGATCAAATCCCTTGCAAGATACCTGGCGGAATTGAAGCAAGATGGCTCTCGCGCCGGGCCGCGTGCAGCCGCGGGGCCAGCTCGGAGTTCGCCGCAGGGCCAAACGCAAGCAGGCGGAAAGATGGGCGCGACATGGGGTTGATCGACTGCGGCGACGCCCGGGCCCACGAGTACCCCGACCACCTGCCGGCTTGCCCGTACTGCCGGCAAAAGAAAACTAGGCAAGAGTCGATTGAGCCGCCTGTCGTGAGGCAACGTTTCTTGACACCCTGGCGAACCTTCGTCCTAGCTCTTTTCATTGCGGCGCTCCTCGTCGTCGTCGCTCTCGCCCTTGCCGCAAACAGCGGCGCCTTCGCGGCCTCGGCTGCATTGGCCCAATCTCCGGCTCTAATCATGGCAACGGGAGCAGACCCAGGTACGACAGGGCTGGCATGGAATGACTGGGGCCAGGGTGGCGAAGACAACGCGGCCAGAGCGGGTGCCAAAACCGCACATGGCGAATGTGGCTGTGGTGTGACAAGCAGAATCGAAATTGAACAGACACAAAGGAGATTTCGGAATGAATTTCTGTGGTAACTGTGGTAGACAACTTGCACCCGGCGGCTTTTGCCCAACAGGGTGCCCGACGAAAGGATCCGGGGCCGCAAATCCCGCCCAGCCGCAGGTGCCACTCGCAAGGGTCGCACCAAGCCCATTAGCGACTGACACCCAAGCTTGTCTCAAGGCTTTCTTTTCATCAAAGCCACTTGGGGCAATCGGTGTCGCGGCCAAATCGCGAGCCCATGTCTGGCTGATACTTGGAGGGGCAAACGTCTTTGTCTCTGCACTAGCGTTTATGCTGATTCCCGCCATTGCCATCCAACAAGTCGCCACTGGTGCCTCGAGCGTACTGGGCGGTTACGGCGGATACGTCGGTGAGTCCGTCAGGGAGGCTATCCCGTATGGTCCTCTCTTTGGCTACGGCCTTGTTTGCTCGCTTGTGTCCTACTTTCTCATGTGTGTGCTCGTTAAGGCGCTGTATGCAATGTTCAGGAAGCCCGTTCCCTTTATGGCGGTCTTGAATATTGTCTCATCAGCCTTGCTGGTGTCAACTTTGGTGGCAGTAGCCGCCATCCTGACGTGCCTGCTGTTCCCGCCGTTGTCAATGTTCCTACTGGCCATCGGAGTAGTCGGGTTTACTGTTTCCTTGTATGTTGGCATCCAACATGGGGCTCAATTCGCAGGGGCGAGCCCGTTTTGGGCCTTTTTGGGCATGTTCGCCACGTATAGCATCGTATTGACGCTAACCAACATCGGTTTCCTGGTGCTCGCGCTTGCAAGGAACCTCACTTAGTTGCCCGCGACCCGGTGAGCAGACGGTAACGACCGTGGTAGCAGCGATCGGTGTCAGAGTATGGGCAGCGCCGTAGCGATGTGGCCAGGACGAATGGGATGCCTGGCGGTGGTTGGAGTCGATCTTTCGGGTGGGCTCGTCGCGGAAAGGGCTGATGTATGAGCGGTGGTCGTGGAGGGTCGTGCCTTGGCCGGCTGTTGTTCGGGTTCCTGGTTCTGTGTTTTGTAGTGTTTCCGGTGGCGGCCCTGCTCGGTAACGAAGAACTCATGGTGGCGATCCGGCAGGTCATGCCGTTAGGCGAGTACGTCACGGGGGTGGTGGAACTCGTGGCAAGCACCATCGCAAATGTGGATGTTGGGGAGTTTGCCAGCGGCGTGCTCGAGCCAATCGTCTCCGAACCGAACGACGCCGTGCTCGCCGGCATCATGGCTAACATGTCAAAGTTTCTCATGGCGTTTGCGATTATCGGAGTGCTGAAGATGGCGAGGGAAACGGCTCTGAATGAGAGCGCGGTTGGTAAATGGCTGGGGGATGTGGGCATTGAGGGGATCCTGGTGCCACTAGGCGTTTCAATGTTCTTCACGCTTTTCATCGATCGGGGAGTCGACCTAATTGCCGGATCGGATCCTACCTGGCTGACGGCGGTTCAAAGCGTACTATCTTTTGTGCTGCTGGGCCTGGTTGTGTGGCTTGTGGTCTGGCTCCTCGGTGCGATAACGGCTCCGGTGAAAAAGGCGATCGCCCTGTGCTACCTGGCGATAATGATTCTGTTGAAATTGCTGATTCTGGTGTGGGGCTGCGGAGTCATTGTTCTTTTGGGACAGTTCCGGCAATCCGACAATACGGATTTCCTAATCATGGCGGTCGGGCTGCTCACCGCGATTGGGCTGCTAGTTCTGGTCAAGATCGCCATCAAGACGACAGTCTCGGGTGTTGACGTTCCCAAGCCCCTTTACTATTTCTTCGCGTAGGGGCTGGTCAAATGCCCCGCCGCGGTGGGCGCTCGGTGCTTTGGCCCGGTCCGGTACGCCGCACCACACCGCAAGGGTTAGCAGCATCGTCAGTCGCAGAAGTACACCGTCTTTCCGTAGATTGTCGCGGGCATGACCCAATCTCCCAGCATGTCCGCCTGGCCAAATCGGAAGCCTCTGATGGTGTGATTCTTGACGGATTCGCGGGTGACACACGTTTCCTGCCCAGGGGACTGTTTGATGTGCCACAAGACGCTGTGGATCTGGCGATGATACGCGATCGCAGTATTAGCAAAGTAGACGGTGACCAGGATGGACCCTACCAAGACCAGTCCAGCCGCTCTGGTCGCGGGTCGCGGCCGTAGGCGGCTGGCCAAGGCGGCTTTTCGGAAATAGTAGAGCAGGCCAACCACGCCAAGCATGTACGCCGGAAGTAGCCAACGAGCCTGAGCCTTGACCTGCGATAAGGCTGTGGTGTGGACGCAAATGAATAGTCCAAGGGTGGCGAACGCCCTCAATTCAGCTGGTGTCAAGCGAGGCACCTGGCGTGATGCCTTTGGGGTTGAGGTGACCAGAACCAGCCAGAGTAGTAGTCCAACGATCACCAATGGTCCAACGATCTGAAGTGCGTTGAAGCCAAAATGGCTTAGCAACTTCCAGCCACTGCTGATCGGCGAGCTCAGCAAGGCCGCCAGTGAAATGTAGTCCTCACGCAATAGGTACGTTGGGCTGTTCTGGTAGGCCGAGACACCGGCCCCCACCACATACATCAGGACAGTTGACACTCCCAGGCCAAGGAATGCCCAAAAGCGCCACGACGCGACAAACGATTTGGCCGAGCCCTGGTCTGGCCTTCGCCATCGGTCGAACAACACCACGATAAGGGCTGTTATCGCGAACGCCGCCGGGGTGACGTTGGTCGAAAACCCAAACAAGAACCCAAGTAGGGCCATGGCCAAGTTGAAAGCGCGAGATTCCGGGGTCTTGCGATCCAACAGGCGGTAGATGAAAGGCATCAGGAACACAAGGGACAACACGGCAATGAGCAAGTAGTTGTGAATCACAGAAAAGCCGGAGTAAAGCGACCTGCCCATCCAAGTCAAGAACACGGCAAGAAACACGGTGCTGAAAGTTGCTGCGTCGGGTGCGCGTAGCCGCGGCCGCCTTTGGAGAGCCAGCAGCGTCATCAAGTACAAGGCCGTCAAGGCGAGGATCAGGTCGATCAAGCGAAAGACAGTGTCTGGGCCAAAAGCGAACTGGTAGTCGAAGAAATTGATCACGGCCCATGCGTACATGTCGCTGATTCGCGAGTTGTTGGCGAACGCCGCGGCCGCGTCGCCCAGCACATCAGGCGGAGTGCCAGCACCTTGGTAAATGTCTTCGGCCGCAACTGTGATGACGAAATAGGACACAACCAGGAACAAGACTGGCACCAGATACAGTGCAGTGGCGAGTGCCTTATGCGATCGGGTCAACGAAGGCGCCACCGGGGACTTCCCGGGCTCAAAGGAAGGCGAGCGCATCGCACGCAATGTGGGTCAGCGGTTTCCTCTGGCAAGCACCAGGTCAGGCAAGCTACTAAGGCTCACTAGGGCTCGCCAAGCCCTAACAAATCTCCAAGGGTGTCCGAGTCAGCTAAGTACCCGCATTGGTTCGTGATCTGCTTGGCGGTCCATGCCCATTCGTCTTCATCCACAGGGACGTCTTCGTCGGGAATAGACTTGGCGATCCTTTCCAGGACAGCCCGCCGCTCCTTGCTACTCAGTGAATACCACTCGCCGCAGGTTGTTTGGGCACCTTTGTTGGACGAGCCACATCCGGCTCCGCAAAAGCCAAGTACGGTGACGGCCAAAGCTGCCGCAATCGCCTTTGTGATTCTTTTCGTGGCCATTCCTACTCCTGTTCGGTGCGTGCTCTTTCGTCAAGCCACGTTGGGTGTGGGCTTGCCTCGGTGCCCTGGTTGGCTGCGGGACCATAGACAGTCCCGACGGCGGCAGCGGGGCTGACTGCCGCGTAGATTTGCATATGCAATACCATATCCCAAATGTCGGGCCCTGTTGCGACCTGGGACAACCCTGACCGGCGAGGCAGGTCCGTTGGCAACCACCGTTGCGGCGTGGCATCCTTAGTTCATGTCGACATGGGAGAATGCCTCGCTCTCCGGAGTCCCGGAGCGATCAATAACTGGTGACGAGCGGCCGAGGGATGCGGTCCGCAACCAGGTGCTTGACACTGCTGAGGCGCTGGTCGGCCAGCATGGCCTGACCGTCGGCTTGGGGCATTTGAGCTTCGACGAAATCATCAACCTAGCCGGCGTCTCGCGGACCACCGCTTATAGGGTTTGGCCTCGTAAAGAGCGTTTTCTCGAAGACCTGCTGCGTCGCTTGGCCGATGTCGCCAGCCCCTGCTACGGCCCGCTCGACGACGAGGCTGCTGAGTTGGCCTTTGCCACGCTGCGGGAAAACGTAGGCGCACTAGAAACAGCCGAAGGTCGCCGGGGGGTGCTGGTTGAGATGTGCCGGGTGACTGCGGATGGCTGGTTCAGGGGTGTCGCCTTATCGCCAACGTGGAAGACATACGTGGCACTGATCGCCACTATCCGCTCGCTGGGTGACCAAGAACTGGCCAGTGAGCTGCGTGAGCGGATGGAAGCAGTTGACGATATTGGCGCGCA
>Ga0123356_10000900_pt1 | contig 32912 bp, 14 predicted proteins | sample TergutEmb28metaG_2_FD_92546 | JGI IMG/M metagenome (GOLD analysis project Ga0123356, IMG submission 92546) | Embiratermes neotenicus P3 segment gut microbial communities from Petit-Saut dam, French Guiana - Emb289 P3 | ecosystem: Host-associated > Arthropoda: Insects > Digestive system > Gut ...
AGATCAACTTACAAAACACCACAGGAATATCAGGAGGCATAAGCTATGCCACTCACGTGCAAAGCATTGGCTGGCAAAGCAAAGTAAGCTTAAGCTCAAACGGCAACAACAAAACTGCTGTAAGTGGCCCCATGAGTGGTACTTCAGGTAGAGCACTCAGGCTTGAAGCCATAACCATAGAGCTTACCGGAGACTTAAAGAAACACTACGACATCTACTACCGTGTACACGCACAAAAAGTAGGCTGGATGGGATGGGCAAAAAATGGCCAAGAGGCAGGTACTGCTGGTCATGCCTACAGACTTGAAGGTATACAGATACTGCTGGTGCCTAAGGTAGGTGGTAAAGCACCGGGTAATGTCTATAAGGGCATTACCACGCCTGCAGGTACGCCAAAGTTTATTAAGAAGTAAAAGCTGACAAGAGCTGAGAGCTTAGAGCTTAGAAGCCAGTGGAAGCAGCATAATGTCTCCACTGGCTTTGTGCTTGAGAAGGAGTCTTTGAAGAACTACTCTGGATTACTCTAAAGTAGCTGCCAGGGGGCGGTAGCACCTGGTGCCTAGCTAATGTATGAAGTGTCAACTTTGGTATAGGAGCATATGGGGGCATATTGAGGGCGCTGCCTTGCGCCTTTTGGGCTATTATGGAGAAATGAGAGCAACCGCCATGTTGGTCACCTTTAGCAGTGTGCTTTCTTCAAGACTGCCTACCTTTGAGCCTATGGCAGACTGCTTGATAGCTGTAATCTTGTCAACCTCAACAAAACAATCTCTGTCGAGGCCGTTTCTCTGACTTGGTTTTATTGCAATGCGCGTGTCAATCTCATCATTATCCATAGAGGTAAGAGGGGCAATCAATACAGAGCTTCCGGTAGAAAAACGCGGGTTTTGCATAATCAATACAGGTCGTGGTTTTGAGGAATATGCACCACTGTGCGCGGTTACGATCTCTCCGTACGCCCACTTCACCAGTCTCCCCAATCTGCGCGAACACTGTCCAAGAAAGCCATAGTGTCTTTTTCATCTAGCGCCCTGGCAGAGAGCGAAAGAGGAACTGCTTTTGCCTTGACTGTTTGTGTGGCAAACATTCTTACTGCGGTTGGAGCGTCCAAGCCAAGCGACTCGACAATTTTGGTGAACTCCCTCTTTAATTCTTGATCCATGCGAACAGATAAGGTCTCATTCATAACAAATCCAATCATTTGCCTACACTATCTCATCAATTGTAGCATAATGAGCTGTATACTGCATTTGATTAGTCCGCCTCATCTTGAGGAGCGCATGCCAAACTTGTTGTGGGCAAAAGAACAAGAGCAGTGCCTATCACTTTGCTTTGCTGCTATGACTCGCTGTCTTTGATGCCCGAAAGAGCTCCTCTACTTTTTTCGCGTTCTATTGTTGTGGGTTGTCCGTGTCCTGGAAAAACCTTGGTTGCACCGGGCAGTTTTGCCAGTTGCTCAAGGCTCTTGAGCATGTGCCAATAGCTTCCGGTCGAAAAATCTGTACGCCCATACGCTCCCTCAAATAGCGTGTCGCCCGTAAGCAGCTGAGCTCCAGCCTCATCATAGAGACAGATGCTGCCTTCCGTATGACCAGGAGTATGCAAGGTCTTAAGGCCAGCCTTTGCCAAAGGCACTTTGGCACCCTCGCTCAACGCTATTAATGTGGCTCCGTCCGAGAGCTTGCCACCTTCGTTTTCTTCACCGGAGGCTTTGACGGAACAACTAATGCCCTTTTTGGCTAAAAGTGTCTCGATGCTCTTTGCCTCGTTTTTGTGCATATACATGGTGGCACCTGTTGCTCTCCAGAGCTTGTCAAGGACTCCTGTGTGATCCCAGTGATTGTGAGTCAAAACTATGCCTTTAACTTGACGCCCCTCTATTGCCTCCAAGATCTTTTCCTCTTCTCCTCCTGGATCAACAACCAGAGCCTGATCTTTGTCATCAGTGTCAAAGATCAGATAGCAATTCATCAAAAAAAGAGGCAGCCGCTTTGCTGCCACAGAAATACACTGGACTTGAATAGTCAAAACTCCTCCTTGGGCTTTCAGCTCTAGCTAAACTTACGATATTTTTGGTATCGCTCGGCCAGTAAGAGGGCTTCGTCTTTGGCACAAAGCTCAACCAAGGCAGCGTGCAAAACTGCTCTCAAGGTTTCGATTGCAGTTACGGGATCTTTGTGCGCTCCCCCCACAGGCTCTTTGATGATTCCATCGATCATCTCAAAGCCCAGAAGATCTTGGGCAGTCATTTTCATGACAGAAGCCGCTTTTTCTGCCAGCGAAGCATCCTTCCAAAGAATACTTGCAAAACCCTCGGGGGAGAGCACCGAGTAAACGGCGTTTTCGTACATGTAGATCCTGTCAGCCAGGCCCAATGCCAGCGCTCCGCCGCTTCCGCCTTCGCCAGTTACAACGGCTATTACCGGCACCTTGAGACCACTGAGCTCAAAGAGGCAACGAGCAATTGCCTCGCCTTGTCCGCGCTCTTCGGCCTCGGCACCAGGGTATGCCCCAGGGGTGTCAATGAGTGTGATTATTGGGCGACCAAATTTATCTGCCTGTTTTGCCAGCCGAATGAACTTCCTATAGCCTTCGGGGTGCGGCATACCAAAATTGCAGCCGATGTTCTCGTTGAGATTTGAGCCTTTGAGATGGGCTGCAACGGTAACAGGCAATCCTGCAAAACTTGCCACCCCAGCTATCAATGAGGGGTCGTCACGAAACTGGCGATCGCCATGGAGCTCAATGAAATCATCAAAGAGCTGCGAGATAAAGGCTCTGGCACGCGGGCGAGAAAGGTGTCGAGAAAGCTCAACGTGCTCGAAGGGCGTTTTTTGTTTTGTTGCAGCTGACGCATCAGGAGAGCTGCTCTTTTCCTCGGCTGATCCTGCAGAAGACTCTAAGCCTTCATTTAGACTTGTTTGATTTGCAAGAGTAATGAGCCCGGTTACTGCTGGAGCCTTTGAGAGCAGTCCGCCATTATGGTGTTGCAGTAGCAACGACAAGGTATTACGGAGCTTGGGCTGCGGCACGACCATGTCTACAAAACCGTTCTCTTTTTGGAACTCAGCTCTTTGAAAACCTTCTGGCAGGGTTGTGCGAATCGTCTGTTCTATTACGCGTGGACCTGCAAAGCCAATCAGAGCACCTGGTTCTGCGATGATGATGTCACCTTGCGAGGCAAAGCTTGCGGTAACGCCGCCAGTGGTTGGGTGCAACATGATGCTCAGGTACAAACCACCAGCATCAGAAAATCGGCGAATCGCTGCCGAAGTCTTTGCCATTTGCATAAGCGAAAACATGCCTTCTTGCATACGCGCTCCGCCGCTGGCAGAAAAAACAATCAGAGGCACTTTTTGCTTGCTGGCCAGCTCCGCACTCCGGCAAACCGCCTCGCCAACAGCTGTGCCCATGGATCCCATCAAGAAATCCGCAAGCAACTCTACGCAAATAACGGGATGACCTTCTATGGTGCCCTGCACACAAGAGAATGCATCAGCACGCCCACTGCGCCTTGTTAGATCTGCTGCCTTTTCTGCATAGCCAGGAAAGCTGAGTGGGTCTACTGAGGTGATGTCTTCAAACAAGGGGCGAGCAGTGTGGTAGTCCAAAACTTCATGTGAGCGTGTTTTAATGCGAATACGCCCAGAGGCCTTCTTGCGATTATTGTTACGATGCTCAGCCAGATTATCAAGGCTCGATCTTCGCTGTATTATATGATCAAAGATGCTCACCTATAGCTCAATTCCCTCGTCGAGTGGTTGTAGTAAATCAGAGAGCTTTGAATCGAGGAAGCTCACGTCGATTTGATTGGAGATGAAGTCCGGACTATACATCAACAGCATATAATGAAGCGGTATCGTGGTTTTTATACCGCTGATGAATGTCTCCTCAAGTGCGCGTCTCATGCGGTAGATTGCCTCATGCCTGTTGCGTCCTGAAACGATTATTTTGGCAATCATGCTGTCATAATAGGGGGTAACCTCGTATTGCGGATGAATAGCCGTATCTACCCTGACGCCAAAACCGCTCGGTAAATGCAAAAGCTCAATTGCTCCAGGGCAAGGCTTAAAGCCATTCATGGGGTCTTCGGCATTGATGCGACATTCAATAGCATGGCCTCTAAAGACAACCTCGTCTTGACTAAAGGAAAGCGGATAGCCAGAGGCTATGCGAATTTGCTCACGTATTATGTTGATCCCCGTGATCTTTTCGGTTACTGGATGCTCAACCTGAATACGTGTGTTCATCTCGATAAAATAATGAGAGTTATCTTCGTCAACAATGAACTCCACCGTGCCTGCATTAGTGTAGTCCACTGCGCGCGCCGCCTTGAGCGCATCGGCTGCCAGGCGATCTTGCTCCTCGTTGCTCAAAAAGACCGCCGGTGCTTCTTCCAGAAGCTTTTGGTGATTGCGCTGGATGCTGCAATCACGTGTGCCGAGATGCACATAAGAACCATGCGAATCTGCGAGTATTTGCACTTCAACATGGCGCGGCTTTAGGAGCAACTTTTCCAGATAAACACCGTTTTGACCAAAACAGGCAAGAGCCTCTGCCTGGGAGGATACAAATGCTTGCTCCATCTCCTCTGGAGAAGAGATCTTGCGTATGCCCCTGCCACCACCACCAGAAGTTGCTTTAAGCAGCACTGGGTAGCCAATCTCTTCTGCAATAGCCTTGGCTTCTTCGGCAGTCGCAACCAGGCCGTTAGATCCAGGCACAACGGGAACCCCACTCGTGCGCATGAGCTTGATGGCGGTACTCTTGTCTCCCATTGTTGCAATTGCATGAGCACTTGGGCCGATGAAGGTGATTCCCGCCTGAGCGACACGCTCTGCAAACTCGGCATTTTCTGACAAGAAACCATAGCCAGGATGAATACTGTCACAATGAGTGTACAAGGCCGCAGAGAGGATCGCATTTTGATTGAGATAACTGTCTTTGGCAGCAGCAGGGCCTATGCAAATAGAACGTGTTGCCAGGCTCGTAAAGAACGAGTCGCGATCGGCCTCAGAAAACACTGCCACCGTCTCGATGTTCATCTCTCGGCAAGCGCGTAATATTCGTGCGGCTATCTCTCCGCGATTAGCTACTAAAACGCGTTTTAGCATTTTGTGGGCCTCTGATCTTCTCTACTTGTTGGCAGCTGACTCATATTCTATGCACAGTCAACCGTAAACAGTGCTGCTCCAAATTCGACTAAACCACCATCTTCAAAGTGAACCTTGCTGATGGTGCCAGAGCAACCCGCATGAATCTCATTGAACATTTTCATGGCTTCGATGAGGCAAACAACCGTGTCTGTTTCAACCCTGTCGCCAACTTGAACAAACGGCAAGGCTCCTGGCTCTTTGGCTCGATACACTAATCCAACCAGAGGCGCAGAAACCTCTTTGGAGTTTGCTGGCGTGTCAGCAGCAGCTTGAGCGTTAGTGCTCAAAGTGTCCTCGGTCATGCCATTTTCTGGGCGGGTGCTTGCTGCAGTTTCCTGGGCAGCCTGTGCGGCCTGGGCAGCAAGCGTATCTGCCAATGCAGGCATCAAGGAAGCATGTGTTATATCAAGAGGTAGAGGATTCCTCTGTTCATAGTGCGATCCTTGACCCTTCTTAAGGCAAACACGAATTCCTTCTGACTCATATTCAAGATGAGACAAGTCATGCTCACCAAGCATATGGGCAAGCTTTTCCAGATGCTGCTCTGTTGCAGCGTTTGGGCAGCAAGCTGTTTCATAAGCTGCCGTTGACTCTTTTTGGGTGCTTTCCATCTCGTTCTCGTTTCACTTAAACATCCCATTACTGAAGGGCTTTTCCTTGCTCCCAACTATTGCCCTCATTGATTGTGCTGCTAGAGACCCATCTTTATTCAAAGCCTTGCGTAAGGCTACGCAGAGGCTTTGTATGCAGAGGCTTTGATCGAGTCAACTAGATTGACGATGTCATCAACGGTTTTCAGGTTATCTTTTTGAGGTGACCCAAGCCGTACACCAAATGCATCTTCTAGCGACATAATGAGTTCCGCAGTATCCAAGGAGTCCACTCCGAGCTCATCACATAAATGAGATTCCCGGGTAATGTGACTCTGGCTAATGCTCAAATGAGCTGCCAAAATGCGCCTCACATATTCAAATGTTGGTTCTAGTACTCCCATTTTCCCAATGCCAATCGTTTTCCCAATGCCAATCTTCTGCACTACTCCTGCAGAAATGAGGTGATAGATATGTCCTATACATTCTAGAGAAGAAAAGCTCTGAGTCAAGGTACAAGAAGGAAAATAATGCAAGCTAAACTACTTTTTGGTGTGCAAATAGCTTGTTACTGCTTGCGAAATGCGCAGGCGAAAAATTTCTTAAAAAAGTTTGATAAGTGAGGTGACAAAATGGGTGCTAACAGTATCTTTATTTGTGTAATGATGTGCACATTGTGAGAAAGAAAGTGTTATTATGGCTACTTCGTTTTTTGGGCTGGAAGACAAGCTTGCAGCAGCTATAGCTGTAAAACTAAGCTAGATGAAAAAAAATACTATGATGAGGGATGCATTTTGGGCAACAGAATAATCAGCACTACAGAATCCGTTGAGCGCTCGGTATGGATGCTCACACCATTTGAGGCGCCAGATCAAAAACTATTTGAAGCATCTACAAGGGCTGGCGCAACGCCGGTGCTGCACTTGGGGCACAACCTGGCTCGTGCTCAGGAGTTACTAAATAATTTCTCGACTACCAAGGAGTCCTTCTCTATTTGTTTGAGCGGGGGCCTCTGTGAGCAGCTTCAAATACCAGATCAAGTTGACAGGATTATTCTCCCCTGGGGCTCCAAGGCGCCACAAGCCAAAAAGGCCCAGATAGTATGGCAGGCAAGAACGCAAGATGAGGTCTTGGAAGCAATTGCCAGTAAGGCCAAAACACTGATACTCAAAGGCTCTGAAAGTGCAGGGCTTTGTAAAGACGATTCTGCCTTTTTGTTATTTCAAAAGACAATTTCTGCGTGTAAAAATGCAAATGTAGAAGTTTATATACAAGGTGGCATAGGAGTTAACACGGCCTCGGCCTATTTAGCCCTCGGCGCAACTGGTGTCATCTTGGATTCACAGTTGGCGCTCTTTCCAGAGTGCAGCCTCAGTCAAGAGCTAAAAGATTTTATCGGCAGGCTCAACGGCAATGAGATCAAAAGCTTGGACGGATACCATTACTACATTCCGTTGGGAGCAAAAGATCCGGGCAGCATTTCTGGACTTGAGGAGCTCTCGGAGCACATTGCTGCAGCAGACAGTGTTATCTTACCCCTGGGTCAAGATGTCATACTGGCCTCAGATCTTGTCAACAAATACAAGAACCTCAAGGGTTTGGTTCGTGCTATTACCAGGTCTGCTGCAACCAATCTCAAGCACGCGCAAAGAACAGACGCCTTTGCATTTGATGGGCGCTCAGCAGGGGCGCTTGGCACCTCCTACCCCATTGTGCAAGGGCCAATGGCTCGCATCAGCGATGTTCCCGCCTTTTTGCAGAGCGTTTCGCTTGGTGGAGCGCTGCCGGTTTTTGCCATGGGCATGATGACCGATGATGCCAGAGAGGTTTTGACTCAAACAGCCGAGCTGATGAACGACAGACCCTGGGGCGTTGGAATCTTTGGTTTTGGATACCCCAAGACCATTATTGAGCAGACGGAAATCATTCTAGAAATCAATCCCACGCATGTGCTTATCGCTGGTGCTCGGCCAGGCCAGGAACTGCCCTTTATCGAAGCAGGCATACACGTTTTAGCCCACGCGCCTACTCCGGGGGCATTTGACATGCTTGCCAAAGAAGGAATGACCTCATTCATATTTGAGGGACGCGAAAGCGGAGGGCATGTTGGATCGCTGTATTCGAGCATACTGTGGGAGAAGCAAATCAATAAAGTGCTAGAGCTGGACAATCCATCTCAAGTCAGTATTTTGTTTGCCGGAGGCATACATGATGCACTCTCTGCTGCCTTTGTTCGCGTTATGGCAGGGCCACTCGCTGCGCGCGGCGTTAAAACCGGTTTACAGGTGGGAACCGCCTATCTCTATACAGAAGAAGCAGTTAATGACGGTGCCATCACCGAGATATATCAACAAACAATCATTGATGAAAACAAAACGCTGCTGCTTAAGTCTGGCAGTGGCCAGGAGTCGCGCTGTGCCCCCTCTGCTTTTTCGGACTTCTTTATGGAAGAAAAGAGTCGGATGGAGCAAGAGGGACTCTCCTCTGGCGATGTCATGCAAAAGCTGGAAGCACTCAACCTCGGCCGCCTGCGCATAGCGGCCAAGGGTATCAATAGAGTTGATGGAGAGCTGGTTAGCCTGAGCGAGAGCCAACAGCTTGAGCAAGGTCTCTATATGACGGGAACCGTCTCCGAAATCATGCAAGAAACCACTACTATTGCCGCATTGCACGAGAGCTTAACACTCAAGAGCTATGATGCGTTAGGCAAAGAGACCTCTGCAGAGGACCTAACAAAGCTAACAGAGCATGACTCGAGCACTTCTCAGTTTAATGAATCAGACATTGCCATCGTTGGCATGTCAGGCCTGTTTCCAGAGGCAGAAAGCATCGAAGAGTTCTGGCGCAATGTCCTTTTTGCCAACGACTGCATCACTGAGGTCTCAAGAGACAGGTGGTCCATTGATACCTTCTTTAATCCAGATACTCGAGACTCCGATTCGGTGGTTTCCAAGTGGGGCGGATTCATTGGAAAGAGCGATTTTGACGCCCTGGAATTTGGCATCACGCCACAGTCTCTCTCGTCAATTGAGCCTATTCAAATACTCAGCTTGCTCGTAGCCAAGCGAGCACTGCAAGACGCTGGCATTGATGACCCCGTAACCGCAGACCTTGAAGAAACTGCAGTATTCTTTGGGGCGGTAGGAGCGGGAGGCTCGCTCTCAGAAGCTTATCAGGCAAGGGTGGTGCTCAAAGAAGTTTTTGGCGCTGTTCCTGAGGAGATAGATGCCTATCTGCCGCGTACCACAGAAGACTCCTTTGCAGGTGTTTTGGGCAACGTGATTTCTGGGCGTATCTCCAATCGACTTAATACAGGTGGCAGTAACTATACGGTTGATGCAGCCTGCGCCTCTTCTTTGGCAACCCTGGATTTAGCAGTGAGTGAGCTACGGAGTAAAAAAGCAAACATGGTAGTAATGGGAGGTGCCGATTTGCATAATGGAATCGGCCAGTTCCTCATGTTTAACAGCACCTATGCCTTGTCGCCAAAAGGCCGCTGCGCCACCTTTGATACCGAGGCTGATGGCATCGCTTTGGCCGAGTGTGTTGCGGTGGTAATTCTCAAGCGTCTAGAGGATGCCGAGCGCGATGGCAACAAGATTTATGCAGTCATCAAAGGCGTTGGCGCCAGCAGTGACGGCAAGAACCTTGGACTCACCGCTCCCAGTAAACGTGGTCAGGTGCTTGCTCTCGAGCGAGCCTATGAAGATGCTGGCGTAACGCCCTCGGATGTTGGTTTGATTGAGCCTCATGGCACGGGCACGGTGGCGGGCGACCGCGTGGAGCTCCAGGCACTCAGCCAGCTCTTATGGGATGATGGTGCAGAGGCATCCCAAGTCTCCCTCAGCTCACTCAAGTCGGTCATGGGACACGCAAAGTGTGCTGCCGGCATAGCAGGGCTCATCAAAGCAACCCTCTGCGTGCAGCACGGCATTTTTCCTGCCACTTTGCACTTACAAGATCCCAATAAATTCTACACAAGCGAGAGCCCCTTTAATTTTCGCACCCAAAAGGCGGGCTATTGGCAAGAAGAGCGTCGCGTAGCCGGCGTAAGCGCTTTTGGTTTTGGCGGCACAAACTTTCATGCCGTCATTCAAAACTATGAAGCCGCCAAACCCAAAACGACGCTCAAGGCTTGGCCGAGTGAGCTCTTTGTTTTTAGCGGAGAGACTGCAGAAGAAGCCCATGCTTTGATGGACAAGGTCCAAGAGATGCTGGCAGTTAACGACAAGCTCAGGATTATCGATATAGCTTACAGCCTTGCCACTCAAGCCTGCGATAAAACCATTCAATACGCCTTGGTTGCAGGCACACGAGACGAACTGCTTGAGCGCATGAGCCGTGCCCAGGAAGGGGCGCAAGACGACAGTATTTATGGCTTGAATCCCGTTGATGGAAAGCTCGCCTTCCTTTTTCCAGGACAGGGCAGCCAGCGAATACACATGGCGGCCGACCTGTTTTTGGTTTTTCCGCACATGCGAAAGCTGCTTAACGAATATCCAGAGTATGAACGTATCTTGTTTCCGCCATCGGTTTTCTTGCTGGAAGAACAAAAGGCTCAGCGCGTAGAAATAACCGACACTCGAAACGCTCAACCGTTGTTGGGAATTGTTGACCTGGCCATTGCCGAATTGCTTGACGGCTTTGGAATAAAGCCCGATGTGGTTGCAGGGCACAGCTACGGAGAGCTACCCGCCCTCTGCTTTGCAGGGGCATTTGACGCCGCCCAGCTGGTAGCGTTGAGTCGCGTGCGAGCCGAGTCAATACTTGCCGCCGTTAAAGAGGACCAAGGGCGCATGGCAGCGGTTTTCACAGACAGAGAGACCTTGACCCAACTTGTTGAAGGTATGGATGAGATTTGGCCAGTCAACTACAACGCACCGAGACAGACAGTGGTAGCAGGCTCAAAGCGCGGTATGGATGCTTTCTTAAAAAAGGCCGAGGATGCCGATGTGCCCTGCAAGGAGCTCCAGGTGGCCTGTGCCTTCCATAGCCCCCTTCTTGCTGGAGCAGATAAAGGCTTTAGTGCTGCCATGGAGCACTTTGAGTTTTGCGAGCCAAGGCTTGAGGTTATGTCAAATACCAGTGCCAAGCTTTATCCTGACACGGTAGCTGCAATCAAAGAACGCCTGGCCGAGCACCTGGTTGAGGCTGTTAATTTCACCGAAGAAATAGAGTTCATGCACAGCCAGGGAGTATCGGTCTTCTTAGAAGTGGGGCCTGGAAATACGCTCACCGAACTCACTTCGCTTATCTTGAAAGACAAGGACATTACATTAATCCACACTGAGCAAAGCGGAGCCAATGGCCTGACGCTGCTGCTGCAAAGCTTGGCTCAATACATAGCTACAGGGAGAAAGATCAATATGGACAAATTGTTTGAAGGAAGAGATGCCGAGCAACTGCCTATTGATAATCCCGAAGCCAACAAAAAAGAAGGACTTATTTGGACTATTGACGGGAGTGGTTCTATGCCAAAAGATGATAACGATGCCGCAAGGCCTGCTGAATATCGCGAGTTTTTGCGTTCATGGGGCAGGGGTTTGCTGGAAAACTCGGGGCAGGCAGGACTCAGCCCAGAGCATATTATGATGTCATATCTAGACAATATGAACGCGATGGTGCAAGACCAAAGAGATGTGATGCTTGGCTATTTGGGCAATCCAGAAGTTGCACCGCGCGCGCAAGTAGCAAGACGTCAGATCCTCATTTCATCAACTGCCGATGCTGAAGGACCACGAGAACTCGAAGCGCCCGGCGAGGAGGGCATGGATAACGAAGGCAGCGATCTCATTGATATTCAGTCTTTGTCAACAGAGGAGATAACCGAACTCATCTTTGAAATCGTCAGCGAAAAAACAGGGTATCCCACCAGTATGCTCAGCCTCGAAACCGATCTTGAAGCTGACCTGAGCATCGACTCAATCAAGAAGATGGAGATTATCGGAGGCCTCAGAAACCGCGTAGTTCTGCCAAAGAACGAAGATGGTATGGAAGCTGTTTTTGAGAAGCTCATTTCTGTGAGAACCTTTAACGATCTGGTCTTATGGGTCGAAGACCTGGGCAGGTTTACCGCCGAAGGAGGAGCGGCTGTAGAGGCAGAAGAGGTCAGCGTCCAAGCTGTCATCGACCTGGACGGTAATCCAGGCGCAGAAGAAGGAGATCTCCAGCCGCCAGTTATGACCAGAATGACCTATGAAGATCAGCAAAGCCCGATTGAAGAGGTCGATGTGAGCCTGATTGAAAACAAGAACTTTGCCATTCTTGACGATGGAGCTGGCTTGGCTGCAAGCCTTGCCGAGCTTTTACAAGAGAAGGGAGCCAAGGCGCAGCTTGTAAGCTCAGAAGAGGCTGGCAGTGTGCCCGAGCTTGACGGGCTGGTTATTATCAATGCAATGACCGGAGCTCGTCGCTACACTCAACTGGAGTTGTTTAGACTACTTAAGACAGTTGATTTGGACAACCTAAAATGGCTCACACTCTTTGATGACACCATGGGCACCCTGCTGGCAGCTGATGATCTCAAAGAAACTCTGCTGGCTGAGGGATTGCCCGAGGGCTTTCCAGGCTTCTTAAAAAGCCTGAGCCACGAATACGAACATCTCAGGTGTTGCGTTGCTCAGTTTGAGATTGCTTTTGACCCCAAAAGCTTTGCTTCAATTGCCGCAGACGAACTCAGCAACACCAAGCACTTGCCAGAGATATTCTTTGGGCAAGAAGGACGCTTTATAAGAATTCCTAAAGCCAGAACACTCAATATGGATCTGAGCGCAATCAATGTTGCCTTGGAAGAAGACTCGGTTGTTGTCGTACTTGGTGGCGCACAGGGTATTACGCCGCACATGCTCAAGCGTATGGCCAAGGACCTGCCTTGCCAATACGTACTCGTGGGGCGCACTGCTCATAATCCAGAGTACGACGAGTTTGCAGCCTGCCAAACAGTTGACGAGATTCGCAAGGTCTTAATCGAAAGAGAGAGCGAGCTTAAGCCAAAGGAAATCGAGGCCAAGGCCAAGGCCATTTCTAAGTCAAATCAGATTGTTTCTGCCATTGCTGGCATTGAAGAGGCAGGAGCAAAAGCCTTCTACAAAAACGTTGATGTGTGCAACGAGCAAGCATTCGGAGAGCTCTTAGAGGCCATAAAAACCGAATATGGAAGCATTGACGGTGTCATTCACGCTGCAGGAGTATTAGAGGACAAGCTCTTTAGCAGTAAAGAAGAAGATTCCTTTGTGCGTGTTTATCACACCAAGGTGTCTCCGCTCAAGACTGTGGTAGAAAGACTTGTTCCAGACATCAAGCTTCTGGTATTGTTCAGCAGCGCCGCCTCCTCGTTTGGCAACGCTGGGCAGAGCGACTATGCTGCCGGAAACAGCGTGCTCGACAATACGGCAAGAGCCCTCAGCAATGGATACCCCGAGCTCAAGGCAGTTGTCTTTAGCTGGGCACCTTGGGAGGGAGCCGGCATGGTGGGAGACACCCTCAAGGCAGAATTTGAAAAACGAGGAGTTGGCCTCATAGACCTGGAAGAGGGATGCGAATTCTTTGCCCAGGAACTAGTCTACGGAAGCGACGTCTCGGTACTGTGTCTGGTGGCCAACGAGCAAGTCATCTTGGACTATACGAGAAAGTATGGTTACGCCTAAGATGTCAGAAAAAACGACCATGCATGAGGGAGATATTGCCATCGTTGGCATGTCGGTATTATCTCCAGCTGGCGACACCGTTGATGAGTTTTGGCACGGTATATCGCAAGGTAAGAGCTTTATTAAAGAGGTGCCCGACTATGTCATTGACCCCTATCATTTTACGGGCAATCCAGACGACGACATAGATGTCTTTTATTGCAAGCATGGCGGTTTTATGCAGCCGGTGAGCGTTGACCCTCTCAGGTATGGTGTCATGCCCATTGCCGCAGGCGGCACCGACCCAGAGCAGCTGGTTTCGCTGATGGCAGCCGAGCAGGCACTTATCGATGCAGATGCCTTTGAAAACAGGGAGCAGCTGAAGAAGTGCAGTGTTATTCTTGGCAGGGGAGGCTTTGCTGGCCTTATCCAGATGCGATTTATCAACATCATGCGCACGGGGCGAGAAATGACCAGGCTTCTCAAGAGCGTGTTGCCCGAGCTGACCGACGACGACCTCACGAAGGTCAAAAGGGCTTATCAGGCCGAGCAAGGTCGCTACCATCCAGACATGGCTACGGGCACCATGCCAAATCTTATGGCCTCGCTCATTAACAATACCTTTGACTTGCAAGGTCCGTCTTATGTTGTTGACGCAGCCTGCGCCAGCGGAATCATTGTCATCAATCAGTCTATCAGCCTGCTTCGCAGCGGTCAGTGCGAGATTGCCTTGGCTGGAGCAATGCACCTGGGGCACAGCCCCATGTTTTGGGGCACCTTTGACCTCATCAGAGCTCAGTCGCAAAGACAGGTGATAGCTCCCTTTAGCGAGGATGCCGACGGCTTATTGATTGGTCAAGGCATTGGCTTTGTCGTGCTCAAAACCCTGCGTCAGGCTATCCTGGACGGCAACAAAATATACGCCATCATCAAAGAAACCAGTGTGTGCAGCGATGGTGCTGCTTCGCACGTCATTACCACTTCTACCGAGGGTCAGGTAAGGGCAATAGATGAGGCATGGTCTAAAACAGGTATGGATCCCAACAAGCTTGGATTTATCGAGGCACATGGCACTGCTACTGTTGTGGGAGACAAAACCGAGATCGAGTCTATCAAAACCTATTTTGGAGACAACAGCAAGCCGCGTGCCTATGTGGGATCTTTAAAGTCAAACATAGGGCATGCAATGCCAGCTTGTGCCATCTTAAGCGTCATCAAAACCGCTCTGGCGCTCCATCATAAGAAGATTCCGCCAACGCTTAATTGCCCCAACCCCATACCCAGCATGTTTGAATCACGCTTTAGGCCGCCAACAGAGTTAATCGACTGGGATGGCGAGGAGCTACCCCATGTAGCCGGAGTCAATGCCTTTGGTTTTGGCGGCGTTAACGCCCATGCTATCATGACAACCTACGAGCCCCCCTCGGGCTCTCCTGTGATGAAGCGTAAACCTTATTTGGGCGATGCTATTACCGTTACGGCAAATACTGGACAGGCTCTCATTGAAAAACTGGCAAGGGGCGATTACAGTGCTCCTGGTGGAGACTATCGCATGGTCGTGTTTGAACCAGACGACGAGCGCATCAAGCAAGCTATAGCTATCATAAAAGAAGACAAGCCCTGGCACGGAGGCTTTGACATATGGTTTACCAACAAACCGCTCTTACAAAGCGGCGGCAAGATCAGCTTTATGTTTCCTGGCTACTGGGAGGGCTGGGACGCAGAAACCGACAGTCTCAGCGAGGCACTGGACTTGCCTTATATGAGTAGCCTGGTTGCTGCTACCGAAAAAGAATCAGCAAGGCATAATTCTCAAAAGCTCTATCAATCCAAGGCTCTCGGAAAGGCTGCCTTGGAAAAGCTTGGCGTAGAAGCAGACTTCTACACTGGCTACAGCATTGGGGAGTACGATGCCGCCGTTTTTGCTGGCATTTTAAACTGTGATGTCAACAGCTGGGCGGATGCATTCTCTAGTGTTTTAGAAGGCTTTGAGTCATTCTTTGACATGGTAGTTGTTAACGGTGTCAATCGAAAGCAGGCCGAGCAGTGGTGCAAGCACGTGCCAGAGCTCTACCTCTCGAGCATTGACAGCCCTCATCAAATCATGCTCAGTGGTACAGACGATGCAGTCAATTCGTTGGTCGAGATTCTCCAAAGGGAGGAGATTGTCCACGTTGTTTTGCCCAAAAGGGTGGGCGTTCACACACCCTTGGCCGAGGGTTTGTTTACCAATCTGGAGCCCTTCTTTAAAGGTATAGAAATTTGCGAGGGCAGCACTCCTGTTTGGTCTGCTACTCTACAAAATACGCTGCCAACACAAAGAGAGCAGTATCTGAGCTACTTGACAGAGGAGCTGACCAAGCCAGTTTGCTTTACCAACTTAGTAGAAAAACTTTATGATGAACAGCAAGCACGTGTTTTCATTCAAGTTGGCAGCGGCCCACTTGTCAGCTATGTCGAAGACATCTTGAGCGGCAAGGAATTTGCCTCTATGGCAACCAGTGTTTCCAGTCGCAACGGTGCGCAGCAAATGAGACGCATCATGGCACTGCTCTTTGTTGAAGGGCACAAAAGCAATTGTGACTTCCTCGGCGTTAAACCTCAGTATCAGAGCAAGAACACTTTGCTGAGGTTAGCCAAGGGTGCTCCCGCCTTACTTGAAGAGCTGCCAGAGTTGAGCGAGCTAGTTGCCAAGCGTTATGGAAAGCTGATGCCTGGTGGGCTTATGGGCAGCCAGAGAGCCTCGCTTCAGACAGAAAACCCAATAGTCTCAAATCTCGATGCCAACATTGCTGATGCCATTGCTGTTCAGCGCGAGATCGTTGAGCTCTTTGAGTCCTCTGATATTTCAATGCTGCCAAGAACCTCTGCTCAGCGTACCTCTCAGAGTAAAGAAGAACAAAGGCAGAGCTTGCCTCAGGCGGCACAAGACTCAGTGCTGACTCAACAGTCGAGCAAAGATGATGGCGCTCAGAGTGCGCAGAGCAGGAAGGGCTCGGTTTTCGAAGAGCCTCTCCACTTGACTTTTGAGGATCATCCCTATTTGGTGGATCACTCTGTTGTTCGCCAACCAAAAGGTTGGCATGTTGCAGAAGACCTTAGTCCCGTTGTGCCCTTTGCCATGACCTTGGAGATTGCAGCAGAAATAGCCATGAAGTATGCGCCTGGCCAAAAGCTAGTTACCATAAGCAATGCAAGCGCCTATAGATGGATAGCCCTCGAGCAGCCTTTTGACACCATTGTTAAAGGAAAGTGGCTCAGCAATAACACCGTGCTTGTGTCGATAGGCGATTACTTTGAGGCAGAGTGCACCTTTGCCAATGAATACCCCGAGCCATTGGCAGAATTTGACGGAGACCTGGACATAGGTGATGAGATCGTCAAGCGGCGTCCGGCAGCTGAGTGGTACGACCGATTTAGTTTTCATGGACCGCAATACCGTTCAATCACCAAGCAAGATAAGATATGCCAAAGAGGCATGACGGGCGCTCTCAGAAGTGCGCCAGGGCGAGGATCTTTGCTCGATGCAATGGGCCAGCAGCTGGGACTGTTTTTGCATATTACTCAAACCGAAAATACCATCTCTTTTCCTGTGCGCATGAAAGAGATCGTATTGTATGACGACCTATTCGACCAAGAGGGCGAGTTTGAGAGCAAGGCCGTCGTCACTCGCTTAACCAAAAATATTATAGCTATGGACGTTGTTTACCTGCGCAATGGTAAGCAGTGGTGCCTCGGTCGTGGATTCACACTTCAGCGCTTCCAAAATGTTCCCGAAGTGTGGCAGATTATCGTTAACCCTCAACACAACAAGCTTTCAAAAGAAATTGCTCCAGGGGTCTTCTTCTACCAATCTGATATGCATGACAACTTGGTGCTCTTCCTCTCAAGGCGCTACCTTAATTCATTTGAGAGGGAGGAGCTTGAAAAGCTGGAAAATTCTGGACAAAAACGTGAGCATCTCATCAGTCGCATTGCCCTTAAGGATGCGGTGCGGATGAGCGCAAGGGTAGATGACGAAGAATTACTCTGGCCCATTGAGTTTTACTGCAAAAAAGAAGAGAGCGGAAAGCCATACCTCAGGGGTCATGGGCGAGCTGCAGAGAAGGTCGATGGGCTCAAAGTGTCTCTCTCGCATAAGACTACTGCAGCTATAGCCATAGTCTCAGATAAGCCTGTTGGTATTGACCTGGAAGAAATCGATGCAACAGCCAGTAACAACATTGACGAATTCTGCACGAGCCAAGAGCAGGCTCTGCTGGCTGATACCGCGCTTTCTCATGCGGCTCTGAGGTTTTGGGTTGCCAAAGAGGCCTATACTAAAATGACAGGCGAGGGTCTCAAAGGAACGCCTAAGCGCTATGAAGTCGCTTCAATTGATGGAGAAGTCTTAACGATAGGAAACAGCCAGATTAAAACAGTTGTGCTGGAAGACAAATATGTTGCAGGCTGGACAGTATAAACGTGAAGAACACAGTGAGGCTAAAGAAAAGTGAGTAAAGCATTCTATTTTGACCGTGACTATGCAGATACGGTTCAGTCCTTGATAGCAAGAACTGCCCAGCTCTATGGCAAACACCCTTTTTGTGAGTATGTTGAGGGCGGAAAAAATGTGGTCAAGTCCTACCAAAACATGATGGATGATGTGCAGAGGATTGAAGCCTACCTGGCTGAAGCTGGGGTCAGGCACGTTGGCTTGCTGGGCGCAACCAGCTACCAGTGGCTCTGCGTATTCATGGCATGCCTCTACAGCGGCATCGTTGTAGTGCCCATGGACACCCTGCTTTCGAGCGAGGATCTTCTCTATCAAATCAGACACTCCGACACTGAGTTGCTGTTTTGTGATGAAAAGTTTGGCAATCTGAGCGAGGAGCTGACCCAGGAGGACAAGTGCAAAAAGCTCTGCTATTTGGACACTCTTGGCGAGTCCAGCTTAGCTCAGGAATTAAGCACACGCCTCGTCAGACCGTGTGAAAACGCTCCTTCGACCGTCATTCCGGGCTTGACCCGGAATCTTGACCAGCAGTTTAAGATTCCGGGTCAAGCCCACAATGACGTTTTCACACAGTCTGTCGTTGCTCAAGCTGCTGAGCCAGCAGCTGTGGACAAGCGTGATCTTGCGATGATTGTTTACACCTCAGGCACAACAGGGGTACCCAAGGGCGTGATGCTCAGTCAAGAAAACCTTGCAGCTGCAGCGCACTATGGCAGCGCCGTGGTAGACACACCTCTCGTCTCGCGCCTGCTGGTGATTTTGCCCAATAATCATGTGTTTACCATTGGCCACTGCTTTTTGACCCCGCTTTACTTTGGCGGCAGTCTCTGCTTGAATGACTCAATCCTCAACACCTTTACCAATTTGACAAAGTACAAGGTCGACTTTCTTGTGGTTGTGCCAGCAGTTATGAGGATTTTTAAGCAACAAATAGAAAACCAGCTCAACGAAGCTGGGGTTGGTCCGCTGGAGTCTCTTGGCAAGATCAAGCTGGCTCTGGTTACCAAGGCAATCAGGGCAAAAATCGGCCCAAACCTCAAGTCGGTTGTATGTGGCGGAGCACCGCTCGACCCGGCGCTTGTCCATTACTTCAAGCTCCTGGATATTCAGCTTCAAAGTGGTTACGGGATGACCGAGTGCGCCCCTCTCATATCTTGTCAGGTTAAGGATCACATTGACTATGATCGTGCTGACTCAGTTGGAGTGCCTGGTGTGTGCATAGACGCCAAAATCATTGATGGCGAGATTCAGGTGTCGGGTAAAAATGTCATGCTCGGTTACTACAAAGACCCTCAAAGTACCGCTGAGGTGTTGGTAGACGGCTGGCTAAAAACTGGCGATCTTGGCTATCTGGACGACGAGGGCTTCTTGTACGTGACGGGACGCAGAAAAAACCTGATAATCCTGGGCAATGGCGAAAACGTCTCGCCCGAGGAGCTCGAGATGCTCTTTGATGACTGCACATACATCGACAGCATGATAGTGTATCCCAATGTTGAACTTGACATCATCTGCGCCGAGATATACCCAGATGAAAAAGCAGTTGAGAAACTCGGCCTGGAAAAAGTGCAGGAACTGATCAGAGACGTCGTCAAGGAAGTTAACCAGAAGCTCCCCATTTATAAGAACATCAAGCTCGTCAATTTTAGAGACACGCCTTTCGAAAAAACAACAACACTCAAGATCAAGCGCTAATAGCCCCGTTATGGCCGACTTGAAAATGCTCCTTCGACTGTCATACCGGGCTTGACCCGAAATCTTGACCAGCAGTTTAAGATTCCGGGTCAAGCCCGGAATGACATTTTCACAGTCTGCCATGTAAGCGGAAATCTCGCACAATAACACCATTCGCTCGCACAGGTCACGAGGATTTGCCTCTTTCGTGCGTAGAAATAAGAGCTGCAAGCCTCTTTCTGCATTTATGATAAGGAATATAATACAAGCAGCCGAGTGAGAAACAGAGCGCTCCGTAAGAAGGGTAAAGAAGTATCCAAATGAACTCACCGAAGTTTTCAAAGCCATTCCAGGACTCTGCGCTCACAAAGTGAAGCACGACTGGGACAAGTATAAACAGAGAGCCAAAGAGAAAAAGTATTGGTGCGTTGCGGTAGTATTTTTTACGCTTCAAGCACTCATCGATTTAAGCCTTTATATCATCGAGCTTTTCGAGCTCAGCAGTAAAGTAACACACTGCCTGATATGAGCCAATAGGATTAAACAGTCTGATTTGTCTCTCCTCAGCTCGTTTCAGAGCATCCTCTTTCTTTTGTACCGAGATTTGGCAGCGATACAAATTGGGTATGCAGCGCACATAGAAAACCTTTCCCATCGGAGTTATGCGAACTGGAAGTAATCCACGTGAAATCATCTCCGTGAAGTATTGCTCATCTTTATCCAGGTCATACCCAACGCTCCACCTGCGCTTGACTAGCGCAACAGATCGAGCATCTTTTTGTGAGGGCATGTAGTTGGCATCCTCCCTTTTTCCGCGCACGACCCTACACTGCATCTTCGTCAAAGAGTGCCAATAGTTCCTCACTGCTGAGTGCATCAAAGGCATTGCCGCCAGACTGAATTATCGACTCAGCAAGTGCAGCTTTACGCTCTTGTAGAGCCAAGATACGCTCCTCAATAGTTGCTTTGCAGATGAGCTTAAATACCTGCACAGAGCGGGTCTGACCAATGCGATGGGTGCGATCGGTAGCTTGGTTTTGTGCACTCAGGTTCCACCAGGGGTCAAAGTGAACAACGACATCGGCACCAGTGAGATTCAAGCCAGTTCCTCCCGCCTTGAGTGAGATAAGGAAGATCGGTACCTCTCCTTCGTTAAATGACTGCACCAGCTTCATCCGCTCCATCTTGCTTGTTGAGCCATCCAGCCTAAAAAAGCGCATCAGTTTTGATCGCAGGCGGCTCTCCAAGATGTCAAGCATCGAGGTAAACTGCGAAAACAGCAAGACGCGATGCCCGCCCTCAATACAGTTTGTCAGTAGCTCAAGGCAGGCTTCTAGTTTTGCAGAACCATCGCGGTAGTCTTGGTAGACCAACGCTGGGTCGCAACAGAGTTGACGAAGGCGTGTGAGTGCGGCTAGAACCGCAATGCGTCCCTGCTGGCCGGTGGCTTCGGCGAGCTTAACCGCCAACTCCTTTTTAGTGTTAGCCAGCATAGCCAGGTAAAGTGAGCGCTGCTCCTTGTTCATTTCAACGGTTAAAATGCTCTCGATCTTTGGTGGCAGCTCGCGCAGGACTTCGGACTTGAGGCGACGCAGAATAAAGGGTCTCACCAGGGCACGCAAGATCTCTGTTCGTTCATCATCGAACTCCTTGACAATGGGCTTTTCAAAGCGCCTTTGGAAGTGCGCGTAATTAAAGAGATAGCCAGGCATGAGAAAATCAAAGATCGACCAGAGCTCGGCTAGATTGTTTTCTATAGGGGTGCCGGTGAGTGCCAGCATGTTGGCACTGTTGAGCTTTTTGACGGCTCGGGCATTGATGGTATTTTGATTTTTGATCATTTGAGCTTCATCTAAGATGACATAGTCAAGTTCGTATCGTTGAAAATGATCGACATCGCGGCGCATTTGGTCGTAGGAACAGACCAGCACATCGACCCTCTCAAGCTGCCCGATAGTGACTCTTCGCTCCTCTGCATTGCCGAGCTGAGGAACAACAAACAAGTCCGGAGTAAAGCGTTTGGCCTCTTCAGCCCAATTGAGCACCAGCGAGGCCGGGCAAATAACCACGGAGGGGCGAGTGAGCCTGCCTTCGATTTTCTTGGCCATCAGTAGTGCGAGCACCTGCAGGGTTTTGCCTAACCCCATGTCATCGGCCAAGATGCCGCCAAAGCGCAGGGCCTCCAATGTGCAAAGCCAGCGGAAGCCCTCCTTTTGATAGGAGCGCAACACGTCTTCAAGCGCATTTGGCAGGGCGTATGATGCCCGAGAGGCTTCTTCGATGGCGTGAACGATGCTACGCAAGCCTTCATCTCGAGAACAAGCGAGCGAGCCCGACTGTCGGATGAGTGAATCCACAAACATTGACTTACTCACATCCATCTCGATATGACCATCAGACCGTGCCAGAGCGGATTCAGATATGTCCAGGCTGTCCAGCATGACAGATAGCTCATGTATCGCATCATCTTCCAGAGAAAGGAAGGATCCGTCGCGTAGACGTATATATTTCTTAGCCTTGCGGTAGCCGGAGAGAATTCGGGCAATCTCGTTAAAATCAATGCCATCAATGTCAATGTCGAGCGACAATAGTCGCCCATCGACCTTGACGCCTACACTTGTTGTTGCAGACGGGCGCACCTTGATGAGCTGGAACTCCTCCGAGGCGTATACCTCTGCTATCTCTCCAAGAGCAATGACACCCTTAGTGGCAAAGATGAAGACTGCTTCCTCGTCTTTTCCATCCATAAACAAGGTGCCAGGATCCACAACATGCCTGCCCATATAGGAGGCAAGAAGATCTTCTGCCAAGGTCTCGCGTATTCTATCGTAGGATTCTGAGAAGGACTTATCTCCAAAAGCGAGGTGACTGGCCTCTCCATAAGAAAACTCCATGCGAGCGGTGATGCCACCATCCTCGGTAGCATCAAGATAGATTTTTGTAAGCAGGGGAGGCGGCGCAAGTGCTTCGAGCCCATCTGCTATGCGCACATCAAGAAAAGGCTCCACCTCGGGCAGCACATTGGTAAACAAAAAAGGAAGGTCTGAGGCATGAAAGTAGAGCCTGCCCTCGGTCTGGATGAGCGCGTCAAGCAAGTCCAGGCAGGCTGAAGAGTATGCCGGGCTGGTGGTTATCAGTCGGTTGCCCTTGATGAAATGTAGGCGGTCAATGCCATAGAATACGTTCAGGTCACCTTCAAGCAGTAGATGAGCTCCCTCGGCAAAGCTCACGAGTTTTATTGTCAGGGCGAGATCCTCTTGAACAACCTTGAATCTGGCATCTTTGTCTTTGACCTTGGCATCATTGTCTATGAAGAGGAATGTGCGGTTTTCCAGGGCAGAGAAGAGGTCATCAAAAAAGGAGCGATTGAGCATCATCATCTTTTTAGGTGTGGCTGGGTTATAGTAAAAGTAGCGGTGATAAACGGCAGCATTATAGTGTGAAAGAAAAAAGTCCAGCAATGGTTTAGAGCTGTCCTTAAAGGCTCTACGCCCAAGCCATAACACATTGTTTTGTCCAAAGGTAAGGCTCAACTCGTCCAATATCGCTTGTCTAAACTCATTTAAGTCCATTACCACAAAGAGTCGATCGTTGCCCACTTTCAGGGTAAGGTAATAGCCGTGATTGGAATGCCAGTTAAGCACAGCTTCGAGTGTGAGTGGTTTTTGCGCGCCAGAGCGTGCGCCCAAACGTTCTAAAGCTAAGTTGTTCTTTCGCGACATAAGATCAACAGCCTGCTGGTCGGTCTGCTTCTCCTTCTTTGCCGGGGGATTACTCTGCTCCCTGAGTTTGTCCATGGTGGTGACTTTTTGAGCTGCTGAGCCCTTCGACCGACTTTTAACGCCTGCTTGAATTAGATCTCCCCCTTGTTTGAGCACGTCGAAATCGTCTCTTCCTAGCCTGTTGAGGAAGTCCAGTGCCTCGTAGGCCGTGGCCACCACATGCTTGCAAGGGCCGTCATATTTCATGAAGGCTGGACAATCACAGTCGGAGTCATCTACTATGAGCTCTCCATCCAGCAAGTCCAGGTAGATATCTACGTCGTAGGAGCTGGCACCTTGGCCCTTAACCTGCGCCCTGACTAGGTCACTCACAACCGAAACCAGATTGACTCTGCCCCCAGCAAAATACTCCACCCCGCGTGCTCTGGTTGTGGCGCTAATGCATTCGGTATCTCCAATGACAAAGTGTTTCATCAGATGATTATATCTCTGTTAGTTGTTTTGCGACTTGGCAAGTTGAATTCTAAGGTAACCAGGCGATTACGGTGGTACTACCTAATCTACATGCTAAAGCAAGCAAGGTGAGCAGAAACTAAGAATTGATACCGACATGATTGCTATAAGGTTGCCCTACGCAGAGTCGGCGCACATTGTTATAATCATCTCCTAGCAAATTTTATCGTCAGAAGGAAAACTTATGCAAAAGAAATATTTGATGACGCCTGGCCCTACTCCGGTTCCCAGTGAGGTTTTAATTACTCAGGCTCGCCCAATGATTCATCATCGTACTCCTGAGTTCGATCAGGTTGTTCGCAATTGCATCGAGGGACTCAAATACATTTTTCAAACAGAACAATCAGACGTACTGATTTTTTCTTGCTCGGGCACAGGTGCCATGGAAAGCTCTATCGTCAACTGTTTTAGCGCTGGAGATGAAATACTCATTGCCATCAACGGAAAGTTTGGTCAGCGCATGGAGCTGATAGCCAAAGCCTACGGACTAAAGGTGTCTACACTGGAGTACGGATGGCAAGAGGTTGTCGACCCCAGCGACATTGCAGCGCATCTCGAAGCAAATCCTCAAACGCGCGGCGTTGTGGTAACACAAAGCGAAACTTCATCAGGCGTGCTCAACGACATAGAGGCCATAGGCAAGGTTGTTAAGAACTATGAAGACTGTGTCTTTATAGTAGATTCCATTACCGGCATCGGCGCCGTTGAGTGCAAGACCGATGAGTGGGGTCTTGACGTAGTGATGACAGGCTCGCAAAAAGGCCTCATGTTGCCACCAGGACTTGCCGCGGTTAGCATCAGCCCCAAGGCGTGGCGTGCCTATGAGCGCTCTGCACTCCCCAAGTTTTATTTTGATTGGAAGAAATACCTCAAGAGTCTGGCTCAAGACACTACACCTTTTACTCCGGCGGTCAGTCTGATGATTGGTTTAGATGTTGCGCTTAAGCTCATGCGCGAGGAGGGCATAGAAAAAATCATTGCCCGTCATGCCCGCTTGGCAGAGGCAACCCGCAAGGGTGTAGAAGCTTTGGGCCTTGAACTCTTTGCCCCCGAAGAAGGACGCGGCAATGCGGTAACTCCCGTTTGGGTGCCCGAGGGCATCGATGGTAAGCAGCTTGTTAAGATCATGAAGGGCAAGCACGGGGTTACCATCGCTGGAGGGCAAGACGACTACGCAGGGCGCATCTTTAGAATTGGACATCTTGGTCACTTTGGTGACTTTGACATAATAGTTACACTTTCGGCGTTGGAGATGGCGCTGGTAGAGCTTGGGTATGACTTTGAGCCCGGTAGGGGAGTCAAGGCTGCCGAAGCAGTATTCATGGTATAAGACTGGAGGAGACATGAGAGTATTAATCTCAGAAAAGCTGGCCGCCAACGCACTCACGCTGTTAGAAACGGCGGGTCAGACAGTGGATGTAAAGCTTGGTTTGACCAACGAGGAAATAATCGAAATCATCCCCGACTACGACGCCCTTATAGTGCGTAGCGCCACCAAGGTTACCCGCGAGGTCATAGAAGCGGGTAGCAATCTCAAGATAATTGGCCGTGCAGGCGTAGGAGTAGATAACGTAGATGTAGAAGCAGCCACAGAAAGAGGCATCATAGTGTGCAATGCCCCCACATCAAACGTGGTGAGTGCTGCCGAGCAAACCATGTGCCTGCTTTTGGCAAGCGCTCGCAAAACGGCGCAGGCTAACGCTTCCATGCAGCAAGGCGAGTGGAATCGCTCGGCATATACTGGCCGCGAGCTCTTTCATAAAACGCTGGCCATCGTAGGGCTCGGTCGCATTGGTGGACTGGTGGCAGAGCGCGCCGCTGCCTTTGGTATGGAGCTCGTCGGCTACGACCCCTATTGTTCGGTAGAACGCGCCGCGGCACTGGGCGTTACCAAGTATGAAACGATTGATGAGGTTTTGCCGCTTGCTGATTTCATCACCGTGCACCTGCCCAAGAACAAAGAAACTATTGGAATGTTTGGTGCCAAGCAGTTTGCCAAGATGAAAGATGGTGTCTTCTTGGTCAATACGGCCAGGGGCGGTATATACAATCTTGCCGAGATGGTTGAGTTTTTGCAGAGCGGCAAGATTGGTGGGGTTGCCATAGACGTCTTTGAGTCTGAGCCCTGCACCAGCTCTCCGATTCATGGTATTGACAATGCCATCCTCACCCCGCACCTGGGAGCATCAACTGTTGAAGCACAGGAACGTGCGGGCGTACAGATTGCTGAGTATGTATTGCTGGGCTTGGAAAACAAGATGGTTCCCACAGCGGTCAACGTCAAACTGGTGCCCGATGATGTCATGGGAGCCGTAGCGCCCTACATCCCGGCATGTGAGACCCTTGGTGTAGTTCTGGCGCAACTGAGCAGAGAGGCCATAGCCAACGTTGAGCTTACGGTGAGTGGAGAACTGGCTGAGTACGATGTGAGCCTGCTGGGAACTGCCGCCCTCAGAGGTATCTTCTCACGCAACACCGATGACCCGGTCAACTTTGTTAACGCCAACTATATCGCGCAGCAGCGTGGAGTGGGCATCACCATCAAAAAGGATAGCAAGCTGCATGAATATAATAGTAAGGTTTCGCTTCTAACCATGAATGGAACCAGGCGCATCGAAGTAGGCTGCATAGCCTCAGGCCCCCATGCCGAGATTCGCATCGTCTCTCTCCTGGACTACAAACTCGATCTCATTCCTAAAAAGTATGTGCTGGTCATGAAGTATGAAGATACCCCTGGCAAGCTCGGTCGCATCGGAACCGTTTTAGGCAACGCCAACATCAATATCTCAACCATGGAAATTGGCACCCTCGAAAAAGCCACCGGCGAAGCCATCGTACTCATGAACGTCGATGACCCCGTGCCGCCCGCTGTTTACGACGAGCTGGTTGCTTCGGTAGGTGTTAACGAAGGCTGGTTCATCGAACTCTAACGGGTCTTTCTGAGGGGCATCTTAACAGGCAACAGCATATAAACCCCCTGTCGTCCTGCACATCGCGAAGCAAACCCCCTGTCGTCCTGCGCGTCGCGAAGCAAACCCCCTGTCGTCCTGCGCGTCGCGAAGCGATGTTGCAGGACCTACTACAGGTCTGCCAATAATGCAGCTAGGCCCTGCGGCCTTGTCCTGCACATCGCAAAGCAACCCCTACTGTCGCCCTGCGCGTTCGACGAAGTCGAATGTTGCAGGGGCTACTTCAGGTCTGCCAATAATGCAGCTAGCCTGCAACATTCGCTCTCGAGCGAACGCGACAGAGCGATAGGTGGGTATGGGCTCATTTGGCCTGAAGTGTGACGGGGAAGGGCTCTCATGAAGTTGATGTCCCTCTGACGCCTGGGCATATTACCGTTCCTGTGACATAACCCCTCCTTTGCAATAGAAAAAACCGGGCGTGTCATGTGCTAAAATCCGGGCGTGTCTATCCTGTTAAAACAGAGATTTGGACAGTTTTTGAGCACGGTGAGCGTGTCCCTTAAGGGTGCACAGTACATCTAGGGCTATTGAGCACCTTATATACAGGGGAGAAGTGCGTAATGGCATCACGAAAGCAGCTGCATTGCCTTGGATATCGTGCTCAATACTCGTTGGCGTACCTAAAAACGCGGAATTGTCACCTCAAAAACCAATATTTTTCAAAAAAATCGAAAATAATTGTTATTTCTTGTATGACAGATAGGGTGAGGCCGGGTCTAAAAAGTCGACACGGTTTTTGTCCACAAAAAACTATGGGGTCATGGGTGATTCTCATCGTAGCCAAGTAGGGGTGTCGGGGGTAACCGCATACCTGCTTGGAAGATCGAAGAGAAGCGCACATAGCAAAGCTATGAATCGTGGGTAAATAATACTGGAAGGTGAAGGGGTGCATTACTGCATGAATCGAGTGTGTAAACAGTTGATTTTGTCATGTCGCAATAGCATCAACCAGCAAAGCTGTAGAAGCGGAAGAAGGAAACATGTATAAACAGAATAAGAAGTCAAAAGGAGCGCGTTTCATAAGTGTATTCTTATCGATTCTGCTGGTATTAACAATGATACCGGCACTGGCACTGGCCAGCGGCGATGAGGAGCAAATTGGAGCGGACATTGGGATTGCAGCCACAGAAGAAGAGCAGGCCGGGCAGCAGCCCGAGCCTATTGTTGTTCTTACAGCAGGCGAAGAAGGGGAGGAAGGTTCAGGTATTCTCGATGCTCCTGAAGCTACTTCTCAAGATGAGCCAGAGGGAGACGCGTCTGAGCCAGGTGACACATCTGAGCCCCAAGGCGCATCTGAGGAAGGTGGAGCCAGCAATGATAATGCTGTCAATGCTCTCTCAGACGATGCGCCAGAAGCCTCTAGCGATGTGGCAAGTAACCCTCAGGAGTCCTCTTCTGAGGAATCTTCGACTTCTGAAGAGGCTGTTCCAAACACAGCACCTTCTACTATATCCGGAAACATCTGGGTAGATGGTAACGGCGCACTCCCAACCGATTGGGACGGCCTTCGCAATGGCGACGAGAAGGCTCTCGCCGGATGCACGGTCTATCTCTATAGAGCAGACAACAGGACAAGTGCTATTGCTCAAACTCAAACCCGAGCTGACGGCAGCTACTCATTTGAGGGTGTTGAACCCGGTGGCTATGTGGTGGGCATCAAGGATGGCAAGGTAAGTGGCACCGAATACCTCTTGCCCATGCGAGTCACTGCCCAAAGTGTCTTTACGGTTGACTGGGATACCGCTGATGACAATCCACCTTATTACGCTACGGCGTTTTCTCCCGTTTTAGAGGTAGAAGGCAACGGCGCAGACATCCTCAACATTAGTGCCGGCATGAGACTTCCGATGGGAGTTATGCCCCTGGCTGGTGGATACATAGTGTATTCAGGCAGTGTTGGAGGCACGCTAGTTGGCAACTCTGGAACATTGGCTGGCGCGGTGGCTCTCTGTACCGGCTCTGCAAACTATTTTATCGTTGCAACACAAGATGATAATAATATTGGGGCTGCTGTGACGATTCCGTCTGGCAGGAATATTACCCTGACCTCAGACAAAGATGGCCCTTACACCCTCCTGCAGCCAAGTAATAGCGAGCGTCACCTCACTATTAATAGCGGTGCCACCCTGACAATGTATAACATCATTCTCTCGGGCAACGGGGGAGTAAGCAACTCTAATTTAACCAATGGCGGTATTAGAATGACCGGCGGCACCCTGATACTAAACGATGGTGCTGTCATTGAGAACTGTCGTGCCTATCAAGGCGGCGGTATAGAGATGAGCGGCGACAGCAGACTTAGAATGTATGATGGCGCGGCAATCAGAAACAACGCAGCCGTCACAAACGCTGGCGCTGGCGGTGGTGTATTTATTTCTGGAAGCAGCCAGTTTACCATGTATGGAGGAATAATCAGTGGGAACATTGCTGGAACCGGTGCAGGCATGGGCGGCGGAGTTAATCTGGGTAACATGACTACGGTCACTGGTGCACCTGCTGCGTTTTCTATGCAAGGTGGCTCCCTCATTGGTAATACCGCAGCAATAGGCGGCGGTATATATCACTCTACCGGTGTTGGTGCTCCTGGTTACCAGGGAGAGTATGTGCCTGGTCAAGTGCAGAGCGCCTGGGGAAGCCTCGAAATTCTTCCAGCGGCATATGTAGGCGGCAACGTTGCCACTGACGGCAGGCGTAGTCCTCCCCTGAACTATCACAGGTTTAATCAATTGGTTACCTTCGATCAGTACCTCATGGGACAAGGGCGCTATAGGTATCCCTTTGATGGAAGCCTGCTCAACAACGATGACATTAACTATATGTTTGGCAGCTCGATTGGCCAGACACGCGCGATTAGCTATAACAACAACTTTAGCCCAACGCAGACTTTATCCGTTGGCGTACCCGCACCCTATAATCATACGCTGCGCACCTATGGGTCAACTGGATTTGCTGCCCATCCGCAGGGGTGGACATTCCTAGGCTGGGATACGCAGTCAAGTGCTACTACTCCTCAGTATCAGCCGGGTGATATATATTCAGGTATTCCAGCTGGAACCGTACTCTACGCTATCTGGGCGCCTCCGTCCTACCCCTATGAAATCAGGTACTGGCAGGACGCTGTTGGGGCTGGGGGTACGCAGTTTACTCCTGTGAGCGGAACTCATACTAACGGCTCAGCGCCCTTCGGCACGGTGTACAGCACCTTGGTGCCAGGAGCCGACATTACCAATAATCAGCCCACAGGCTACGGAGCCGGCACGATAGTCAATGGCACCAGCACCATAGTCGATGGCACCAATATCATTAATGTGCTTTATGTTAAGGCCAGCTTCAATTACACCGTTGAGTACTGGAAGGATGCTGTTGGAGCCGGCGGCACTCAGCTCACCCCTGTGGCTGGAACCCACCTGGGCGGCTCTGCGCTCTTTGGTACCGTCTATAGCACCTTGGTACCCCCTGGCGATATACCGGCAAATCAGCCCGCGGGCTACAAGCCGGGAACCATCACCAACGCAACGGTGACGATTCACCCAGGCACCAACACCATCACGGTGCTCTACTTGCCCATGGACACTATTAACGACTTTAACAAGTCCACTGGCAGCATATTCTCTAAGGTAGGTGATCCGGTTACCTTTACCATCAGCTTTACCCTGCCTGCCGACTCAGCAGGATACAAGGGAATCCTCGTTCATGACGTACTGCCCTCCTCCCTTACCTATCAGGCTCTTGGCTCTGATGTTAAGGTCAATGGAGTAGTCAATCCTCTCCTGAGCATCAATCACTCAGCAGGAACGCTGAGCGTTAATTTGAGCGAAGCCTTCATTCAAGCCAACGAAGGTGCTCTCGTTGAAATAACGGTTGCCACTACTGTTAACAGCAACTGGGACGGTAGCAGCAATATCACCAATAGTGCACAACTGTATGTACAAACGGGAGCAACTCCACCTAATCCTGGAGTCGATACCCCGGTAGCAGATGATGACGCAACTGCTATATATTCTGGCCTCACCAAAAATGCCCAGTCTGCTGTCTACACCCCTGGCGAAGAGCTCGAGTATGAGATTTCCTTTACTGCGCTTGCCACGGTAGACGGTAATGCTCTTGCCACGGTCTTGGTGAGCGACAACTATGACGTAAGCAAACTTGAATACCTCAGATTTAAAGCTACCGCAGACGGCGTAGATGTTACAGCGCAGTTTACAGCCTTTAATGCTGGCTCTCTCACCTTGCTGTCACAGGCAGGGAGTGTTCTTGCTGGCAAGGAAATACTGATAACGGTAGTGTTTAAGGTTAAAGATGGTGCCACTGGTGCTATCAGCAACGAAGCCTCGGTCAAACTGAATGGAGTTGACGGCGGCAGCGACTCAGAGATCATTTATCCCGGAGACATCTCCAAGGATGCCCAGGCAGCCACCTACACACCTGGCGCAGACCTTGATTACGAAATCTCCTTTACCGCGCCTCATACTATTTATGGCGACGATCTTTCGAGCGTAGTCGTAACCGATACCTATGACGCAAGCAAGGTCACGTTTAAGAGCTTTACTGTAACGGTAGACGGGGTAGCAGCCAATAATGCCTTTACCCACGCAGACGATAATGGCACGCTGATCTTTACTGCTGCCAATGCTGAAAGCCTTGCTGGCAAGCAGGTCGTTATAACCACGGTCTTTACTGTGGCTGCAGGTGCTACCGGCACCATCTCAAACAGCGTGAAGGTAGACTTTAATGGACAACCCGGTGGAAGAGACGATGAAGATATCGATAAGGGAGACCTGTCCAAAGATGTGCAAGCTGTTGTGTACACACCTGGCGCAGACCTTGATTACGAAATCTCCTTTACCGCCCCTAATGCAATAAACGGCAACCCTCTTTCGAGCGTAGTTGTCACTGATACTTATGACGCAAGCAAGGTTGTCTACAAAGACTTTACGGTAACTGTAGACGGAGTGGCGGCCAACACCGCCTTTAACGCTGTTGATAATGGCAGCCAAGTGACCTTTACGGCCACCAATGCTGCAAGCCTTGCGGGCAAGAGTGTGGTAATCACCACTATCTTTACGGTTAAGGATACCGCCACGGGCACCATTACCAACACCGCCTCGGTGAGCTTTAATGGTATTCCCTCAGGCGATGATGAAGAAAAGATCGACAAGGGCGATCTTTCCAAGGATGCCCAGGCTGCTACCTATACACCTGGAGCAGATCTTGAGTATGAGATTTCCTTTACTGCCCCCAATACCATAAATGGAGACCCGCTATCGAGCGTAGCGGTAACCGACACCTATGATGCACGCAAGCTCACCTATAAAAGCTTTACCGCTACCGTAGATGGAGTAGAGGCCAACGGTGCCTTTAGCGCCTCAGACAGTAGCGGTGTTGTGACCTTTACGGCCACTGATGGTGCCAGTCTTGCAGGCAAAAGAGTTATTATCACAACACTCTTTACTGTTGATGAAGGTGCAACGGGCACCATATCAAACAGCGCGGAGGTACTATTCAATGGTCATCCAGGAGGTCAAGATGACGAAGTAATCGACAAAAGCGACCTGGCTAAGGACGTGCAGGCCGATGCCTACACACCAGGCACAAACCTTGACTATGAGATTTCCTTTACTGCTCCTCTTCTGGTCAGTGGCAACGCTCTTTCTTCTATCGTAGTAATTGACACTTACGATGCAAACAGAGTCACCTTCATGGGCTTTAGCGCAACTGCCGATGGCGCAATAGTTGCTGATGCCTTTACCTCCTCTGATGCCGGCGGAGCAGTAACCTTTACTGCCCTTAACCCTGCCAGCCTTGCGGGCAAGAAGGTCGTTATAACAACGGTTTTTGCTGTAGCAGAAGATGCAGAAGGTACTATCATCAACAGCGTTGCTGTTAAATTTAATGGTATGCCGGGTGGCAGCGACGAGGAAGAAATCGATAAAGAAGAGCCTATCGTGCTGGAGCCCATTGATGACTTTTCTAAGTCCACCGCAAGCTTCTTCCAAAAGGTGGGAGACCCCATAAGCTTTACCGTAAGCTTTACCCTTCCTGAAGATGCAAGTGGCTACAAGGGCATATTGGTACATGACGTATTGCCCGCAGAGATTACCTACCAACAAATAGGCTCTGGCATAACGATTGGTGGAATAAGCCCACTTATCAGCTTAGATCACAGCG
>Ga0123356_10000901_pt1 | contig 32875 bp, 24 predicted proteins | sample TergutEmb28metaG_2_FD_92546 | JGI IMG/M metagenome (GOLD analysis project Ga0123356, IMG submission 92546) | Embiratermes neotenicus P3 segment gut microbial communities from Petit-Saut dam, French Guiana - Emb289 P3 | ecosystem: Host-associated > Arthropoda: Insects > Digestive system > Gut ...
GGTGTTGGACAATGGTGTTAGCGACTATTCGCAGGCCGGCCAGGTGTTTGCCAACCCCATCGCAGGTGTGTCCCCAACTTCCGGCAGCTGCCCCGCCAACTTTGGTGGCGGGAGGGTAGGAACAGTGACTTGCTGGTTCAACCCCGCTGCCTTTCAAACCCCGATAACCGAGCAGCACAATGGGGCGTTCGGGTATGGACGCAGAAACTCGCTCTTCGGGCCAAAACTGTCTGATATCAACATGTCTGTGGCGAAGAACTGGCGTATCAAGGAACGAGCCGGGCTCGAACTTCGCGGAGACTTCGTTAACGTCATGAACCATCCGAGTTTCGCGCTGCCGGGTGGAGGTGCGCCGGACGTGAGTAATTCGGGCGCGGCCGCTATTACGAGCCTCGCGAACGGGCCACGGACCATCCAACTGGGCGCGCGGGTAACCTTCTAGCGGCGCTGGTGGAACAAAGAAGGACGGCGGCTTGCCGCCGTCCTCAGCTCTACGCAGGACGAACGAGAGATAGCATTCTTCTGCCGTACAATCGTTGACATGGGGAAAAAGGAAGTCGTTGTCTTGTGTTGGGTGATTCTCTTTCTTGGGGCGCTGTCATCGTTCTCTCAGTCTGATGCCGGCCGAGACCGGCAAATCGAAACCCACCGCCGTCAAGCCGCTGAATTCTTAAGGGAGAACAAGCTCGATCTGGCGGCGTCAGAATTCAAGGCCATTCTTGCGCTCGATCCGAACAACGTAGACGCCCGAGGCAATCTGGGCGTGCTGCTGTTTTTCCAGGGGGAGTATAGGGATGCGATTCCACAGCTTCGCGAGGCCCTCCGGGCGCAGCGAACATTGTGGAAGATCAAGGCCCTCTTAGGAATCGCCGAAAAGCGCACCGGCGATATCGCCGATGCGCGACGAGATTTAGAAGAAGCTTTCCCTCAGGTTCGTGATAAGAAAATCCGCATAGAGACCGGATTAGAACTGATCGAAATCCATTCCGCCGATGGCGACCTCGACAAAGCGGCTGCAATCGTCAGCGAACTTCGCAAAGTGGCACCGGATGATGAAAGCCTCCTTTACACCGCATACTCGATCTATTCCGACCTGGCAAACGAGTCGTTGCTCAGTTTGTCGGTTGTAAACCCAAATTCGGCGCGCTTGCATCAGGCTATGGCGCACGAACTCGCGAAGCGCGGAAACAAAGCGGAAGCCATCGAGAACTACCGAGCCGCGCTGAAAATCGATCCTAAACTCCCTGGGCTCCACTTCGAACTTGCCGAGATGCTGCGAACGTTGGGAACTCCCGCGGCCCGTCAGGAAGCCGAAAACGAATACAAGATGGCGTTGCAGGTCAATCCGATCGATGAACAGTCCGAATCGAGACTCGCAGACATAGCGCTTGAACGGGGTGATCTACAAGAGGCAAAAGAGCGTTACACCCGCGCCTTACAATCTCAGCCAAACGATCCTGAGGCTAGTCTTGGTTTGGCCAAAGTCTATATAACCATGGAGAAGCCCAAACAGGCGGAGGCGCTTTTGCAGCGTGCCATAAAGCTCGATCCTACCAGCGCCGGCGCGCATTTCCGTTTAGGCACGGTGTACCGGCTGACCGGACGTCCCGAAGAAGCAAAACAGGAATTTGAGGCATACAAAAAATACAAAGACATGAAAGATAAGCTGCGCGCCATTTACCACGATTTCCAGCCGGAGGAACGGGATGAGGGCGAGACCGCCAGCCCGAAACCGCAGTAGGAATCGATTTAATTGTGCTTGCCAGCCAGTGGAACAGGCTATTCGATGACAAACGGCAGATCCAGACGCACAGCCAGCGGGCAGCCGAACATTTGAAAAGAAAAACGGCCTAACCTGGCCGTGCCGGAATTCAATGCCATCGTCAGCCTCGACGCCAACAACGTCGGCGCCCACGAAAATCTTGGCGCATCTTGTTCTTTTAAAGAGTCGTACGCCGACGCAATTCCAGAGTTCTGCACGGCCAACACACCAAAGCCGTCGAGTTGCAACCAAATGATCCGGAGGCCAGTACCGGATTAGCAGCCATGGTGTCATCGCAATTGATCAGCCGGGAAAAGCCGAATGCAACATGCGATTCAAGTGGATCCGACTAAAGTTACAAGGAGCCGCTTTTCGTAGCTAACAAAATGGACTAAGATTTGCGTTTATGCAGGTTGACGTGCATGACGCAAAGAGCCAGCTCTCTCGGCTGCTTGAATTAGTAGAGGAAGGTGAGACGGTAATCATCGCCCGCCACGGCCAGCCCGTTGCCGAGCTGGTCCTGTCCCGCAAGGGTTTTCCTTTTGGTATCGCCCGAGAAGAACCGCTGGTGGCCGACGGCGACGAGTGGTGGCAGCCAATGAACGACAGCGAGGCTGAAGAGTGGATCGAGGGCCGTTGAAGGTCTTGACCGACACCCATACGCTCGTCTGGCGCTCACCGGCCGGCCGCTGGGTGCCGCAGCTAGGGCCGCCCTCGCCGGCTCTCCCTTCACCGCCAGTGCCGCCAATCTCTGGGAACTGGTCTTAAAATCTCGCAAGCCCGGTGCGCTGGTGACAGATCCGCTCCCTTGGTGGGAGAAATACGTCGTCGCGCCGCGCATTCCCACGTTGGCTATCCGGATTCGGCATGTCCGCAAACTGGCGGGCTTGCCCGAGCTGCACAAGGCCCCCTTCGACCGCATCCTCGTGGCCCCGGCGCTCGCCCAGGCACGCTCGCGACCAAAGATGCGATGCTTGCGCGTTACGGTGTGCCGGTCGTGTGGGAATGAAGGACTAACCGAAGTTTTCGCTTGATCTCGGCCCTAGCAGGTAGAGAAGGGCGGTCTGCACCTGCCTCCTGCCACGCCAGGCCATCGCGAGACCACAGGTGCTGGCTTAACCTCGGAAGCGAAGCTCGTGCGCGAGATAAGCGATCTAACATATTTGCATTAATCCGATCTCAACTCTGTGCGGCTTCCAATATGCTTGATCCATGGCAACCGTGATTCGATGTCACCGGACAATGATCTTCCCTACCATCTTGGGGTGAACCGTGCAGTAGTACGGGTACGTGCCAGCTTTGGTGAAGGTGTAGGAGAACTTTTGGTCGGTATCCAAAGCCTTCGACATGAACAGGGCATCATTACTCGCGATGACGTGCGGAATGTCATCCTTGTTCACCCAGGTCACAGCGCTGTTTACAGAAACCGTAAGTGTCTCGGGGCTAAAGGTGAAGTTGTGCACCTGGACCTCCAGTGCCGGAGTCTTGGTTTCCTCTCCCTTCGCGAGGATCGGACGGAGGATGGAGACCGTGGCCGCGGATAGCGAAATTACGATGACGAAAGCGACAAAAGATATTTTCCTCATTTCCTTGAGTTCTCCTTTGATCATGGATGAAATCGAGACCGACTTGATGGTTCATGCGAGCGGCGAGTCCACAACCGCCAGTGCATGCCGTCCCTCCTCGTAGTTGACATGGGTGATGCCAAGCACGCTGCGCAACTCGCTGGCCGGTACTTTCATAGGGCCCGGCCCTTCAGCTTTGCCGGGCGCGGGTTGAGGGAATGCGGTCGAAAACGCGGTGTGGAAGGTCACATTGCCCTCGACTTTTTGCATGGTCTGGTGAATGTGACCGTTGAGCACCGTCACCGAACCGAATCGCCTTAGATACGAAAGCGCCTGCGCGCCATCGTCCGTGCCCCATCCCCATTGAGGGTAAACCGTCCAGAGGGGAATGTGGGCAAAAACCACGATGGGGGTGCTCGACTTCAGGTGTTTGACATCATCCTCGAGCCACTCGAGCTGCTCGTTCCCCAACGTGCCAAGGCCGCCGGCCTTCAGATTCATCACATTGACCAGGCCGACAAAGTGCACGCCATTTTTGTCGAAGCTGTACCAGCCTGAGCCTTTTGCGGTTTTGGCGTAGCGCTCGCGGAACATTTTTCCATCATCGTTCAAAACGTCGTGTTCTCCCGGCACAACGAAAACCTCTCTGTTGGCAGCCTTTAGAATCTGATCCACGGTGTCGAATTGCTCGGGGCTCGAAAGATGGCTGATGTCGCCGGTGTGCAGGATAAACTCCGGTGGCTGAGGCAGGGCATTGATTTTGTCGACCGCCGTCTTAAGCGTGGCGATGACGTCCGGATTTGCCGGTTTGTTAAATCCCATGTGGCTGTCGCTGATCTGCACAAAATTGAACGCGCTTGCTGTCTGGGGGTCCATGGCAGAACCCGTTTGGGAGTCGAGGGCGAACGACTTCAACACGCCGCCTTGAATCGCACAGAGCGTCCCGGTGCCGGCCCAGGCCATGCATTTCAGAAATCCGCGACGGTCGATTCCGTCACGATTGTGGTCGTGTTCAATCAAGCCGCCTGAAACCTTATGGAACAGATTCGAGTTTTTCATGGATGGTCTTCTCCTTTGGTTACCGTCATCCGGGGTCACTGGGATCGGGCGGCGCGAGCGGGCCTACCATGCTCGCCAGCGCCGCCTGCTGCGGTGTGCTATCACCTGCATCAACCGCTGCTCCCCAGGATTTATTCCCCTCGCAGGGGCTTTTGTAATCGGGAGTTGGCGGGAATAAAATGCCGCTCTTGGCGGTTGTATTAAAAAGCGGGATCGCGGACGTGCTACAGCCTGAGGACAGAATTCGGTTCGAGCAACTCGTATTGCCACACTTGGACAGCGCCATGAATGTGGCTCGATGGCTGCTGCGGAACCGTTCGGATGCGGAGGATGTAGTGCAAGAAGCCGTGTTGCGCGCCTACCGTTTCTTTGATCGCTTCCGCGGAGGCGAGGCGCGTGCCTGGCTGCTGCAGATCGTTCGCAATAGCTGCTACAGCTGGTTAGAGAAGAATCGCCCTTCGGAGATGATGACGGAATTCGATGAAGAATCGCATTGCCCTTCCGCGCCGACCCCGGAGACTCTGGCGGTACAGGCCGACGAACGGCGGACGCTGACGCAGGCGCTCGAATCGCTGCCCCCGCGCTCCCGCGAGGTCATTGTGTTGAGAGAACTTGAGGATTGTTCCTACAAGGAGATTGCGCAGATCACCGGAATTCCGATTGGTACGGTTATGTCTACCTTATCCCGGGCTCGCCAACGGCTGCATCGATCCCTCACCAGTGCTGCTCGAAAGGAGGCGTCGTGAGCTGCGAGTTGGCGCACACAATCGTTCACGGGTACTTCGACGAGGAACTCGACGCGGTACGGGCCCGAGAATTCGAAACCCATCTTGAGACCTGCGCAGAATGCCAGGCTTCCCTCGAGCGGATGGAATCACTGCGCCCACAACTCCGGCAGCCTGACTTGTATGAGCGGGCCTCGCCTCGTCTTCGTGAGCAAATTCGCCAGCAACTCGGGCCGGTCAGGTCTGCGTCGCGCATGCCCAGTTCCTTGCGACAAAGGTTCTTGATACCGGCTTTGGCCGCTCTGGCTGTGGCGGCGCTCGCGACCGCCTGGTTCATGATGCAGTCACAGGCAGGAACGACACGAATCACCGCCGAGCTGATTGATGCTCACGTGCGCTCGCTCGAGCCCGGGCATTTGACGGATGTCGAATCGAGTAACCAGCACACGGTCAAGCCCTGGTTCGACGGAAGACTCGACTTCATCCCGCCCGTGTCTGATTATTCCGCGCAGGGATTCCCCTTAGTGGGTGGGCGTCTCGATGTCCTGAACGGACGCAGGGTTGCAGCGGTGGTGTATTCCCGTGGAAAACACATCATTAGTTTGTTCGCCTGGCCCGCTCGAGGGGCAGAGCCGATGTCGGATCGCGCGGGCTCGCGCGAGGGTTACAACTGGATTACCTGGGGATCGGGGGATATGCAGTTTTGCCTGGTTTCCGACGTTTCAGCTGGAGATCTTCGCGAACTCAGAGGCTTGATGTCGCGGTAGTGGGCTTGGCCTGACCCGGTCCCGCCACCACTCACCGAGGTGAGCGCGGCTCTCAATCCCGGAATCGGCCTTCAGCGCTCTCTGCCGCTGTTAGTTTAGGGAACTGGTCTTGCCCACCACGGCGCGATGGCACTCCCGCGGGTAGCGTTGGTACTTTCTCGCGCTCAGAACTTTCGTCGGGCAAGTGATCTTTGTTAATGTAATGGTTTTTGCCGTTGACCCCTATTCGGCGACGGAGGGCCAAAGAGTGCCCGGCAGCTCGTGTTCTTCATGGTTGCCCATTGTCGTTTCCCTGGAACCATCTTTCACACACATTTAACGATCGCATGGAATAAAGCGCGGCCGGAGGGAGTCTTACGTGTCGCCAGGCTTTTGCCGTGGTTGAGCGAATCGCCTGATCAATTCTCTGAGGTGATCTGACCATGATGCGCAAACACCCTATCTTTATCTCTCTGGCAACCGGAATGCTGGCAATCTGCGCCACCGGCGGAGCGCAGCAAACCTACACGGAAGCCCCTGCTGGTTTCGATACTCCCACTCTCGCGCAAAACCCGGGATCGCAAAGCATCAGTAACGGAATCGCGGAACCTGCAGGAGATACCTTTACTCTCGACCAAGCTCATTTCGAGCAGGATGAGGACGCTTCGACGGGCCTTGGCCCTGTCTTCAATGCCCGGGCGTGCGTCGACTGTCACCAGAACCCTGTGAGCGGGGGCTCAAGTCAGTTCACGGAGATCCGGGCCGGACATAAGGACGCGAACGGCAACTTCGTGGCCGCTACCGTCCCCATTGATGACGGGGCGAGCACGATCGCCCTGCGCTCGATCATCAACGATAGGGCTGTGGTCCCCGAGGCGCAGGAACAAGTACCAGACGGAGAAAACATCCGGACTTTACGCGCTGCCTTGAACATTCTCGGGGATGGTTTCGTCGAGGCGATCGGCGACAACACGCTCGAAACCATCGCTGAGCAGCAGATCGAGAAAACCAGTGGAACGATCCATGGCGAAGCAGTGGAAGTGCCGGTGCTCGAAGCTTCGGGACAGATGCGCATCGGGCGCTTTGGCTGGAAGGACCAGCATGGGAGCCTGCTTTCTTTCGTGGCCGACGCCTACTTGAACGAAATGGGGGTCACCAATCGCCTGCGTCCGAACGACGTGACGACCATTGGTAAGATCACTCCCGATCCGGAAGATATGCCCGACAATCTTGGACTTGCGGCCATCGACCACTTCGCCCAGTTTGTGCGTGGGACAAAGGTACCTCCCCGCGATGCGGTCCTGGCAGCGACTCCGGCTGCGCAAGCCGGTCAACAACTGTTCGAGGGAATTGGTTGCGCCATTTGCCATGTCAGCACGATCGTAACCGCTCGCGCAGGAACCGTGATTGACGGCGGAGCATTCACCGTGCCGGATGCCTTGGGCAGCAAGATCATCCATCCCTACAGCGACTTCTTAATGCATGACATCGGCACCGGCGACGGCATCGTGCAGAACCCGCCCCAAGACACGGCCAACAAGCTGCGGACAGTCCCGCTTTGGGGACTGCGATTGCACCCCCGGCACATGCACGATCTCAAGTCGCTAACGCTCGAAGACGCTATCGAGCGCCATAGAGGGGAGGCGGAACGGGTGCGAAATCGATTCCGTGAACTGAGTCCAACGGATAAAGCATCTCTTTTGACTTTTCTTAATTCACTTTAACCCGGACGGATCCGCAAAGATCGTTGCTGCCACAACTTGCATCGCTCGCGTTCTGGATTCACAATGATGAATCACAAACCAAGCGGTGTCGACGCGAACATGAGCAATAAAGGGGACCAGAAGCTGTTGAGGGTCGCTAGAGCGGTCAGGTATCCTTACCGCTCCAGGATTCACCCCAAGAGGCGGTTTGTCCAGGAACAAAGCTCAGGTGGATGAGCGTCATGGATCCAGCGCACTCAAATCTCGCGGGCCTGGCTTCGATTGCTTCGATCGCTATTCTTATAAACTTGGTGTCTTGACGACGTGACACAAAATTGACAACGGCTTGACAGAACTCTGGCCGGGGTAGCGTCTAATCACGCCAGAGGCGGACGAATTCATGACGACAAATCGCAAAGTGGTTTTGTTCTATCCCCCTTATGACGGACCGCCACTGGGAGCTCCGCTTTGTTTGCTTTCCCTTGCTTCGCCACTCATCGCGGCGGGATTCGAGGTCGTGCTGGTTGACGGCGTAATTACGCCCGACTTCGAAAATGTAATCCTGCGCGAAACCGAGGGTGCCCTTTGCCTGGGTATCTCCATGATGACCGGCCCGATGATTCGCTCCGCGATTCGCATGGCCCAGGCGGCGAGGAAACTGCACCCGGATCTTCCGATTATCTTTGGGGGTTGGCACCCGAGCTTGATGCCGGAGCAGACCCTGTCCGAACCCTATGTGGATGCAGTCGTGCGGGCGCAGGGAGAGTTGACCCTGCTTGAGCTCGTCGAGCGAATCGCCCAAGGTCGTTCTTGGGATGGCGTCCGGGGACTCTCGTTCAAGGAGGGCACGCAGGTTCACCACGAGCTGGAGCGGCCAGTTGCCAGAATCAACCAACTGCCCGCACCCGCGTTCCACCTTGCCCAGTTCGATCGCTATGAGTCGTTGTCAGGATTTCGCCAGATGGGTTACGCGAGCAGCATAGGCTGCCCCTATGCGTGCAATTACTGCACGGACATGGTTTTTTACAAAAGACGGTTCAACGCGTATCCGGCCGACAAAGTCGTCGCCGACCTGACCGAACTGGTGCCGCGTTTTCGCATTGATGAAGTCGCGCTTCTTGATTCCAATTTCCTCGTCGACATCAAACGCGCAATCCAAATCGCCCGCGGCATCGTCGACAGCAAGGTGAAGTTTCACTGGACGTTTCAGGCTTCCACCGACTTTCTGTGGAAAATGAGTGACGATGACGTGCGTCTATTGGGAGAGAGCGGCGTCAGCCATATGGGATTTGGTACGGAGTCTGCTTCCCAGGATGTGCTCAGGCTGATGAATAAACATCATCAGCGCATCGAGCAGATGGTAGAAACCGCAAGAAAGGCCGAGCTCGCCGGAATTCACATCACTTTCAATGTAATTCTCGGCTATCCGGGCGAAACCCGGGCCGACCGGATCCAGACATTCCAGATCATGAGCGATATCGCCCGGCAATACTCGACTGTGAGCTTCTCGCCGAACATTTTCACGCCATACCCCGGAATCCCGATATGGCCGCAGCTGAAAGAGCTTGGGGTGAGCGAGCCTCAGTCGCTTGCCGAGTGGGAAGACATTGCCCTGGGTCATAACGTGCTGCCCTGGTTGCAGGGAGAAGAACTCCGCCATCTCCGCCGTAGTCTGGAGTACTTTCTTTTGAATAACCAGATTCGCAAAGCCACCAGCAAGATCCCGCTATTTCGTAAGGGCGTTCGCCGTGCGCTGGGAGCGCCGGTTCGATGGCGAATCGGCAGCAACTTCTATGGGTTCCCCTGGGAGCTCTGGGTTTCGCGGGCAGCCGAACGCCTGGTTACACGCCGATCGCTCCTTACCGGACAGCAGTTGAGTGAACGCATGCAGGAAGTGTGTTGACTAAGGCGAGGAAGAAGCCAACCGTTGCGCCGGGGTTCTGCACCGCAGGCGGCAGCGCCGTATCGTTGGCTGCACTGCGGCGAGAATCCACCCGATCGTGCATCCAGAACGCACCATGATTCGTAGAGAGGCCGCTGAATCCCAGCTCTTACCGAGGTCAATGCTGAACGGTGGTGAGATTGGGCTTCAAGAAGCCATTCATCTCGACCCACACGGTGAATTCTTCCATCAGGAGCGTCGTTGTCGTTGTCGTTGAGGGAAGGCCGACACCAAAGCCCGTGTCCTCCTTGCTGGTAAACATGCAACTCAACCGGCCGCTTCGTGCGCTGCCACGCCTCCTTGGGGGGGAAGCGGCGTGACCTGAACAGCGGGTCCGGCGTCGTTCAATGCGATGGCGACGAACAGCGGTGGAGCATCGGCTGCAACATCCATGTTGATCTCTGGACCATAGATGTAGCCTGCGAAGTCGGGACGTTTAGAAGCGTCGCTTTGTACTACGCGCCGTCAATGCCCCGGCCGAGAACCCTATAACCCCAACCCGCTTTGGGTCGACAATTCGATTTACTGCCGTCTCGGCGGACCAAGGAGATCGCTCGAATGCCATCCTCGAGCGCGGGCCCGTATTGCAGGGCCATGCTCTTGTCCGGATTGGCAAGGTATTTATTGACCAGGTCCTCGGAGATCCTGTCAGCGTCGTCGCCCTTTGCTGAACTAGGATGCACACGTACTTAAGGACGAAGGCAGTGACTCGGTGATCGGCGAGCGCGTGAGCCACCCGGAAACCCTCCAGATCGATCGCCAAGCTACAAGCTAGTGAAGGCACCTCCTGGCGCGAGACCGCGGCGCCGTCACCTGCGCCGGAATTGGGTAGTACCGGCGTGAGCGTGGCTCGCGAGACATTGCGTATTCCACAAACGCCTCCCGGTTGAGGCACATCAGTCGCATATTCGTTTGCGCACGTAACTGGTGTGGGTCGATCGTCAAGCGGGATTTCTTGCGACTCGGCCGCTGCCCCTGGCTCGGCTGGATGCTCCGTAGAGGGCACCTGCGCTCGTGACCCCGTCGCTGCCGCAATGAGAAGCAGCCGGATGGAAAGCGTTTTAAATCCCGCAGATTCATTCCACTCCCGTTCGATCGTAGCAGCTATCTCTGCCGGTGACAGGCGACTTGAGTGCGCGGCTTGCACCGGCACTAACTTCCGTCCAGAGCCGCGCTGATAATTCTCTGTCGGTTTGAGGCGATTCGCGGATCGCAGAAGTTACGACTGAATCTGCGAAAGTCGTTTCCAGTTTTCCGTGTCCTCCCCGCCGAGATGATTAGGCAGGACAACACACACCCAGGTGCAGGCCGCCAAAGGCAATCTGGCGAAACGCCCATGAAATTCGTCATCGGTTCCGCGAACTGCCTGCACCATCGATTACAGGGCGACCGTTGCTCTTGGAAGCTTGCTGCGGGGATGGCGAGAGCAACCTAAACGGCGATCAGAGCAGGTTGCATGCCTCGCTAAAGTCGAGCCGGGGCCCCCGCGGCGTGAGCGTCGACGGGTCGCCATAGCCGATGTTGCAAAGAAAATTCGATTTCACATGTCCTTCAGGGAAAAACTCCTGCTCGCAGGACTCACATTTGCCAGCCGCAAAGAATTCTTCATCGAGTCGTGCGTTATCAAAGCCCGACATCGGCCCGCAGTCCAGTCCAAGGGCACGCGCCGCAAGTATCATGTAGGCTCCCTGCAAGGAAGAGTTGCGCAAGGCAGTCTCCTGGATCACCTGGGGGTTGTTCACATACATATCGCGAACGCCGGGGAACTGTGGAAACAGCCGGGGTAACTTGTCGTAAAACTTCAGATCGTATGCGACGATGACTGTGACCGGAGCGGCCATCGTCTTCTCTACGTTACCCGGCGCGAGCGATGGACGGAGGCGTTCCTTGGCAGCCGCGGAACGGAGGAATACGAACCTCGCGGGACTCATATTTGAGCTTGTGGGTCCCCATTTCAGTGTGTCGTAAAGTTGCTGTAGTAGCTCGTCGGGCACTGGCTTTGGAAGCCACGCCTTATAGGTACGAGCTTTTCGAAACACCTGATCCAATGCATCGTCGCTCACTTGCAGTTTCTCCAATCTCTCCATTACCGTAATGATTCCTCCTATTCGACCAAGGCTCACGGACAACCGATGCGCCACTTAGATCGGCATTTGGTGTACACCTATCACATTAGCATAGCCTGCATTGGCGCAGGCAATTTGCCAGGTGGCACCGGACAAACCAGCAACGCCGTCACGTTCGTCAAACGGTGGTGGGAGATCAAGCACCCTGTCGCATCACACGGCAATGGTTTTGGTGTTCTCGAGAATACCAAGGCGTCCGAATGTACGAGTAAGCAGCCGACTGCGACTGAGTGGCCCTATCAAAAATCGCACTTCCCGGTTGTGCTGCTGAAGGGATTCAGACCTACTCCGTGTACTTCAGTGCGATGGCAACCGGATTCAAAGCTGTTAGGCTTCTAAACGGGCACAAAGCTAAAACTCTTACACCTCCTTGGGCGCCAGATTGCATTCTTGCGGGGGCAAGTTTATCGAAGAGGACAAGCCTATAACGAAGAGCTGCGACCCTCTGGAAAGTAGCAGTCTGGGATTGATTTCGTGCTCGACCATACTTGCACAGCATAAGGGCTGTTCCCGTTCACAACGGGCATGAATTTACCACTCCTTTGTCTCGCCCGCTACGCTACAGCGAACTCCTATTTAACGCGAAGTTCACAGTCCAAAACGGGTCTGGGCGTCCGCTCTCGGAGGGTACCGGCGCTCCGCTTTTCTGAGCCAGATTCTCCACTCGATTCAGGGGAAAGCTCAACCCCCCGCCCTGCCCTTCCATGGGCTGGATTTTCACCCTCAAGGTGTCCGGGGGCACAGGGGGAATAGCCCCGCCTTTCCACAGGCAGGGCTATATGTGAAAGTAAGCTGCTGGCTGGGTGGAACTTAAATCGGCAGCTTGAGCTTGCGTCTCGCTAGCCCAGCGAGACCGATCAGGCCAGTACCAAGCATCCCAAGCGTGCTTGGTTCCGGGACGGCGCCGTTGAGAAGGACAGCGCCATTCGCAGCAACTAGCCTGCCGTGGGAGTTAAACTCGACGCCGAAGTTCACCTCGCCGCTTGAAAAGAACTGATTAGGTAGTGTCTCGGCATGGATTACAGCGGTGTTAGCGTTCCTGATTATGGTTCCGTTCATGAGGCTGTCCCTAAAGAGCTGGCCTGTGCTGTTCCTGACTGTTACGGTACCGCTGCCGAACGTGCAAACGGCCGGGGCAGTGGCACAGCCTGATAAGTCTGAGGTAGTAAGGGATATGTCCGCGTGGATCATTGTGGCTGGGTCGGGCACTGTACAGTGATTGGCGGCAGTGCAAGACACAGCGATGCTGAAGTTAGGTCCACTAAAGGAAGTGACTGTAGAGGTCGACACCGCATGCTGAGCGGGTGTTCCGGTGTTGTATCTGATCTGGTCAGCCAACGCGGCCATGGGCAAAGCCAGGGCCAAAATCGCCAACAACATTACTCGTCTCATATTTATTCTCCTTGATCTGCCTCAAGGATCCTCAAGACGGTTGTTGGGCAAAGCGCAAACGGCGAGGACTCCTTTCGCCTGCGGATGGCCGGTCCTCAGCCTTTTTTCTCCGCTAAATACGACTATGTTACTTGCAGTTGAATTACCAACTGAGTGAGCTTTGGTGACACTGAAAACAAAGCGATTTAGACCGGCTGCGGTGGTAGTTTGCATTGCTGGTCTGCAAAGGCCTGCACACCTCTCGACCGGCTAAAGCAAACGTTCTGTATCTGCTAACGATGCGTCCCGGGAGTGGTAATTTGCTTTGCTGGCCTGCAAAGACCTGCATACCCCTCTTTGACCGGCTAAAGCAAACGTTTCTGTATTCGCTAACTATGCGTCCCGGGAGTGGTAATTTGCTTTGCTGGTCTGCAAAGGCCTGCACACATCTCGACCGGCACAAAAGTTTTCAGTACCCCCTAACGACGCCTCCGGTGCAAACATCGCTTTTGCGCTGCTATAAGGAACCGCTCCTGAGCGGCTCGTACCGGGACGAGGTCAAAAAGGGGCTTCTCTTATGCGAGCCCGGGTGAGGGACCAGAACCCCAGCCTTTCTAAGATAATGCGTGGCCCGTTGCGAAATTGCCACACACTACAGCGGCTCTATGCTGCTAAGCCTAGAAAAACAGAGCTCGTTGGTTGTCTCAGGTCGCCTTTGCCTTCAAATAGTCTAGGATCGCTTTGCCCACGTTTGTCGCCAAAGGATAAGCCGTCGAGTGCCCAGCTTTGCGTCCTGGAACCTGAAGTCGGTCGTGTTTCCAATCGATGTCGTCAGCGTCAATATCGATCCGGGTTCACCAGCCCCCATTGCGGCTGATATTCACATCACCGGACTCTTTATTGATCGGCATAGGGGCCGCGGTCGCCCGCGGACCCCTGCCACACCACCGTGCGTACGGGTCCGTACACGGCGTTTGAGTCGGTTGCGCTAGCACCCATCAATCAACGTTGGAAGTCCGAGAGTTTTGAAGTATACATTGGAAAGCCCTACTGAGAGAGCTTTGCTCTTCGCTAGGTACCAAGGGCCGCGACCGCTGCCCGCCGTGTTGCTAGCCAGCCTCGGCAGAACCCCCAATGCCATCAGAGCGGCCCGTCGACGGCGTGGTGTTTTCCACTGCCGCCACAGCGCGGCGCGGAGCCGCAATCGGACCCAATGGGTGAGATAAACCAGCACCTCGGGGGTTTCGCAGAAGCCGAAGTAGCCGCGCCAGCCCCGCATGTATCGAGCCAGCTTTTCTATCGTCGTCTGGATACTAACGCCCTTGGCCCGTCGAGTGATTTCCCGGATTCGTCGCTTGAACCTTTATCAGGTGGCGCTCAAGCGGGAGTGGATCTTCGAGAAGGTGATCCCGACGCCCAAAACCCTCAAGAAATTGCCCGTCATTCTCAGCCCGAGGAAGTCCTGGACTTTCTTACCCACGTCACTATTCAAACACCGCACGATTCTGACGACTTGCTACGCCGCAAGCCTGCGCATTGAGGAGGTTGTCCTTTGCAAGTTCCCCACATCGACAGCCAGCGCATGGTTATTCGTGTAGAGCAGGGCAAAGGTAGAAAAGATCGTTACGTCAATCCTCTCCGTCAAACTGCTGGAAATGCTTCGCCGACTGGTGGCGCCTGGCGCGACCGCAGACTTGGCTGTTTACTGGCGAGTCGCCCGACCCGCACATTACTGAAAATGCGGTTCAATCTGCTTGCAGGAGAGTTTGCGATCACTACCATAACCGAAAAACGACATAACCCCGCATTTGCTACGCCATTGCTTCAGCGTCCACTTGCTTGAGCAAGGCACGGATATACGCACCATTCAGCTATTGCTCGGTCATCGTAGCCTGTCGACCACGGCCCGTTATCTGCGCATCGCAACCACCAAGGTCTGTTCCACCACCAGTCCTCTCGATGTGCTACCCCGGCCTCAGTCTTTGCCGGTGCAACCGAACCCGCCGCAGAACCTCTGAGCGCTGGCTCCAATGGACCGCCCTCAGCCGTGAAAAAGGCCGCTCGAAGCGCATTGTGGCCATTCCATTTCTTTTGACCGGCTGTCGACGCTCATACTCGCAGGACCCATGGTGAACGGAGGTGTTTGCCCGTTACCAATGCTGATGCAATTTGGAGAGATTTTGCTAATAAGGCTGAATGGCGTGAGAGTAGATGAAGAACGTCAAATTTAGACCACTGTCTGTTCTTCGCTCTCAGGGGGAACCAAGCGCAAAGAGACTCGCGGCTCAGGACGAAAAACCCGGCCGTGGGCCCGCCAGACCTCGTACAGCGCCGGATACACCACCAGCTCCAGCAAGAATGAGGTCAGAATGCCGCCGATCATAGGAGCGGCGATTCGCTTCATGACATCGGAGCCGGTCCCGGTTGACCACAGAATTGGCACCAATCCGAAAAACATTGTGGCCACGGTCATGAGCTTTGGACGGAGCCGGCGTGCAGCGCCTTGCCGGATGGCCCTGCGCAAGCCGCCGAGCGTCGAGAGCGAGCCCTCGCGACGGGCGCGCTCGTAGGCAAGATCGAGATACAGGAGCATGTAGACGCCCGTCTCCGCGTCGACACCGAGGAGAGCAATCAGGCCGACCCAGACGGCTACGCTCATGTTGTAACCCAGCAGATATAGGAACCACACGGCGCCTACGGCGGAGAATGGCACCGCCACCAAGACGATGGCACTTTTTGTGACTGACCGAGTATTGAGATAAAGCAACCAGAAGATCACGAGCAGAGTGAATGGAACCGCCAGGGTGAGCCGCTCGCGAACCCGCTTGAGCGCTTCGTACTGCCCGCTCCAGGTGATGGAATACCCGGGTTTGAGTTTCAGGTTGGCGCTGAGGCGGGCGGCGGCGTCGGCGATGTAGGAACTGGGATCGCGGCCGGCAATGTCGACGTACACGTACCCGGTGAGCAGGCCGTCTTCATCGCGCAGCATGGCTGGGCCTGGAACGGTCTTGATTTCGGCCAGCTGCTCGAGCGGGATCTGGCGCTCGCCGCCCGATGCCGGGACGAGGACGTGGCCAAGGGCTTGAAAATCTGAGCGAAAATCGCGCATGTAGCGCACATTAACGGGGTAGCGCTCGCGTCCTTCGATGGTGGTGGTGACGTTCTCACCCCCGATTGCATTCTCGACCGCGGTTTGGGCATCGTCGATCGTCAGGCCGTAACGGGCCAGTGCAGGGCGGTTCCAGTCGATGTCCAGGAAATAGCCGCCGCTCGTGCGCTCCGCGAACACACTGCGGGTGCCGGGAACGGACTTGAGCAGGGCTTCGATGCGGGTGCCGATCCGCTGGATCTCCGCGGTGTCGTCGCCGGAAATCTTCAGGCCCACCGGCGTGCGCATGCCAGTGGTCAGCATGTCGATGCGGCCTTTGACCGGCATGGTCCAGGCGTTCGAGAGACCGGGGAGCCGCAGCGCTTCATTCAACTGCGTTACCAGCTGTTCGGTTGAGAGATGGTCGGGGGTAATGCGGCGAAAGAGCGGCTTCAACCCTGCGGGCGCCCAGGACGAATACCAGGTCGGGATCCTAGGCCATTCGTCGGGCGGCTTCAAGACGATGAGGGTCTCGAGCATCGAGAGAGGCGCTGGGTCGGTGGACGTTTCAGCGCGCCCGGCTTTGCCCAACACGTGGTCCACTTCGGGAAACTCCCGGATGATGCTATCTGTAGCCTGTAAGGCCTGCTGTGCTTCTCCGATGGAGATGCCCGGGACGGTCGATGGCATGTAGAGGAGCGAGCCTTCATCGAGGGGAGGCATGAACTCGGTGCCGAGTTTCCAGAAGAGCGGAATCGTGACAACGACTAACGCTATGGCGCCGCCGATCACGAGCCATTTCCGCCGCAACGACCAGGAGACCACTGGCTCGTACAGGCGAATCAAAGCGCGACTGATTGGGTGGTCGTGCTCCTGATGAATGTGTCCAACCAGAGCTGCATTGGCTGCGCGGCACAGCCAGCGCGGACGAAAATGGAAGCTCCCGACGCGCGTGACGAGCAGCAGCAGAGCCGGAACCAAGGTGATGGCCAGCACGGCGGCCACGACCATTGCCAGAATCTTGGTGTAGGCGAGCGGTTTGAAGAGCCGGCCTTCCTGCGCTTCGAGCATGAGCACCGGGAGAAAGGAAACTGCGATCACCAGTAGGGCGAAGAAACTGGGGCCGGCCACTTCTTTCACAGCTTCAAGAACGACCGTGCGATAGTCTTCCTGGGACCGGTTTCGCTGCCACTCCTCCAGGCGCTTGTGCGTCTGTTCGACTACCACGATTGCCGCATCCACCATCGCGCCGATCGCGATCGCAATGCCGCCGAGCGACATGATATTCGCCGTGACTCCCAGGCCGTGAAACGGAAGAAAGGAAATAAGGACCGCTAGCGGAATGGTGATGACCGGGATCAGCGCGCTCGGAACATGCCAGAGAAAGAGGAAGATGACCAGCACCACGATAATAATGACTCCGACGAGCGTGGAGCGGAGGTTCGCGATCGAACGCCGGATCAGATCCGAGCGATCGTAGATGGGGACGATGCGGACGCCCTCGGGAAGGCCCGTCTGGAGCTGGCGGATCTTAGCCTTCACCCGGTTGATGACGTCGAGAGCGTTCTCGCCCTGGCGCATCACAACAATGCCCGAGACGGCCTCGCCGACGCCGTCGAGATCCGAGACGCCGCGCCTCAGGTCCGGGCCCATCGACACCTGTCCGATGTCTTTGATGCGGATCGGCGTGCCGTCCTCAGAGACCTTCAGCACGATTTGTTCGAGGTCGTCCACCGATTGGACATAGCCGCGGCCCCGAATCATGTACTCGGTTCCGCCGAACTCGAGCAGCCGCCCACCGACGTCCTTGTTCCCGCCGCGCACGGCCTCCACGACCCGTGAGATCGCGATGCCATAAGCCTCGAGACGGCGGGGATCCACGTTGACCTGGTACTGGCGGCCAAAGCCGCCAAGCGAGGCGACCTCAGCGACGCCGGGCACGGACTTGAGATAGTAGCGGAGATACCAATCCTGGTAGGAGCGCAGATCGGCGAGCGAATGTTTGCCAGATTTGTCCTCGAGCACGTATTGAAAGACCCAGCCGACTCCCGTGGCATCCGGACCGAGCTCGGTCTTGACGCCTTCGGGAAGCCGCGGCAAGACTCCGGAGAGGTATTCGAGCGTGCGCGAGCGAGCCCAGTAAAGGTCGGTTCCGTCCTCGAAGACGACGTAGACGTAGGAATAGCCGAAATCCGAGATGCCGCGCACGGCTTTTACCCGAGGCGCGCCCACGAGGGCTGAGACGATCGGGTAGGTGACTTGCGCTTCGAGGATATCGGGGCTGCGGTCCCAGCGGGAATAGATGATCACTTGCGTGTCGCTCAGATCCGGGATGGCGTCGAGCGAGACGTGTTCCATCGCCCACCAGCCGGCGAGAGCGGCGGCCGCCACCAGGGTGAAGACAAGGAACCGATTTCGCGCGGAAAACTCAATTACTCGGTTAATCATGGCTTAAACGAGGCCCGCTGGCCTTCATCCGGGTTTCGGAATCTAGGAGGAAGTTCCCGGCAACGACAACTCGCTCTCCGGGCTCGAGACCCTTGGTGATCTGGAGGGTGTCTCCCATGCGCCAACCGGTTTCGACCTCACGGGGCGTAAAGCCGCCGTCGGCAGTCTCCACATAGACCGTTTTCCGAAGGCCGGAATCAATGACGGCATCCACCGGTACGGTGATGCTTTTCGGAAGGCTCACCTGAAACTCGACATCCACAAACATGTCGGGCCGCAACAGATATGCGGGATTTTCTATTTCGAGCCGGACCTTGAGAGCACGGGACACGGGATCAAATTGCGGGAGGGCATTGCTGATCCGGACCGGAAACTGCCGATCCTGATAGCGGACCGTGGCGCTCCGGGCCATGCGCAACAGCCGCGCGTCGTTCTCGAACACTTCGGCGAGGACCCAGATGCGATGGATGTCAGCGATGCGAAACATTTCTTCTCCGCGGTTGAACCGCATCCCCGAAAATGCATTGCGCGCCACAACCAGGCCGGCGACCGGCGACCGGAAGTCGATGTCGTTGGTGATCTTCCGGGTGCGCGCGATTTCGCGGAGCTGGCTTTCGCTCATGCCAAAGAACTCCAGGTTCTCTTCGGCCGACTTTACCTGGCCGTGGGTGAGATTTGCCTGGGCCTCACCCTGAGACTTCTTGATCCGATCCAGGGTGTCCAGGGCGTAGAGGTAGGTCTCCTGAGCGGTCAGGAAGTCGCGGTTGTAAAAGGTAGCGAGTACCTGGTCTTTCTCGACAATATCGCCGACAACCACCTGCTCCGCCTTGCGGACCCAGCCGTCGCCGGCCGCCTCTACCGGGTAGATGCGCGCTTCGTCGAGAGCTACCCTACCCAGGACACGCAGGGTATGAACGCCGATGGAGGGAGCGACGGTCTCGGTTTGGAGGCCGATCGTTCGCCGCTGCTGCGCGCTGATGTGCACCGAACCGGTTGAAGACAGGGCGCGCGGGTCCGTGGACTCGGATTCGCTATCGGCGTAAACCGGTACGAGTCGCATGCCACAGTCGGGCGCGATGCCGGGTTTGTCCGACTTGTAGGCCGGGTGCATCGGGTCCTGATAGTAGAGAATGCGGCGGCCCTCATGGACACTGCCCTTGACCGTCGCTCGTTGGTTGTACCATGCGCCCGAAAGGAAAAATCCGGCAGCCAGCACAACGGCGAGTGTCGAGTGCGCCCACTTATTCATGGTCCTCCTCAAATGAAGAAAAGCACACGCCCCGCGGAAACCGCGGGGCGTGCTCAGCTAAAATGCACAGTCCAACGCCACCGCGTGATTACTTTTTTTGCGGTGTTGCTTGCGGTGTGACTGGCGTCTTCGGTATCACCACGAGAGAGCGCATCATGTCGTGCTCTTCGTGCTCCAGAATATGGCAGTGCCAAACGTACTCGGTGCCGCTTATTCCGTAGCTGGCGAGAAGCCGCGGGCTCTCGACAAATGAAGTTGCCGGGGTCGCATGCGTGCGCTGCGGCAGAGAGAACTTCATCGCCACCGTGGTTATTTCGCCCGGGTTCATCCGCACCGTTTCCCTCCAGCCTTTCTCGTTGTCGGCAACGCCTGTACCGTTCGGAACGTTGGCGTCGAGAGGTTGGAGCGGCAGGATGGGAGTGCCGTCCGGGTTGAAGGCCCATTGCTCCCGCTTTAGGACCTGTACGTTGACCAGGTGGAAGTGCATGGGGTGGGTGTCGGCAGTGGTGTTGTAGACGCTCCAGATCTGCACCTCATCCTCGAGTGCCACTTCGGTCGGAAAGTCGAGATAGGTCCTCAACCCGGCAGAAGTGTTCCCCAGGTATTGCCTGAGACGGCCGAACTCGTCATTGTCCTCTCCCAAGGTCTTGACCAGGGTTCTGGCCCCGGTTAAGTCAAGGGGTGGGTCTTGGACGGCGTCAAATGCTTGAGGGAGACGCGTCTCTAACTTGCCCACCCACTCAGCGAAAGCCGGCTCGCTTGAAGCGGCGACGTCCGAGAGGACGAACTTCATGAGAATACGCGTATCCGGACCTTGACCCTCCTGAGCGGGAGCCGCGCCGCCAATGATCCTTAGGTCATTGGACCAAGTGTCCGGCAGCCCTGCAGCCGCAGGGTCAGGAACCCTGAAGTAGTCGTTGCGAGTGTCGCCGCCCGGAAATGGCGCAGGAGCATCGCTGTAGAGGATGAACTCGGTCCCCGCCGGGAAGGCGCTGCCATCGGTTTGGCGGAAGTCGATGATCACATCAGGCCGCTCCGCCGGAGCGATGAGCAGGTTGAATGACAGAGCATTGCCCTCGGTCGGGTCGCCGGGTTGACCGGTGAATCGCAGGCGATCGCCCCCGAATCGGATTTCCCGTCCTGAGTCGGCACGGCGGCCTGCTGGTGTTGTTGGACCTATGTAGCGCATGACCCGGTTGCTGTTGGTGTTGTCGGTAGCGCTGCCGAAGATGGCCGGTGCCGGCAGGAACCCTGCCTCGTTGGCGATCTGGACGAACGCCGGCCCGGATGCATTTGTTGGGACAAGGATGGGATTATCGTTGGGGTCGGTTTCGCCTTGGGGATCGTTGTGCAAGGTGATTCCGTCCATCGTATTTTTGTCGGCCACGTAGAGTTGCAGGTTGTAGAAGCGACCCTGCGAAGCGTTCAGGAAGCGGAACCGGTATCTCTTGGGATCTACCGTCAAGGTCGGGTATGGCGCGCCGTTGACGAGGATCGTATCGGAGAAAAACTCCGGAACCGACGAGTTGGCTAGGCCCATTGACACCCCTGGGGTAGGTGTTCCCCAGCGAGCGTGGTTTCCCGCTTGCGCCGGGTTCGGACCGAGCGACATGTCAGGGAGACCAGTTGGGTCTAAGCCGCCTTCGTACACGTGCGGATACCATAGGTCGCCCTCTACCGCGGTTGGAACAGCGTCGGTGTACTTTGGATCGCTATTCGGGTCCCAGAATGTCTTGTCCTGGATAATGAGTGGAATCCCGAGCGCTTCTAAGGCGGGAAAGTCGGCGCCGGGAATTGTCCCGTCGGCGATCAAAGCCTGTTCTCCTCCATCCGCGACCGTATCCGTGATCAGATATGCGCTGGCGAGGCCGGCGTAGGCATTGGTACGCGTCACCCCATAGGCATGATCGTGATACCAGAGGAACCGTGCACTCTGTTGGTTGGGATAGAAGTAAATTGCCGTTCCGTTATGCGGCCCTTTGTTGATGAAACTGGAGCCGTGCACAAAGTTAGTCGCGCTCGAAAACCAGTGGAACGGTCCGCCGTCGCTGTCCCAATAGTCGAAGGCGCCGTGGTTGTGGACCGCAATGCGGTCAACACGTTCCGCGAAAGCGAGTTCACCCGAAGCCGGATCGACGAGTGTTGTATCTACCGGAAGTATCTTTTGGTCCGGCAGTGCATTGGTGACTTCGAGCTTTACCGGGACGGCGGCGGCTGTCTTCCCACCAACGGCAATGATCACGCCGCCTAGGTATTGAGCAGGTGCATGAGCCGCTGTTCCTTTATCACTGACGTACCCCCAGAGCTTCACGTCGGGGTTAACGCCGTTCGTTGTTGCCCCGTTGAGTAAACGTTGTTTAAAACCCTTCGCCGAGATGTGGTAAACGGTGGCTGTTGCTCCACCGGGCGTCCCCGTCGTGGTGGGCGTCAAAACAGGAATGCCACGGCCTGCTGTTGCATCGGTATCAGTGATCAGGCCCGGCAAGGGCACTGCGAATTTTCTTATCCCTAGCACGCTTTGCGAAAAAGGAAACGCGCGGATAGGCCATGCCAATAGGGCGCCGGTAGCGGCGCTTGCCTGCAAGAAACGTCTTCGAGTGATCATTAGATTCCTCCGTGTGCCGGCTGTCCCGGCAAGGTATTGTGAATGAAGGCCTTTATAGTTAAAGGTCTAGCCAACCATTGAGGGCGCGAGTCAGGCGGAGGGCTCGCGGGGGCGAGCCTCGGATGCATGATCACTCCCTTAGATCTGCCTCAAGACGGTTGCTGAGCAAGGCGCAAACGGTGAGGACCTTCTTCGCCTGCGGGTGGCGGAGTCCCCAGCCTTCTTTCCGCAAGGTACGGCCATTTTCCCTGCAGTTGAGTTACCAAGTAGTTGACCTTAGGTGATGTTGAAACCAAACGATTTACCATCGGTTGCCGTGGTAGTTCCCCTTGCCGGTTTGCAAATGGTTGCGTGTACCTCTCGACCGGCGAAGGCAAGACCTTTGGCCTGCGCGGCTCGGATAAGATTAAATCCTCGGCTCGGCAGCTTTCTCCCGGCCGGCGACATAGCACTAACGAGTCGAAAATACTCGCGAAGGCCCGTTTTCTCGGCCGCGCTTTCGAGATGAGTGTCGGGAATCGGCCGTCTCGCGACGACGCTGAAATCTTTTGCGCTCTTTAGTACGAAAGAAGCTTCGGCAGGGCGCGGCAGCTTGATGTGCGCGAAGTCTGCACCCTCAACGTCGTTGAGCACAAACGCAGGGCGGAGATCTTCTTCGAGGGGTTGGATCTCGATGTCACGCATGCTGACGCCTCTCGCATGGCGGATAAAAAATCCGTGCGCGGGCACGGGACCGAAACGGTTGGGCTCGGGATAAGCGTTTTCGATCTCCGGGGGAGAGATCGAAGCCGCCTCTTCCCCACCGCCTCCCCGGTGCCGGATATAGATGTGCGCGAACTTGATGTCTTCTATATAGTGACCCGGGATCCCGGTGACGAGCGCTGCCTGTTTCGAGTCGGCGCCTGATACGACGACATTGTTCACCAGCACGCGCCGCAATTTGCCAACCGGAACGCCGTCCGGCCCCCGCATGCGGCTCCCTAAGCGGAAGAAGAAGGGAACGTCGATGATATTGCGCATGGCGATATTCGATACCGTAAAGTCTTCAAGCCAATCCGCCATCGACGGTTTCAAAAGCCATGCCGCGGCCGGTCTCGATTACGCAATCTGAAATCGTGACATTGCGAAATCCACCATTGCTTTCGGTTCCGCACTTGATGCGTCCATTGCGAGGGACTTTCTCCCCGGAGCCAAAGGGCTTAAAGGTTGCGTCGAGCAACGTGCCTTCTTCATAACCGCGGTCACATAGCAACCGGTGATCAGATGTGCGCAGAATACTCCCGTGGTCGTCCGACATATTCCTATCGCACTAATGGCGGAGGTCGATGCTAAAGCTTAAAGAGTTTTCTCGGCCGCGCTTTCGAGATAAGTGTCGGGAATCGGCCGGCTCCCGACGATGCTGAAATCCTTCGCGTTCTTGAGTACGAAAGAAGCTTCGGTAGGGCGCGGCAGCTTGATGTGCGCGAAGTCTGCACCCTCAACATCGTCGAGCACAAATGCGGGGCGGATATCTTCTTGAAGCGGCTGGATCTCGATGTCACGCATGCTGACGCCTCTCGCGTGGCGGATAAAAAATCCGTGCGCGGGCATGGGACCGAAACGGTTCGGCTCGGGATAAGCGTTCTCGATCTCCGGGGGAGAGATCGAACCCGCCTCTTTCCCTCCGCCGCCCCGGTGCTGGATATAGATGTGCGCGAACTTGATGTCTTCTATATAGTGACTCGGGATCCCGGTGACGAGCGCCGCCTGTTTCGAGTCGGCGCCTGATACGACCACGTTGTTCACCAGCACACGCCGCAATTTGCCAACCGGAACGCCGTCCGGCCCCCGCATGCGGCTCCCTAAGCGGAAGAAGAAGGGCACGTCGACGATATTGCGCATGGCGATATTCGAGACGGTGAAGTCTTCAAGCGATCCGCCATCGACGGTTTCAAAGGCCATGCCGCGGCCGTTCTCGATTACGCAATCCGAGATCGCGACATTGCGAAATCCACCATTGCTTTCGGTTCCGCACTTGATGCGTCCATTGCGCGGGACTTTCGCCCCGGAGCCAAAGGGCTTAAAGGTTGCATCGAGCAACGTGCCTTCTTCATAACCGCCGGTCACATAGCAACCGGCGATGGTTAGATTTTCGGTCGGCCTCGCGTAACCGAGGGCGAACGAACTCTTCGGACAGATCGCGTCGTCCCAGGGGGAATTCACGCTGCAACTCGAAATTCTGACGTTACGGCAGCAGTCGACATCGATGCCGTCGCGGTTGGTGTCGATCCGCAGATTATCGATCGTGAGATTGTCGACGCCCGTGGCCAGAACGGCGAAGTGGCCGCCGTGGAGAATCGAGAGATCGCGCAGGATCACATTGTGACAGTTCTTAAGACTGATGCTCTTGTTTCCCACTCCCGGCGCCAGCGCAGTGTCGGAACGACCGCTACTCAACCCTCTGCCCCAGATAAGCCCTGGGCCGTAGATCGAGACATGGGAGATACCTTCTCCCCAAATGAGGCTGTTATGCCAGTGGCTGTGTCCGAAGTCCTGATAGCGGTCCCAGGGATTTGGCTCCGGCGGGTCATAACCCCCGCCCGAGCCTGGTGAAGGCGGGTCGGCAGCGACGATCGTCGCTCCCGGACCAAGATATAAATCGACGTGGCTCGCGAGGTGGATCGAATAACTAAGATAGGAGCCTGCCGGGAACACCACCGTTCCCCCGCCGGCGCGGGCCGCGGCCTCGATGGCGCGATTGATCGCGGGCGTCGCCAGCGTCTTGCCATCTCTTGTTGCACCGAAGGCAGTTACGTCGAAAATTCCACTGCTTGAATTACCTTGGGAGCCGGGCTCAGACGCTGCGGCCGTCCACATCGAAGCTGCGCCGCCCACGGCTCCGATTTTCAGGAAGTCTCTCCGCATTGAGGGCCGGTTGACCATGGCATTCGCCCCGCTATTGGCTCGCAACCTTCAAGAGCACTACGCCACGCTTGGGGACAGATGCGCTGTAAGCCCCGCCCGTGGTTTGGACGTCCTCGTGTTTCCACAGGTCGCGCACGCGAGCCTGGCCGGTGATACCGAGGGCGTTGAAATTGAGGGTGATCGGAAGTGGCGATTCACCGCGGTTGAATAACCCGACGGCTTGGCTTCCGTCGGCCAGCGGCCGGGCCCAAATCTCGAGCGGCCCTTCATCCCAGATTCGACGGCCCTGAATGCCCTTTGCGTCCTGATCGACCGCGATGACTTCAGGGTTCAGGAGAATCTGCTTGGTCTCATCATTCATGCTGCGGATGTCGTTGCCGGCGAGCAGCGGCGCCGCGAGCAGCACCCACAGCGACACGTGGGTCAAGTATTCGTCGTACTTCATCCCCCCATTGCCGACCTCGAGCATGTCGGGATCGTTCCAGTGCCCGGGCCCCGCGTATTTTTCGAGTCCATTCTGGCTGAACCCAATGACCGACATGCGGTCGTAGCGGTCGCTGATGTCTCCGGTGGTGCGCCAGAGATTCCCGGTGTGCGGTCCCCAGACCCATGGTGCCTTTACTCCCCAATTGCAAATGCTGAAGACCATCGGCCGCGCCGCCTGTGCGAAGGCATCGTGAAATTTCGCATATTGCACAGAGGGCTCCAGGCCTTCGGCGTGGCACCAATCGATCTTGACGTAGTCCACCCCCCAGGCGGCATAGGTGTTTACATCCTGAGCTTCATGCTCATAGCTTCCCGGACGGTGCTGACAGGTGAAGCGCCCGGCGTCGGTGTAGACGCCAAGCTTCAGCCCCTTACCGTGCACGTAGTCGGCGAGCCCTTTGATTCCGGAAGGGAAGCGCGCCGGATCGGCAACGATCGTCCCCTGGGCGTCCCGGCTAACCTGCCAGCAGTCGTCGATATTCACGTAGTGATAGCCGGCGGCCTTCATTCCACTGGCGACCATGGCGTCGGCGGTTTCGCGGATCAGTTGGTCACTGACGTCGCAGTGGAACTTGTTCCAGCTGTTCCAGCCCATGGGGGGAGTGGCCGCGATTTGAGAGGCGATTTGAGTGGCTTGACCGCCAACCTGCGCCCAAGCCATGCCGCTTGCGCCGACGAGCAACACCGCCAGCACTCGAATCAAACGACGTCCGTAGTTCATGCGTAGTCTCCTCAGGGTGAATGGAATCGTATCGTCCGCGACAGCGGCGTTTGCTGGTGGAGTTAGGGAAAGGGTGACGGTCCCATTTGTGATTAGGACGGCATTATACTGCGGGCGCAAAATTCCCGGCTCAAATGCTCCTTATTATTTTGACGGCAGCGTTCGGAATTCCAAGGCGCGCTTTCTAGAGCATCCTCCGAGGAGCGGCAAGGTGTCGGAAACGCAAGGAACCGCACGACGGCGACTGTGGCCTCCGGTATCGGCAGCCCGAGATGGAATTGCAGCCCGAGATGGAATTGATGTGCATTGCGGGCTGGCTTGCGGTATATTGCGGACCATTGCTTTTACTTTCGTTTCGCCGGCTCCGACCTCCCGGCGGCGAATCGATACCAGGGATCTTCGGTAATGACTCGGTAATGACTCGGTAATGACTCGGTAATGACAATGACTAGAAAACTCATGGTTGTGATCCTGTTCGCGGTGGCGCTCGCGCTTTTTATGGTTGTCCGCTCAACTCGAAGCCAGTCGGCGCCGCCCCAGGCGCAACTCGGATACCAGGCCGCCAAGGATGCGGAGCAAAAGAAGACGCTTCTGCTCAAGGATTTTCATCCCGTCTCCATGCTGCACGCGCCGGTTCACGCGGTCGAGCGGGCGAAGTATTACGTGATCGACGTTCACAATCACACCAACGACGCCATGGGCATTGACGCCCACATGCCGCCCGATCGCGTTATTCAGATCATGGATAACACCAACGTGCGCACGGTGGTGATTCTCACGGGAATGTGGGGAGAAAAACTCGAGCACGTGATGGATGAAATGGTGAAGCCCCATCCGGGACGATTCATGGTTTTTTCGCAAATCGACTTCTCGAAGATCGACGACCCCAATTTCAGCCAGGAGATGGTCGAACAGCTCGACGACGCGGTTCGGCGGGGCGCGCGCGGACTGAAGCAGCTCAAAGACCTGGGCCTCACGGATCGGGACCGGTCGGGCAGGCTGATTCCGATCGATGATCCGCGCCTTGATCCGATCTGGGAAGAAGCCGGCCGGCTGGGCATACCGGTTTCGATTCACACCAGTGATCCGGAGGCCTTCTTTCATCCCATCGACAACACCAACGAGCGTTATGAGGAGCTGGTTTCGCATCCCGACTGGAGCTTCTACGGCCCGAACTTTCCCCGCAAAGAGGAGCTGCTCGCCGAGCGTGACCGCATGTTCCGGAAGCATCCGCACACTACCTTCGTCGCCCTGCACATGGCCAACTGGCCGGAGAACCTCGACTACGTTTCCAGGCTGCTCGACGCGATGCCGAACGTGATGGTCGAGTTTGGAGCGCGACAGGCGGAACTCGGACGCCAGCCGCGGCGGGCGCGCGAGTTTTTCATCCACTATCAGGACCGGATCATGTTTGGCACCGACAACGGCATGGACGAAGCCATGTACCGCAATCATTTTCGCTGGCTCGAAACCGGCGACGAATACTTCGATTACTGGGGCTATCCCGGACAGGGGCGGTGGAAGATTTCCGCTATGGAGCTGCCGGATGCGGTGCTCGAAAAGATCTACCACAAGAATGCCGAGAGAATCTTTGCTCAGTTTAAGGGCCTGCGAGCTTCAGAGGGCGCCGGCAACTGACAAAACTGACAGGCGCCCGCCGCCTTTTTGTCCTTGACAACGGTCTTCTCCCGAAACTAAAAGTTAAAAAACGAAATGATACGAAACTCAAGACCAACCTTTCGGCGCTGCCCGCTCCCGCGGTCGGGCGTCTCGCCCGCTTGCGGGCGATCCCTGAGTTTCGCCCTTTTGGGACTCGTGGCGCTCGCGTCGTCGACGGCACTCGCTAGAGACCCCGGGGACTGGACCAATCATGTGCGCATCGCCGCCTACGGTCTCAAGAGCGATAACGCCGGCCAGATCGTTCAAGATGCCGGGCGCGACGGCGTTTTCGGCATCGAAGTCGACAACGACGTCCCCGGGCGCTACGAAAGTTTTCTCGATCCCGAAGCCAAACTGGCCGCAATTCGCGCCGTGGCCGCCAAGGCCCATGCCGCGGGAAACAAGGCCTTCGTCTATATCGCGGGCACCGAGTGCATTACCGCCAACGCAGCCCAGTCGGCGCACACCATGGCGAAAGATCACCCGGATTGGCTGCAGCGGAAGATCAGCGGAGAGCCGGCGCTTTTCGGCGGCGGCACCGCATTCTGGATCCGGAAAGGCGACGAGGACGTCTGGGTGACGCCCTATGCTCCCCAGTGGCGCAAAACCTATATGGAGCGGGTGCGGCAAATTGCCGGGACGGGAATCGATGGCATTTACGTCGACATTCCGTACTGGATGACGCACTTTGAAGGCTGGGAGAACACCTGGGCAAGCTTCGACGATGCGACGGTCGAGGCATTCCGCACGGCGACCGGGTTGAATGCCAGGACCGACCTCAAGCTCGGCGATTTCTCCGACCCCAATTTCCGGAAGTGGGTGGATTTTCGCATCCGCACGTTCACGGACTTTATGGCGGAGATCTCCGAGAACGCCAAGTCGGTAAATCCGGAAATCAAAGTCATACCCGAAATTTACCCCGGAATCGAGGAAGCGGCGGTGCGGGTCGGGGCCGACGTGTACAGCTTATATCCGGTGGTCGATGCGGTTGCGCACGAGTACGAATTCGGCTCGAGCGACCATATGTCGGCCTCGCGCAACCCGCTCGACTGGTTCAACTACCAGGTGGGCATGCATTCCTTCCGCGCCTTTGCCCAAGGGAAGGCCACCTGGATTCTGAACTATTCATGGGACGGCGACAAAACGGTTGACCGGCGCGAAGCCATGAAGAACCTCGCCATGTCGGAAATCATGGCCGGGGCCAACTTCTGGGACGCGCCCGGCCATTCGATGGCGGGATCGAACGACTACGCGACCCGGCGGGAGATATTTTCCTGGATCCGGGCGCACGAGAATACGTTTTATAAGCCGCGGGAGCCGATTTCTCCGATTGGTGTTTACTTCTCGCCCCAGACTCGAAACTACTATGCGGACGAGTTCATTCGCTCCTACCGCGGGGTGCTGATTCTCCTGATGGAGGAGCACCTGGAGTTTCAAGTGGTAACTCCGCGCACGCTCGAGGCTTTCAAGGGCAGCACGCTAGTTCTTCCCAATGTGCGAATCGTCGGCGACGCCGAGAGACGAGCGCTCGAGGATTACGTGAGCCGCGGAAAGACACTGGTCATCACCGGGCAAGATCCGCTCGCGCTCGGCGGCCGAGCCCACGTGATCCGCTTCAGCCGGTGCCCGGGCGCGGCATACTTCGCCGCCCTGGAGAAAGACTTCAATCGGGCCTCGCCCGGGGCGGAGCGAGAGTTCCTGGAAAACATAAAAGCAAACAGTTCGGCGACGATTCGCGTCGCGGCTCGGCCTTCGGTGGCCACCTCGATTTCGAGCGTCGAAGGGAAACCGCACGTCTTTCTGGCGAACTTCACCGGACTCGTGGGCGGGAAAAATCCCATACAGAGTCCCGCAAGCGGAGTCGAGATTTCCGTCGCCGGAAACACGGCCAAACCGGGCTTCTTTCTTCCGTTCCTCGGCGAAGCGACTCCGGTCGAGGGAGCGGTTCGAGACGGCAGAGTGGTATTCCGCCTGCCGGCGATCGAGAAAGGTGCGGTGTTTTGGTGGGAACCTTGAGGCGTCGCCGATCTCGCGAGGCCAATTTCCGAGCCGGGCGGGACGGGCGGGAAGAGAAAGGGCCGATTCGGGCGTACGGGTCCCGCACGGGGTTCAGATGGGAAGGAGTGGAAAAGACTTGAACGAGCTCGGACAGCTACTCGAATTGTCTGACGCGGAAAAGAGCCGGCGCGGATTCCTCTACACACCGCGGGAAATTGCCCAGCAGCCGGAGACCTGGCCGTTGACCTTCGATCTGTTTCGCAGCCGGCGAAGCGAGATCAAGCGCCTGCTCGACTGCGCCGGACTTCTCCGCCCGGAGCGGTCGGCCCTGACTGTTTTCCTGGTCGGCGCCGGCACCTCCGATTACATCGGCCACGCTCTCGCCTCTCTCCTCAGAAAGTCGTGGCAGTGCGAAGTCGTAGTCGTCCCCAGCACCGACTTGCTCACGCATATGGACGAGCTGGTTCTCCTCCGGCGCAAATATCTGTGGATCTCGTTCTCCCGCTCCGGAGACAGCCCGGAAGGGGTTGCGGTGCTTGAAAGGGCGCTCGCCAGATATCCCGAAATTCATCACCTGGTCGTCTCCTGCAACGCGAACGGCCGAATGGTTCGCGAACACGCGAGCGAACCCCAGGTGCTCGCGATCTCGCTGGACGATCGAGTCAACGACCGGGGGCTGGCCATGACCAGCTCCTTCACCAACATGGTCATCTTCGGCCAGTGCCTGGCGCATGTCGGAAACCTTTCTCCCTACGAGGATCTGCTCTCCCGGCTGGTTCAGGCGGCGACGAGTTTTCTGCCGCGCGCCGCCGATCGGGCCGCCGCGCTGGCCGCGCACCAGTTCCGGAAGGCATACTTTGTCGGCTCGGGCCCGCTGCGGGCTGTGGCCAGAGAATCGGCGCTGAAGCTCGTGGAGCTTACGGCGGGCCGGACGCTTACCATGTCGGAGTCGGTGCTTGGCTTGCGCCACGGGCCCATGGCCGCGCTCGATCGGGAATCGCTCTTTGTATGTTTCCTCTCGGGCGCGAGGCGCGTCGAGGCCTACGAGCGTGACCTGCTCCATGAAATCGGAACCAAGCACCTGGCCGAGGAGAGGGTAGTTGTGGGCGGAAGTGAACGGTCGCCGGATTCCTTTGCTGAACACTATCTTTCGCCGGCCAGCGTCTCGAGCATTCCGGATGACTACCGTGCGCCCGTCGATGTCATCTTCGGACAGTTACTGGGCCTGTTTTCATCGATCCGCTCGAACCTGATGCCCGACGCCCCCAGCCCCACCGGAACCATCAGCCGCGTGGTCGAGAATGTGAGCATTTACTCATGAACGAAGCCGCGCCCGATTTCGCCGCCCGCCGCTCTTGCGGGATCGATGTGTGCGTCATCGGCGAACTCAACCTGGACCTGATCCTCTATGGGCTTCCGCGAGGTCTCGTGCCCGACCGCGAGCACCTCGCGAACGGGATGAAACTGACCCTGGGCAGTTCCTCGGCCATCTTCGCCCACAATCTGTCGGCGCTCGGAACGAGCGTCGGCTTCATTGCGAAAGTGGGGGACGATTCGCTCGGCGAGAGCGCGGTCGAGCGGCTGCGCCTGGCCTCGGTTGATACCCGGCGGGTGGTCCGGGGACCGGGAGAGACTCCCACCGGGTTGACGGTGGTCGTGCCCCACGGCTCCGGCCGCTACATCCTGACTTATCCCGGGACCATGTTCGAGATGAACTACGACGATCTGGACCTCGACTATGTCTTGAGCGCCCGGCACCTGCACCTCTCTTCGTATTTTTTGCACCGCGCGCTGCGGCCGCGGATCCTGGACATATTTCGCGAGGCCAAGCAGGCCGGACTTACCACCTCACTCGACACCAACGATGATCCGGAAGACCGCTGGGGCTCGGACCTCGTCGAAGTACTGAAGTATGTGGATGTATTTCTTCCCAATGAGCGCGAGGCCAAGAAAGTCGCCGGGACTGAAGATCTCGAGCAGGCGATGGAATGGCTGGCAAGTCTGGCTTCGATCGTCGTCGTCAAGCGCGGCCGGGCGCCGGCCAAGTGCCGTCAGGGAAGCGAGCGCTGGGAGCAGACGCCGCCCCGGGTTGAGAAGGTCGATGATATCGGCGCCGGCGACACCTTCGACGCCGGCTTCATTCATCTGTGGCTGCGGAACGCGAGCCTCGAAGAGTGTCTTCGTTTTGCCGGCATCGCGGCGGCGTACTCGGTAAGCCGCGAAGGCGGTACGGAAGCCTTCCGTGATCGCCATGGTTTGGAGAATTTTCTGCGGAGGCACTGGCGCCGCAGGGGCGATGTCCTCTCCCCGAGGGCCGGCGAGGCCGCGACCGGGCAGGCCGGGAAGGGGTAGCCGCGGACGAATTTCTGATGGTTGCCGGGCCGCGGTGCGGCCGGCGGAAACTGAGGTCCTCCCAATGAAGCGAAGCGTAGCCCGCCTGATGATTGCCTGTATGTTCTTGTCTTCCGCTGTTTTGCTTATGGCTCAGGGAAGTTACCGCGCCCAGGTCCGGGGGTTGGTAACCGATCGGAGCGGGGCGGTCGTGCGCGACGCGCGCGTCACTATTACCGACGTGGGCACGAATGTCTCCACCTCGCAGCGCACGAATGACAAGGGCGAATACTTTTTTACCGGGCTCCGGCCATCCAACTACGCGATCAAGGCCGAGGCGCAGGGCTTTCGCGCGGAAGAAAGAACCGGAGTCGTGCTCGCCGTCGA
>Ga0123356_10000903_pt1 | contig 32829 bp, 24 predicted proteins | sample TergutEmb28metaG_2_FD_92546 | JGI IMG/M metagenome (GOLD analysis project Ga0123356, IMG submission 92546) | Embiratermes neotenicus P3 segment gut microbial communities from Petit-Saut dam, French Guiana - Emb289 P3 | ecosystem: Host-associated > Arthropoda: Insects > Digestive system > Gut ...
AAAAACAAGGGGTGTGTTGTGGGGGGGGGGGGGGGGGGTACAAGTAACGCCATGTGCTGCGAGGTGAGAATCTTTGCTATTTATGGCGGTTCTTTTGCTCATGCAGGTATTTTACCACAATAAGGAGATTCTTTGCAAGCGGGCATTATGGGGGAACCTGCTTCCTTTTTTAACAATAAATGATACAATGAAGGTCATCCTGGAGAAAAAAGCGGCAAAATACCTTGAAAGTCTTGATACAATAAGGGAGTTAAATATGGGAGTTGTAGCTGTAAGAAAAAAATTACACACTTTTATCGACAAAATGCCGGATTATTGTCTCTCATCTGTAGAGCCGATTCTATCATATCTTGCCAGCGAATCAGCAATAGAAACCAATTTAACTTCTGAAGAAAAAATATGGGTCGCTGAAGGCCGAAAGCAATACAAAACACACCCCAAAGATTTTGTTTCACTTGATAGCATAAAATAAAAAACAAAACCACATAATAAAGAGCCGCTGTCGCAAGATAGCGGTTTTTTCTTCTCTGTGCGGACTCTTCTTCTCACTTTTCTCAACTTTTTTCAAAATTCTTTCGTTTTCACTAAAGCGCCACGCATGTACACGCCATATATAGGGTATGAAAAACCTAGCTTTTTTAGTCTGGCTTTGCCAGGCTGCTGCTGCGTTTTTGTGCGCGGCAGCCCTTTTTGCAGAGAGTCCTGTTCCGGCGGCAGAAACGGATCAGCCTCTTGTCGAATGGAGTCTTACATGGAGAGGCTCATGGGAAAAGACCAGTTCAGTTTTAATGAACAGGACTTTTCATAATCAGGGTGAAATAGAGATTAAATTTCTCCAGTTGGATCTTCTGCTGCGGGGGCAAATCCTTGACAGACGGACATTCAGTTTTAATCTTGATGACCCATGGAGCAGCGATGCGTGGAATAATCCCATAAGGGAAATAACAAATTTCACAGGCGGATTGTATCACACTGCAACAGGCTCCAGAATCCTGTTCGGTGTAATTGATGAATGGGGGCTTCCCGCAAGGATACGCAATCCGTGGATACGTTCGGCTCCTTACGCGGAAAACCACAGAGCCGCAATTGCCGATTTAAGAACCGAGGCTTCCAGCACAAGAACAGATATGGCATATTTGTATCTTTCCAGCCCGTTATTGTTTATAACTCCAAATTTAAATTTATTGTGTTTCGGCTCTGTGCAAACAGAGGCGCAAACCATGTCTGCGGACGGCATTGCTTTTTCAGGCGGCATAGACTTAATATTTAACAAAAACACAAACCTGCTGCTGGAAATGTTCTATACTGCAAAAACACTGCCGCCTGCAAAAATATCTACGTGGTTTTCCGGCCCGTCATCCATGCCGCCTTTGCCTGAGCGGGAATTCAATCTTTATGCTGCGGGACTTCTTTTTAAAAGCAGATATTTTTCGGCAAGCTCGGATTTTGCGTTGTCTGAAACTTTTGCCTGGGGAACCGATATTTATGCCAATTTGGGTATAACTTTTTCGCTGCGGCCGTATTTTATTTCGTTTGCAGCAGACGGAGCCGGCCCGCGTTTTGTGTACAGGGACGGAACCAGCAACAGAGAGGGTTTTAGAAGCGCGGCAAAATTCGAATGGCGCGGAAAACGCAGTTCTATATTCAGAATAGATACCGTACTCAGGGCAAACGCTTTCGGCGAAAACTTTAACCGCGGTTCTATCGGGTTATATTATCGTACTCCGGCAGCAGCGCGCGGAAATGACAATATATTGCGCTTAACAAGAATATCATTGTCAGCGGATCGAAATGAGGAAAATCCATTAAAAATAAACGACAGTTTTTCCGGAACCCTTGGGTTAGGCTTAAATTTGCAGCAAATAGGTTTTCCAAACCTTCTTAGACTGAATATATCAGGTTCGATAAAAGGGGTAACGCCGCCGGATGAATTATGGAGTTGGAACTCTTCCGCGGTTAGCTGCGAATTAATATTGCCTTACAGGAAATTTCAGGCCAGATTCAAGACTGTATACACTTTAATGGTAGAAAATGATGAAAAATGGGCATTTTCCGTCAATATTTCGCAAAATTTCGATAAAGGAAGGCTAAGTATGGGCGTTGAATCGGCAGATTTCCCTGATAAATGGACATGGAATATCTCCTGGCGGATGGAAATTCAATAAAATCATGAAAAATATCAATTTGTGATTGTTTTTTCTATATATATATATTATCATTAATGTATTATCATATATCAAGGAGATAATATGCCTGCCGGTGTAACAATAATGATTGTTGATGACTCCAGAATTATGAGGAATACTGTAAAAGGTGTTTTCACTGGGGTAGAGTCCGCCTGTAACTTTATCGAAGCAAAAGATGGTGAAGAAGCATTGGCGCTGCTTGAAACACAAACCGTAGATCTTATCCTGCTTGACTGGAATATGCCAAGATTATCCGGTATTGATTTTTTAAAGCAGATAAGGGCGATGGATCAATATAAAGATTTGCCTATAATTATGGTAACCAGTGAAGCTGCCAAGTTTAACGTTATAGAAGCGTTAAAACACGGCGCTACTGATTATATTACAAAGCCAATTAAGCTTGATTTATTCAAGCAGAAACTGGCCAAACTACGTTTATTCAGGATGTAATTATGACAGTTGAATTGCAAAATTATGTTGAGCCTTTTGTAGAAGTTACAGTCAACACATTTAAGGAATTTGTTGGCGTGGACGTTGTTCCAAGACATCCTCACTTTCTGGATCCGGAGAAAGGATTTGAATGGGATATTTCAGCGGTTATCGGTCTTTCCGGCGCGGTAAAGGGAGCGGTAATTATCTCCATGAAGACAGAACTGGCAATTAGATTGACCGATATACTTGCCGGCGAAGGACACACAGAAATTGATGCCGATGTTGTTGACGCGATAGGCGAAATAAACAACATCGTAGCAGGAAATATTAAACCAAAAGTGCCGAATGGGGACAAGATTGTTATTTCCATTCCCACAATTATCAAGGGAAAAGAACATTCAATCGCATGGCCAAGCAAACAGACGCGCATTTTATGTATTCCTCACAAAGCATTCGAAAACGACATCTTTCATCTAATGGTGGCAATTGAACTTGATCCAGATGCTTAAAGAAAAAGAGGGGACATAATGAAGCATGTTTTTGTGTTCGATCCTAAAGCATTTTACAACCAGCAATGGAAAATGGACAATATTCTTGACGGTGTAGGACAATTTTTTAGAACACAGGAAAATCCCGATTTTTCCATACAGTATTCAAGATACCGCAGGAATGCCATCGGGATAATTCAGGAAGAAGCGGAAAAAGCAAAACCCGGCGACATTGTAAGAATATACGCAGTCGGCGGAGATGAAATCCTTTTTGACTGTTTGAACGGCGTTGCTCATTTTCCAAACATGCAGCTTGCGGCGGTTCCTTTCGGCGATTCAAACGATTTTCTGGATATCTTTGGAAAAGACAAAATAGAAGCTTTTAAAGACATACCTTCGCTTGTTAATGCGGGTGCGCTTCCTACAGACGCAATCAGATGGGGTGTAAATTATGCCCTAAACTCCTGTTATATCGGCATGAACTCTGTTATTTCCAAAAGAATAAAAGATATGAAGTCCAGATTAAACAAAAGCAGCTTTATTTTATTTTCCAAACTTTCTTCTTTCTTTAACTACTTCCTGACAGCATTTGACAAAACTCTCGCGGCAAGAGAATATGAAATTTTTATTGATGATGTAGATTACTCGGGGCATTACTGTCTTGTTCATATTGCGAACGGTCCGTATTTTGCCGGAAAACTTACAGGGGTTTCCGACGCAACGCCGGATGACGGACTTTTGGACATAGCGTTAATAAAATCATCTCATCCTTTAAAAACATTGTTTTCAATGAGAAGATACTCCAGGGGAAAACGTCCGAAAAACTGCGTATTTACCCACGGTAAAAAAATTACGGTAAAATCCAAAAGCCAGATATGGATTCAATTGGATGACGAATACATTCAGGACACAAGTATAAACCTAAACATAGTTTCTCATGCTTTTCAAATGGTGGCGGCGGAAGGTTTGTCATATCCATTAGCCTCAATGGCGGAGGCAGATTAGAATGGTAATAAAAAAATCAGAAGAAACAAAACTAAGAAGCGTCGCAAACTTTGCATCCATTGCGATGATTGTTTTTTTAAGCGCCGCATTTGTTTTGGAAACATATCTGAATAATATAAAAGTAAATTACAGCGTGGCCGGCCTTGTTATGCTGGTTACCCTTTCTATCGTAATAGTTATTCAAAAAAACTCGATACATAAATACAAAATGGCTTTCAATGTTCCTTTTTTACTGTTTATATTTTACACAATACTGATGATAATGTGCAAATGGAACAACACGCATTATCTGTTTGTCTACATTTCTTTCTGCGCAATCAGCTGTTTATATTCTCATTTTAGCAGAACATTGGTCTACATTTTGGTTACTAATGTGATAATTGCAGCTCTTATTTACAGGGGTAATGCAGTTGGCGGGCATGATATGTCCTTCATGGCCATGCTTATTAACTGGGGAATATGTGTTTTTGGCAGCGTAATAATGCTGCTGCTTACAAGAACGGCGACAATTGTTCTGAATAAAGCGCTTGAACATCAAAATTCATTTAATAACCTTTTGGCTACAACCGAAAACTTTGTCGCCATGGTAAACGAGCGCAATGAAGTTGTTTATGCAAGTAAAACGCTTTCTCAATTGGGAAACACCGATGAACCTGAACTTGTTCAGGGGCGTCCGTTGATCGACCTTTTCCCGGGAAGAAGCCTAAAAGTACATGCCGGAAAAATGTTAAAAGAAAAAGACGATTATGCGGGAGACTGGGAATTCTCGCTGGATGGTCAGAAACGTTATTTCAAAGCGTCTTCGCACAGTCTGCCCGGAGGAAGCGGCGGTACTCTAATATCGCTTTACGACATGACGCACCTTGCGGAACGCGATGAAATTGCCGCCATGAAGGATAGCATGAAAATTGGTCTATTCTTTATGGATAAAAATTATATAATTCAGGACCATTATTCGAGGTATCTGGAAGAAATGCTTTCGGACACCAAACTTTTTGGAAAACTTCTTACGGATGTTATTGCGGATTCCGTTACAAAAACAGAACTGGATGCCATAAAAGATTACTTTAAAATGATCCTTGAACGGACATATGATCAGGAAATGCTTGATGACATAAATCCTTTGAATGAACTTCATTATATGAACAAAACCACAGGGGAAAAAAAGGTATTTCAATTTGTATTTTCTACAGTAGAACGCGATCGCGGCGAATTGCATATTCTGGTAACGGTTTACGACATAACCCTTAGAGTAGAATTGCAGCAAAGATTGGCGGAAGAAGAAGCCAGGCGTCAGGAAGAAATGCAGTCTGTCTTTGAACTTATTCAGGTTGAGCCGGATGTATTCAGCGACTTTATGCAGGATATGGAAGCCGAGCTTGATACTATCGATAAAATATTCAAGAACGAAGCGTTATCTTCGCATGAAGCGCTGGTAAAAGTTTATCAATCGGTTCACGCCATTAAGTCCAACGCGGTTATTCTGGGATTAAGCGTTTTTGGCAACAAGGTGCATAATCTGGAATCTAAAATTAAAAAAATGCGGGAAAGAGAAGGCAATATACCTTTTGGAGAAATGCTTGATTTAACAATGGATATAGAAAAACTTTCCAATGAAAAAGAAGGTTTCAAAGATATAATCGATAAACTTCAGTCTTACACCAAAGGCGGCGGCGCGGGCAGCGCAGGTCCGGTCGAAGGCCAAAAACAAAACGTAAAAGTACTGGTTGATTCTCTTACAAAAGCCGCATCCAAGGCTGCGGAAGATTCTGAAAAACTTATTCAATTAGTCGCAAACGAAATTGACACAGAAGCTATAGACAAAGGTCCAAGGCGCACCATAAAAGATATCCTTATGCAGCTTATCCGCAATTCGGCCATACACGGCATTGAATCGCCGGATGCAAGAAAAGCAAAAGGCAAAAATGAAACCGGCACTATTAGATTAATAATAAAGCTGTCTGACGATCGCAAGTTTATTAATATAAAGCTGTCCGATGACGGCGGCGGCCTTGACTACAAGAGAATCAGCGAAAAAGCCGTAAGCAAAGGCCTTATCAAACCGGAAGATGCCAACAACAACGATATGTTATTAAAAGCAATATTTGCGCCCGGCTTTAGCACTGCGGAAACCGAAGGCGTTCATGCGGGAAGAGGTATTGGCTTAAATCTTGTTCGGGATCGATTAAAAGAAGTAAACGGTTCTATCAAGCTGCGATCCGAAACTGACAAGGGAATAGTGTTCCAAATTAATCTTCCGCTGGTACAGCAAAATTAAGTTTTATTTTTTATAAAGCCCTGCGCCAATTGCAGTTGTATACTCGGCATACTCAGGATAAATAAATTCTATTCCGTACATTGCAGAAATATCCGTCAGTACTTTTTGCCCTATTACGTTTTTACTGCCATTGCCTGTTACAATAACCCGGCAGGATTCTCTTGCTCTTGCAGCAAAAACAGAAAGCGTCCCTATTACCTGATACACCATATTGATAATTGCAAGGGCCATGTCTGCGGGACTTGCAGTATCCAGCATTTTTCCAAAATTGGAAGCGGTGCTTTCGCCGCTTAAAAAACTAATGCTTACATCGGTGATATCGCCAAGCAGCAAATCAACCTGATTCAATTTTCCGCTTTTTGCAAGCTCAACAATATCGCTGAACCCGGAGATAGGCAGAAGTTTTTTTGCCAATCCCAATATGGTGCCGCCGCCAACGCCGGATCCGCCAAAATGGGAAATACCCCTGTCTCCGGCTTCGATAATGGCAGTACCGGTGCCTATATTCGTAATTATTATGTTTGTCATACCGGACAAAAACATTCCGCCGATACCAATGGCTTCAATCTCGTTAACCCTGTCTGTGGGAATGCCAAAAATATCATCTTTAATTTTGGAAGCGCCGGCTCCGGTTATTATTATTTTTTCTATAGTGTTTATTTTTATGCCGTTTTCCAGAACAATTTTACCAAAGGCGCCGGTTGCGGCAGTTATCGCATCCTGGGCTCTTGCCTTTATCTTCCTTGTGATTTTTCCGCCTTCTATGGAAACTGCTTTTGTTGTTGTGCTGCCAATATCTATTCCTATTATCATATTATTCCCTAAATTGTTCCGATACTTTAACAAATATTTTTACAAGCGACGGATCAAACTGCGTTCCGCTGCCCTTCTTTATTATTTCTACCGCTTCATCATGGGTGTAGGCTTTCTTGTACGGACGCACGGATACAAGCGCATCGTACACATCGGCAATTGCCATAACGCGTCCCAGTAAAGGTATATTGTTCCCATGAAGATTATTGGGGTAACCTGTGCCGTCCCACCATTCATGATGGCTGGAAGCGAATATTTTTGCATACTTTAAAAACTCACATTCCATTGCCAGTATTTCTACTTTTTCCATTATTTGCTTTCCAACATGGGTATGAATTTTCATGTCCTCGTATTCATCAAAATTAAGCTTTCCCGGCTTTCTTAGGATATTATCGCTTATAAATATTTTTCCAACATCATGAAGCTGACTGGATTGAATTAACAACTCTATATTCCAGTCTTTTGTTTCATTTTTGTAAATGCCGCTGGAGACAATTTCGTTAAGCAGTATTTTAAGTCCTTGCTGGGTTCGTTCAATGTGTCTGCCGGTAATGTCATCGCGATACTCTACCAGCTCTGCCATTGTTTTTAACAGCGCATTCTGCAGCTGCAGTATGTTTTGCGTCTTTTCATCGACCATTTTTTGCAGATTATCGTTAAAATATTTAAGTTCCGCTGCCTGCTTCTCCAGAGTTTTTTTTTGCTCTTCAACAAGCAGATGTAATTCTATGCGCTTTAAAAGAAGCGCCGGCTGTATCGGTTTAGAAATAAAATCGATTGCTCCCAAAGAAAGCGCCGTAAGCTCAGACTCAGATTCTGTATAGGCAGTCAGAAAAATAACAGGTATTTCCCTGGTTTTTATTTTGGACTTAAGGATCTTGATTGCCTCATAGCCGTCCATTTCCGGCATATTAACATCCAGCAGAATTAAATCCGGTATGTTGTTTTCCAGCAAATTAAAAAGCTTTTCCGCAGACGGCGCAGTCGCTACGGTGTACTTTTTTGCGAGGATGTTTTTTCCAATGCGAAGATTCGCAGGGTTGTCATCAACCATTATTATCAGAGGTTTTTCATTACTCATACACTTTACCCATCATATTGATTAACCTTTTTCTCCCAAAATATCATCTATGGTTTTTAATGCATTGTCAAATTCGGCCATTAGAATATCATCTGATATCCTGTCCATTGTTTCCATGGTATCCTTGCTCAGCGAAAGCAAATTTATTTTATTTAAAATACGATCGATGTTTTCAGCTTTCTGCGATTTTATGGCAGCTTTTAAATCTTTTAACAGCGAAACCAATTCGTCTTCTCCGGTTACCTGGATATCGCCGCCAATATAATTTTCTGTCTCCAGAGCAATATAGATTTGTTCAGTCAGTTCGGTAAGATGATTAATAAATCTGTCTAAATTTCCATTTATGTAATCTCTGTCTCCTTCCTTGCCTGCGCTCTCCAGTTTTGCGGCTACTGCAGACAATTCACCGGCTCCAATTGCTGCCGAGGCGCTCTTTAATGAATGGACATTGGTAACAAACGAAGATAACGATCCTTCATAAAGCGTGTTACGTAATGCCTGCAATCGTTCCAGGGCATCTTTTCGGAAAGTAGATAAAACAGAAGCATAACCGCTCTCTGTTCCTCCCGTCATTATAATGCCTTTTTGCACATCAATACCGTTAATCTTCGGGAAATTAATGTCTATATCCATATCAGCATCAAAACCCTGTTCTCTCTTTTCTTTTGATATCCATTTGTTAAGAATGTCATCCATTGCCGTTACATCAATGGGTTTGGCAAGGAAGTCGTCAAACCCGTTTTCTATGAACATTTCACGAACTCCGGAAACTGCATTGGCTGTTAAAGCAACAATCGGAAGCCTATGCAAAACATCAATTCCGTTTATGGATTCCCTTTCGCGGATAACTGCAGTCGCTTCAATTCCATCCATTTCCGGCATCATATGATCCATAAACACCAAGTCGTAATCATTACGTTTAATAAGTTCGATAGCTTCCGCTCCGCTGAGACAAGTATCAACTACGGCAAGGTATGGAGACAATAAGCCTTCGGCAACTTTTAAATTTGTTGGAATATCATCTACAATAAGAATACGCGCGCTTGGGAATGCATAACGGATAAGCCCTGAACCGATGGAACTATCCGAATAACTGCTGTCTTCTTTACCGTTAAGAATATTGGCAATCGATAATGATTGCACAGGCAGCGAAACAAATCGGACATCGGGGATATAGGCTTCTGCGCCCCACTCTACCATTAAGGCAAGAAGCGGTCTTTTTCTGCCGGGATAGTATTCATCCGGTTTATCCATTGCATGCTTGACCATTTCGTATATGCCGTAACCGGATAAAACAAGCGACCATTCATGTTTGAACAACTCAGCGGTAAACTCTTCCATATTGGATACCATTGTATGAGCGACGCCCATATTTCTAAGAGACCAGCAGACCGATTTGGAATAAACCAACCTTCCTTCGTAGACAAGAACTCTTTTATCCTCTGCATTATCCACTGCGGCAAAAGCTTCATTTGTATCCGCGCCCTGCGGAACTGTAACCGTGAATGTACTGCCTCTGCCAAATTCACTTTCCATGTTGATATCGCCGTCCATGAGCAGGCATAATCGTTTTGTAATTGCAAGACCAAGTCCCGTTCCTTCTACATTGCGGTTTCTCTTTAAATCTACCTGTACAAATTCACTGAACAGTTTTTTCTTGTCTGCCGGTTTAATGCCTTTTCCGGTATCCGAAACCGCAAAATCAAGCCATACCTTGTTTTCGCTTCGTTTGCGCACGGTAATCGATAAACTAATATGCCCTCTGTCTGTAAATTTTACAGCGTTGGAAAGCAAATTCAGAAGTATTTGACGCAGACGCACTTCGTCTCCAATAAGGACATTAGGTATCTTTCCGTCGATATTTGTAAAAAAGCGTATTGGCTTTTCTTTGAGTCTTGTTCTGATAATATTGACAGTGTCGTTAATAAGCGAAGAAAGCAGGTATCTTGTAGAAACAATCTCCATCTTGCCGGATTCAATTTTGGAAAAGTCCAGAATATCGTTAATAATGGTAATCAGGCTGTTTCCTGCCTGCTTTATATCCTGCGCATAACTTTTTGCTTCATCGGACAAGTTAGTGCGTAAAAGCAGCTCTGCCATTCCTGTAATGGCATTCATGGGAGTGCGAATCTCGTGGCTCATGCTCGCAAGAAAGTTACTTTTGGTTCGGTTGGACATTTCCGCTTCTTCGCGCAGTTCTACAAGACGGCGGTTCTGCGTTCTGATTTCGTCAACAATATTAAAAACATATTCGCCTGTTTTTTCTACGTTATTCTGATAAACAACAAGCATTCTATAAATATCTTCTTTGGAAACATTCGACTGTTCTATCATGGCGCCAAGGCTTTTCCTGATATTTTCGTAATTAACAAGGGCTGTTTCATCGGTCTCGGTATCCATACTTCCCTTAAGATAGGAAATGGTAATATTTAAAAGTTCGCTTCGGCTGACAATATCAAAAACAAGCGATTTAAGTTTACTGTCCGTGTAGTGAAAAAGACGTTTTGTTTTAAAAGGGTCTGCCATTCCGTGTTCCGGCAATGTTCCAAAGAAAACAGCTGTTAAAGTTTGATTATGATGGGTAAAAAGTTCTTCGCCGTAAGTGTTAAAACCAATCATGGGATAACCGCTGAATACATTATTAAAGGCGTCTATTTGATTTTTTTCTACAAGTTCCAAATGACGCTGAATACAATTAAAGAGCAGACAGCCCTGTATACCCGGTAAAAACTGAGCAGCCCCGGAAATACTTTTTTCTGCATTGGCAATTATGTCTCCCTGTTTTAACAGGAACACCTTTGTTCCGGCTTCGATATAACAATAAAACTGAATGCCTTTGCCGCCAATAATCAAGTTAGGGCTGCGGATATAAACACTGTCTCCCAAAATAAGACCTAAAGGATTTTTGGCAAATATTTCTATTGTTAGTTCGCTTGCATCTTTTACGCCGACTTGTCTGGCATAGAACTCCGCCGCAGGCTCGCCGTTAATTTCCCAGGCAATTCTCTGCATTATTTCTACACGGGTAATGGTAAACGAATTATCGGTAGGAAGATAATGTACATAATGATTAAAGTAAAACGGGATCTTCATTTTTAGAACTGCGGCAATAAGCCCGTCATGGGAAAGCTTGTCTCCGGCGCTTACCAGGGTTTTGGTAAAAGTCAAATTATCTGCGGCGGCGCCGCCGACAAAAGCCATGTTGAGTTTTTTTTCCATGGAAAATTCTTTCATTATTACTTCGCCCAAACACAAGCCGTCAAAAAAGATTAAACCAAGGTATTCATCCGGATTTATACTATGCCCTGATGTTTTTTTAATAAGGTCATCGATGGCGGCGTGCGCTGCCAAAAGGGGATCCCTTTTTACTTCTTCCTGAAATGTAAAATATACTTCGGCTACTTCATCAGAAGAAAGAGACATAATAGCGACGCCTGTTTCTATGGCTCCATCGCTGGACCAGCCGCTATGCATGGAAGCGCCGATACACACTGCATCCGGGAAGGCGTCTGCAAGGGCTTTTTGGATTTCCAGCTTTTCCAGAGACAGAGAAAAAAAGTATACAACTACCTTTACATTGGGCTGCCAAACCCCAATGATAGCTCTTTCTGTATCCCAGTCCTGCAAAGACGTAACTTTTACAGCCATGCCCTTCCTCTAAACAATATTATTAGGCTAGCAACTATTTTAGCATACTATCGGGAAATTGAAAACAACAAAGGACCGTTTTTTAGGATTTATGCTTTCTTAGAAGTTCTACAGCTTCCTGCGGCGAAGCAGAATCAATAACTGCGTCTCGCAGGGTTTTATCCCTTAGAATAGCGCCCACCGCCGCAAGAAATTGAACATATAGACCGCAATCCTTTTTTGGGGAGACAATAAGGACAAAAAGCCGTGAAGGCTGGCCGTCCATGGATTCAAAATCTACGCCTCCCTTATTAACCCCTATTGCTACAGCAGTGTCGGCAATCCCATCGGTTTTGGCATGAGGCAGCGCAATGCCGTGGTCCATGCCGGTACTCATGGTTCTTTCCCTTTCAAGCACATCTGCAAGAACAATATCTTTATCCAAAAGCTTGCCTTTAGAGTCCATCAAATCAACCAGCTCGGAAATTATTTGTCCTTTTGTTTCACCTTTAAGATTCAAAGTAAAGCAGTCGGCGTCTATAAGTTCCAGAATGTCTTTTGTCGCGCGGGCTTCGGTATCAAGCAAACCTCTTTTCATCTTTGCAGGATCAGCTGATGTCTTTAGCCTTTCTATATTGTGATAAAGTTCCAGAATAACTTCGTAGACTTCGTTTTTTACAAACGGCATATCTGTTTTGGAAGTTGTTATTAAAATAGACGAATGTTCTTCGGTAATAAAAATACAAATATCATTTTTGCGCGCCTGGGAAATTCCCTCGTCTATATTCATTGTTTGAACATAAAAGCCTTCGTTTCTGAATTCAATCAAAAGATTATCTACAACAAGGTCGGCAATTTCCTTGGATTCAAAATTCCACATTTCATGAACATTATCATCGTTCTTTTCCTGTTTTCTTGTTCCCGATCCGGGAATCTTAAACGTCAAATTCATTAAAGGCGGACAAGCGACAATCGTAAGAAAAATCATAAAAACAGCTGCGGAAAAAAGTTCATTGCTGATTGCTCCTGTTGCAAGTCCGATACCGCAGGTGATTAATGCTCCCTCGCCGCGGGGAATCATCCCCATTCCAATACGCAGCGCTCCTGTTTTATTAAAACCAAAAAGCATTGCAAAGCCGCCGTCGCCGATAATTTTTGAAAACATGACAGCCAATGTATACAAGACGCCGAAAATCAATACAGGCATTTTAATAATGTCCTGAACATTTACCATCATACCCATTATTGCAAAGAACATCGGCACAAAAAATACATACAATCCGCGAATACGTTCCTGTATCACAGGCGCTATGTCGGTTTTGGAAAGCGCAAGTCCCGCTATGTACGCCCCGATAATTAACGCTATGCCCTGTTTTTCCAAAAGCCCCGCGATAATCATTGCAAGACCCAAAGCAAGTATGGAAAACTCCAGAGTGTTTTTAAAAATCTTAAGAAAACCGGCCATCAATTTTGAGCAGAGCAGAAAAAGAACAGTCGCGCCCAGCCAGATACCAAGGGCTTTTCCCGCAAGAAGCAGAATAGCGCTAATGGAAGGTCCGTCTGTTGAAGTTCCGCCTGTAACAGAAACTATCCCAAGCACTACCGCCAAAAGAATAATCCACAGAACATCTTCAAAAACACCTGCCGATATAATTGTTACACCTTCCGGCGAATCCATTTTTCTTCGCTCAGAAAGAATTCGGGCGCTAATGCCAATGGAAGACGTCATGGCGATTACTCCCAAAAACAAACAATGCGGATCCCAAAAAGACGAATTTAGTAAAATGACGCCGGAGAAAGTACCTGCTATAAATGAGAGTAATGCTCCGCCAATTCCTATCATGCCGCCGGCAAGCGAATAACGAAGAAACAGGCCAAGGTCGGTTTCCAGGCCGGAAGCAAACAGCAAAACAATCGAAGCTACTGTAGCAAACGCGTACAATTCAAGGCTTACTGCCAGGGTGTGGGTTGAGGAAAATGCCAATGGAAAAATACCATGAGGAAAACCCGGCAGCGCTATCCCGCCCAATGCAAAGGGCCCGATAACAACGCCTGCCAACAGTTCTCCCAGCACCGAAGGTATTCCTATCTTCTTTGCCAACTGCCCAAACAGGCGTACCGCAAGCAATATGATTCCGACCTGGAGAACCAGCTCGGCTACAAGTTCTGTAATTTGCATTTATAATAACTCTACTTTATTAATTGTAAGTATTCTTATAGACTATGTCTAGTGATGTTTAATGAATTATACAGGGGGAAAGATATGGCAGATTTAGAAAACGCAGTTGAATTATTTAACAAAGGCAATGCTGCAGGAATGCTCAATGACTTTGCAGAAGCATATGATTGTTTCAGCAAGGCAGCGGAACTGGGATATGCTCCGGCTCAATGCAACCTGGGCTTTTGTTATGAAAAAGGCCACGGTGTTCCGCACAACTATTCCAAAGCAGTTGAATATTACCGCAATGCTGCAGAACAGGGATACGCTCCGGCTCAATGTAATCTTGGATGGTGTTATGAAAGCGGCTATGGAGTTGAGCAGGATTTATCCAAAGCTGTTCAATATTATCTTTTATCGGCTAAACAAGGGCATGCTCCCGCACAAGGCAATCTGGGATTCTGCTACGGAAACGGCAATGGAGTTCCAAAAAATTTAGACAAAGCTTACGAATGGTTCAACAACGCGGCAGCTCAGGGAAATGTTTTTTCTCAGTTTAACATAGGCGAATGTTATGAATCGGGCAAGGGTGTAGTTCAGAATATCGAAAAAGCCATTGAATGGTATCGAAAATCTGCAGAACACGGATACGCCCCGGCTCAGTTCCATCTTGGATTATGTTATGAAAACGGCAATGGCGTCACCAAAAACGCGCTAAAAGCGCATGAATGGTTCAACCACGCCGCTATTCAAGGACATCCGGCCGCACAGCAGCACATTGACAATCTTAAAAAACGAGAATTAATTTAACTCTCCTGACTAATCTGCCCCTTTGTTGCCGCTAAAATAAACTTAATATAGTTCTCATCTACCAATCCCTGGATGATGATATCGATATCTTTTGCGTCTTTCTTTCCTTCAGGCAGCAGGAAGTACAACTGCTTCTTTGCGCCGTTTATATTTACAGAAGCCCAGGAGTTGGAAAAATAATATCCGGCGGGAGGCACAGGAACATCGTCTTTATTGATTATTCCCGCAATGATATCCGCTCTTTCCCTCATCCATTCCCTTTCATGAGGATTCATTGTAGCTCCGTCTTTATAAACAACCTGCCTGTTCCAGCGTTTTCCTATCTCCCTTATAAAGGACATTTCTACCCCGCAAGGAATTCCATTAACGCGGTTTAACAACGGCGGTTTGTTCTGGATTTCCTGAATGAAAACAACCAATTGTTTTTCTTCGGCTACTACCCTTCCGGCATTTTCATCCTGCCTTGCAATAAGCGTTGTTGCAGCCATGTTGACGTATACAATTAAAAAAGACCTAAAAGGATTTATAATTGGATCTATAGCGATAAAGATTACCAATACTGCTTCCAAAGGCAGATTCAACGGCTTTAAAACAATACTAAGCATGGAAAGGGTAACAATTCCCGAGACGCCCGTCGCAGCGGTTCCCGCAATTATTACTCCAACAAAAATTATTAAATAATGAATCGGCATTAAAGTAACGCCGTAAATCTGCGCGGTAAAAAATACCGCAATGGCAAAATAGAAAATATTGCCAAAGCGTCCAAGAGTAATGCCCAGCGGAAGCGTAAGGTTAACATCTCTGGAATTAAATTTCATTTTATTATCCAGGCTGTTAATGGCGCTGGGTAATACCGCCGTGGGTGTTTGCGTTGCAAAAGAAAGCAAAATCGGCTCGAACAATACAGAAATCATTTTAAACGGATTAAATATTCCGGAACGAAGCCATATGATAAATGTACATATAATGAAAATAATTACGGTGCCAATGCCGCAAAGAACAATGAACTTTGTCGTAGCCGCAAATATTTGAATGCCAACAAGGGCTATCTGCCCCGCAAGAAGACTGATAATTCCAAAAGGAAGCAGATATAAAGACCAGTTAACAAGTTTTTGGAAAGCATAAAAAACCGAAGAAAAGAAATTTATTAACAGTAATGCGGATTCTTCCTGCAAGAAACCAATGGCAACGCCCATAATGACAGAGAATAATACAATTGGAATAATTCCGCTAAAACCCAATCGCCTGGCTGTATCCACAGCTTCATATGAGCCAAGAGTTACTTCCAAACCTTCGTTCATATGGTCATATCTAAAAAATGCATCGGTGCTGTTACCAAGGTTAGAACCCGGCTGTCCTATTATACCAAGAATCATTCCGGTTCCTGCGCAGATTGCCATACAGACTATAAAAACAAGAATCATACGCCTTATAAGACCGGGACTGCTTTTATCGCGCATAAGTTTTCCAAGACTAAAAGCAATTGCGCTTATTATTATTGGAATAACCGCCATCTGTAAAAACAGAAGGAAGAGATCGCCCGGAAGAGAAACAGCGCGAATAAATTGTTCGCTATTCATGCCAAATAACGCAGATAAAGGTTTAGTATTTAAACCAATCAGAATACCAATTACCGCGCCGACTGAAATGGTTATTGGATGTTTTAATATCGTTCTTTTCATAATCATAATCCTCCAAAATGGCTTTCAACAAGACGGGCCGGGGTAAGTTCCTGCTTATTCTGCAGCAAATATTCATCAATAAAAATATTCAGCCAATCCTGCAATAACGGAGAGTCTGCCGAAACTGCCATTACTATAGACTCACGTTTATCTCCGATAAAAACCGGTTTTGTTAATATTGACGCATTATTTCTTGCAGCGCTTATAACAAGGATTTCAACTTCATCGCGGCAAATTGCCAAAACGTCACCGTTAAACAACGCGTCTACCGTTCGTTCCCAGTTATCAAAAGATCTTACAGTTGCACTTGGGAAATTTTCCAATGCAAAATTATGGTGATACGAATTAGCGACTACACCAAGGTTCCCGCGGAAATTTATAATAAAGTTGGACAGCCGATCTTCGGATCCGACTTTTGCATATTCAAGACGATTCACAAGAAGAGCCTGTCTGAAAACCATATAGGGCTGCGTAAAACGAACCAGCTCTGCGCGCCGCGAAGTAAGACCCAGTCTGCTTAAAGCTATATCTGCTTCTTTATTGGTAACTGCTGTTATAACGCCGTCAGATGTTGCAGAGTTCCTGTTAAAGACAGCCTTTACACCCAAACGGTTTGCAATTGAATAAGCCAGCTCGACATCAAGACCTATAAACTCTCCTGTGCTTTCTTCCCTGTAGAAAAAAGGTTTTTGATCCGCCGCAGTCATGGCAAAGACAATATAACCTCGATCGAGGATAGCCCTTATCTCCGGCGCATGGGCTGTCGTACTTCTCGACCTGGCATTTTCATATTGCTTATTTTCATCCATCAGCTCACGAACTGCCATTACAGGAGAATAACCTGTAATATCGGACCGTACGGGATTACCGGGTTTGCAGGAAAAAACCAACAGCGATAGCAGCGCCAGCAAAAGGCAATTTCTAATTCTATTTATCATTTCTGTCTCCTTACAATTTGGAAGATCACACGGAATGCTTTTTCATTGTATCACATTAATTACAGTATTTCCAGTTTTTCCCTTAATTCCATGAGCAAAGAAAGGGCCGATTCAAACTCAAAGTCCTCTATTTGCAGAACAAGAGAATGGCTTCCCGGAATCTTGCGTATACTGTCAAGCAGCTTTAGGCTTTCCGGGTTCCCCATTTTCAGCATTGGCTCCAGTTTCTCGATTATTTCACGTATAGCCTTTTTGTCCAGGGGGGTATCTGTTTCCGCCGGCAATTGCAAACCAGACTCAATTTCCGCATCAGGTTCCATCTGAGAGCCAACCTGAAGCTGACTGCCGGTTTTACCTGCTTCCAACTCCTTTAAGGTTATCTTTAGCTCTTCCCCAAGGGTGATAAGCTGTTCGCTTGTAACCATGCTTTTTCCGTCTTTAAGCTGGCGTTCTACTTTTTCAACAACCGACTGCAGCCGCAGCCTGCCAATTTGACCTGCATCGTTCTTTAGTGAATGCGCCAGTCTGTGCGCCAATATTTTATCGCCGTCGGAAATGGCTTTCACGATTTCTTCATATTTTTTTCTATTGTTCTTTACAAAGTTATCTTCCCTATCCTGTTTTTCATCATGAATTCCCACAGGCTCAAAATAATTCAATAAACACCGCCACAATTCCTGCGATGTAAAAGGCTTTCCAAGGCAGTCAAGGATACCGTTGGCCTTATAGACCTCCTTGTCATCGGTCATTACATTTGCAGTCATGGCTACAATTGGAACATTTGTATCAAGTTTTAATATTTCTGCAGACGCTTCCAGCCCGTCCATTACAGGCATATGCATATCCATAAAAATTAAATCGAATTGCTTTTGATTGTTTTCGATTCTGTCTTTTATCATGTCCACGCCGATTTTGCCGTTTTCCGCCACAACTGTTTTTAGGCCAACCCTTGAAAGATGTTCGCAAATAACATGCTGATTCATGGCATTGTCTTCGCACAGCAGTACTTCTCCAAAAAATTCCGGTTTTTCAATTTCGTTAAGCGCGGCTTTATTTTGGACAGTTTCTTCTTCGGGAATATCGATCGTATCGAATGTCAGATCAAAACTAAACTTGCTGCCAACTCCGGGAGAACTTTCAACAACAAGTTTTCCTCCCATCATTTCTATAATGTTTTTGGTAATCGCCAATCCAAGGCCGGTGCCGCCGTATTTTCTGGTTGTGCCTGTTTCTCCCTGCGCAAAAGGATCAAATATAATGGACATCTGCTCCTTTGTCATGCCTATACCGCTGTCTTTTATTTCAAAATGCATGGTAATTGAATTATTATCCATATGCGTAACATCCGATATTAATTTGACCATTCCGGTATTTGTAAATTTCACCGCATTGGAAAGAAGGTTTACAAACACCTGACGCAATCTTGTGGGGTCGCCCATCGGTCTTTTACCCATGCTTGGTTCGGCATAAAAATGCAGCAAGATACCCTTCTCTACAGCTTTGGGCATAACCAACGTACGGCATGCGGCAAATAATTCATGCATATCAAAACCAATTTTTTCCAGTTCCATTTTTCCGGATTCTATTTTTGAAATATCCAAAATATCATTAATAATTTGCAATAGCCATTCGGTATTTGTCTTAATGTTGGTTAAATAATTTCTTGTCTTTGGAGAAGCTTCATCATCCAGAGCAAGTTCAGAAAAACCCATTATACTGTTCATGGGCGTTCGTATCTCGTGGCTCATATTGGCAAGAAAAGACGACTTTGAATTACTTGCGGCTTTTGCTGCTACAAGCGCAGTTTCCAGTTCGCCCTGGTATTTATTTAATTTTATGGTTCGTTCCTGAACCAGAGCTTCAAGCTTTATTCCTTCTTTGCGATTTTTAAAAAACAGAACAGTCAAAAGAATTAACACAAACAATAATAAAAAAGAAGAGCCAATAAGCAGCGGAAACTGCGCCTGCGTCACTTTTAACCTGTAGTCATAAGTCTGACGCATCCATCGGCTGGAAATTCCAGCCGTATCTATCACTCCAATCGCTTTATTTATAATGGAACATAGTATTTTTTCTTCTATATTAAGTCCGAATCTTACATGAATAATATTGTCAAATACGATATTGACTTTGTAATTTGGCAATTCCAGATAATGCGTTAAATACAAAAGTCTTTTTTGGTTTGCCATCACCATTTCTACTTTTCCGTCCCTTAGCGCTTCAAAGGCTTCTTCTACGGTTTCATATTCAACCGTATTCATATGATTTGGAAACCACTTGTTAAAAATGGTGGTATAAACTGTATCTCGCGCAAGACCTACTTTAACATACAAAATTTCATTAACTTTCATATCCGGGTGATCTGAGTGAGAAATTAATGCGTAATAATCTGTCATTTGCACTGTATCGGGCCATAAAAAATAATCAAAACGATCGGGAGATTCCGTTAATTCCGGAACCAGCGCAATGTCTCCGTCCTTTAACATTTGATATATCACAGACCATTCCGTTTTTTCATCGTTTACGCGTTTAAATTCCAGTCCTGTAAGCAATGCAATTTCGTCAAGTATATCCAAAGATATTCCTCTCCATTCCTTTTCGCGCTTGTCATAAAAACAACCGGGGTAATTTCCGGGATCAACTCCCATACGTATAACAGGATTATTGTTTAAAAAGTTTTTTTCTTCTTCGGTAAGCTGCCTTATAAATTTTTGATGCAGATATTCCTGTTGTCCCTGATTATACATCGCAGTAAGATAGCGTATTCCGCCGCTTTCCAAAACTTTTTCCATTACGGTTATAATCGGTTTTAAGGAATCATCCCTTGTTGACAAAGAAACAGGCCGATATATTAACGGATAAAAATTATGGGACATTATATCGCTGTAATCCATAAAATTAACTTCTATAGTTCCGCTGTAATAAAAAGCGTCAATCCTTCCGCTTTTTAACGCTTCATAAACAAGACTGACATCGCTTAGCAATACTATTTCATATGTTCCGTCTGTCATTTCGTCTGTAACAGTATAAATAGTGCTGGTTCCTGCAATAAAACCGCAGCGCAGCGGACGTTCTCTTGTTATTTCATCCAATGGCTTGCTTCCTGTTATACGATAATATTTTAATATACGGGAAGCAATATCACTGGTCATATGATATATTTCCTGACGTTCTTCCGTAGCGGTTAATTCACCGGAAAATGATATCTCTCCTGTTTCCAAACCGGCCAAAAGATCCAGCCATTCATACAATCTGGGCTGGAACGGTATCCCAAAAAATTCCGTCATCCAATCGCAGAACAGCGCGGAAAAACCCCTTACATTGCCAAACTCGTCTTCAAACGCTTCCGTACTAAGCGGCATACCATAAATAAATGTATTCCCCTGACTCTGCAGCATTTTGACAGCATTTTTTTCATCTTCGGTTATACCTGGAACATCATCAAACGATTTTGGCAGTTGGGATGTTTCTGACAAGGCTGCAGAAAAAATAAACCTGTCTTTTCCTGAAGCTTCATTGCAGCCAATGACAAGGATGACAAATAATAATGAAAAAACGAAGGTTCTAAATACCATACAAATCCTTTAACTCTTTTAAGACGGTTTTTAATTCATTTCGCAGAACAGAAAGCTGCTCTCTGGAAACATGATTTTCCCCGTCTTTTATGTTTTTCTCTATTTCCGCCGCTGCTTTTTGCAGTTTGGTTTTGCCAATTTGTCCGGCATTACTCTTTAGCGAATGCGCTAATCTATGAGCCAATACTATATTGTTGGAATCGAGCGCTTTAACAATATCTTCATATCCGCTGCCGTTATCTTCTGCAAACAATTTCAGAAGGGATTTAAAAAATTCCGGATCATCTTCCAATTTTTCAATTTTTACATTGGGAGCTTCAACCGGATTATTTTGAATATCGTTAATCGGTTTGAAATACCTTAAAAGACACCGCCATAATTGCTGAGAAGTAAACGGCTTTCCTACACAATCCAGCATTCCGCTTGTTTTGTAAATGTCTATATCTTCCGCCATAATGTTCGCAGTCATTGCAACAACTGAAATATTTACATTCAATTTATAAATTTCCGCCGACGCTTCAAACCCGTCCATAACAGGCATATGTATATCCATAAAAACAAGATCAAATTGCTTTTGATTATTGTGTAAACGATTTTTTATCATATCAAGGCCAATCTTGCCGTTTTCTGCAACAACTGCTTTTAGGCCGACTCTTTTTAGATGGTCGGTAATAACCTGCTGATTCATAATATTGTCTTCGCATACAAGAACTTCGCCTTCAAAAAACGGCTTTTCTATCTCGACAAGAAAAGAATTTTTATTTATTGATTCTTCTTCTGATATATCTACCGTATCAAAAACAAGATCAAAACTAAATTTGCTGCCAACGCCTATAACGCTTTCTACACAAAGTTTTCCGCCCATCATTTCTACAATATTTTTTGAAATGGAAAGCCCCAGCCCCGTACCGCCGTACTTTCGAGTTGTTCCTGTTTCTGCCTGCGCAAACAAATTAAATATTTTATCAATCTGTTCGCTTGTCATTCCTATACCGCTGTCTTTAATTTCAAAATGCATTGTCATTGTCTTGTCGCTTACGCTTGTAACCTCGGAAAGAAGTTTAACCATTCCTGTATTTGTAAATTTAATCGCGTTGGAAAGCAGGTTTACAAACACCTGCCGCAATCTTGTAGGGTCTCCCAAAGGCCTTTTACCTACGCTTGGTTCAGCGTAAAAATGCAGTACGAGTCCTTTTTCTACAGCCTTTGGCATAACCAAAGCCCTGCAGCTTGTAAAGAGTTCATGCATTTCAAATGGAATTTTTTCCAGTTCCATTTTGCCGGATTCAATCTTGGAAATATCAAGAATATCATTAATGATTTGCAAAAGCCATTCGGTGCTGGATTGAATTTTTGAAAGATAATCTCTTGTTTTTTGAGAAGGTTCGTCATCCATGGCAAGTTCTGTAAAGCCCAGAATGCTGTTCATGGGCGTTCGTATTTCATGACTCATATTCGCAAGGAAGGAAGTTTTTGTTTTATTGGCTTCGTCTGATTTATTTATCCTAATATGCATGTAAGCCAGAACGCCGCACAGTAACAATGCCAGAAAAAGACCCGCAGCCGACATAATAACCCGCATGGTAACGATGTCACTATAATAAGGATTATCTACTGCGATATGCTGCTGCCTGTCGAGCAATACGCCGTATCCATTTCCCATAAAACGCATATTTTCTACATACTCAGCTATTCCGGACATAAATACATCCGTCGCTATTACTCCAAAGGGTCTGTTATTAACATCAAAAACAAGCATGGAAAGACTTATGCAATATTCGTTTGTTTCCGCATCGCGGTATGGTTCGCTGAAAAACACTTCACCGTTATGCGCATAAGCTCCGATATACCAGGGACGCGCTTGCGGAATAAAATCGTTATCCGGAACCCTGCCGCCGCCGTCCAAAAAAGTATCATACATAAAACCATAAAAAATAACGGATAAATCCAATTCTCCGGATCTTTTATGCAGCATTTGCGTCCACAATTCAAGTTCCTGACGCACCCTATTTATACCGGCGCCGTCCGCATGCAATTTTTCGACAGAAGAAGACAGATTTTCAAGAATTGAGGCGTAATTGTTTAAATATAGGTTAATCGCTTCTGCGGCAACCAAAACAACTTTTTCGCCGTAAGAGTCCATATTTTTACGAACAATATTTGAACTAAAATAATTACTTATGATAAGCATAACAGAAAAAGCGGTAAAAACCATTAAAAACTGTAGCAACAGTTTACTGTTAATATGCAGGAACGACCAAAACCTTGACATGAAAATGCCTCGCTTAACAGAATCAGTATAAATTAACAGGAATCTCGTTAGATTATACCATTATAACGGGGGGAAAACAAGCAATTTTTTATAACAACTTTTCTGCTATTTTCAGGGCATTATCGTATTCGGTCATCATTACTTCATCGGAAATTTTTTCCAGCAATACCCTGGTATCGGAGTCCAGCGGTTTTTTTCCAAGTTCTTCTATAAAAAGATCGATTTCGGACAATGCCTTTCTGGTTTTGAGCATATCAGCCAATTCGACAAACAGCGAATGGAAATCATCTGTTTTTTCAGTTTCGGTTTTTGTTTTCATTTCCAAAAATATCTGAATATTTTTGAGCAAATATGACAATTGTTCCGTAAAAACAGCCAGATTTTCGTTAATAACATCCTCCTGGCCGGACTTCCCTGCGGCTTCAAGCATGGCAGCCTGCGAAGATAATTCATTGGCGCCCATTGCAAGCAGAGCGCTTTTTAGGGCATGAACATTGGTAACGAAACCATTCATATCTTTTTCATTGCCGAGCATAGGAAGCCGCTCATGCGCATCTCTGCTGAATGCGGACAATACCCTTAGATAACCTTCAAAAGTTCCCCCTGTTGCTGCAATACCATGTTCCAAATTAATGCCCGGTATTTCCATTTCCGGTATCTGCTCTTCCAGTTGTTCGGAGCTGTCCATTACTTTCCTCGCTTTCTTTTCTTCTTCGGCTTTTTTAAGAGTATTTTTGCTTTGTTTGTCCCGCACCCATTTATTTAAAGTTTCATTCAGCTGAACAATATCAACGGGCTTCGAAATAAATCCGTTAAAACCATTTGATAAAAATAATTCACTGCTTCCTACCAGCGCGTTTGCCGTTAAAGCAACAATTGGAATTTGTTTACGCAAGTTTCTATTGGTATATTGACCTGCTTCCCATGCGCGTATTTCTTTTACAGTTTCGACACCGTCCATTTCCGGCATCATATGATCCATAAAGATAAGATCGTATTTTTCTCCGGACATAATCATTTCGACAGCTTCTTTTCCTGAATCGGCAGTATATATACGCAGTCCGTAAGGTTCAAGAAGTCCCTTGGCTACATGCAGATTTACAGGCATATCATCTACTACCAATACTTTTCCATACGGCATCCATGAACGCTCTGCTAACCTTTCCTTACCGGCTATGGAATATTGGAAATTTCTTAGTTCCTGCGCGGTTTCTTCTCCAAGCACATCATTATTGACAAAAGTCTGAAGCAGCCTAATTGTAAAAATCGAACCTTTGCCGTATTCACTGTCTACTGTTATACTGCCGCCCATCATTTCTGAAAGTTTTTTTGTAATTGCAAGACCAAGTCCCGTTCCTTCTATTTTGCGATTTGCCGTTGCATCAAGCTGCAGGTAATCATCAAACAATTTTTCTATTTCATCGCCGCGAATACCCATGCCTGTATCCCGAACAATTAATTGCAATAATGCCTTGTTTTGCAAAGAATGTTCGCATTTTATTGTAAGCGTCACGCTGCCTTCTTTTGTATATTTAATCGCGTTGGAAAGTATATTATTAAGTATTTGTTTAATACGGCGCTCGTCTCCAAAAAGTTTTTTTGGAAAACCTTTTTCAATTTCCAAAACAAAGGTAATGGGCTTTGTACCTATTCTAACCCTGTTTAAATTGACAGTATCATTTATAAGGGCTGCGGTATCATACTCCACAGGAATTAAATTAAAACTTCCTGCTTCGATTTTTGAAATATCCAAAACATCGTTGATAATTCCCAAAAGCGACGAACCGGACTGATATATCTGACCAATATTATTTTTGCTTTTCCTTGAAAGGTTGCCCTGAAGCTCAATTTCGGAAAGACCGATAACAGCATTCAAAGGCGTGCGTATTTCGTGACTCATCGTTGCCAGGAACTGACTTTTTGCCTGCGATGCCTGAATTGCTATCGTTGTTTGCTTTTCCAGTTCCATAGTACGATCGTGCACTGTTTTTTCCAGTATGACATTTGACTGTTCCAGCTCTTTATACACCCTGCTAAAACGCCTGGACATTGTAAACGCCATTCCGACATGGAATACAAAGGTACTGTATAAAAAGAGCCTAAAAGCGTTTCTAAAAACAATAACATCCAGAGCGTCATGAATACCGCAGGCATAAACTACCAATGAACCGACAAGAATGCTAAGAAATGAACTTTGCGCTCTTTCGTCTGTAATATATTTCCGTTTAATAAAAACATCATATACAACGCCAAAAAAGACAAAAGAAAAATACAACAGAATAAGCACCAGGTATAAATGCATAATTTCATCTGCATATTGGTTACAAAAGAATATTTGCGTTATTCCGATATATACGGAAAAAATCAAAAACCCCCAGCTTATTTTTGAAACTTTTTGACGCCCCATCTGTTCAATAAAAACAAGCAGAACGGTCATTGCCAAAAAGAAAGACAGGTATTCCAAACGCGCGGCAACATCGGAATTGGGAATAAGATTATAAACCGCGCCTTCTGTCGTAATAAAATGAACGCAAAGCATAAGAGAAAAAATACTGTAATAAAGATTATACAATTCTTTTTTGCTTCTTATGGACAGGAAAATTAAAAGATAATAAATTCCCGTATAACCCAAAACTCCCGATACAAAGAAACGCAAACTATTCTGGTGCTGTTTTTTAATAATACGATAATCGTCTATATAGTAAGGATCTGCATAATACAGTCCGGTAACGCTGTATGAAGGATCTCCCACTATCCTAAAAGCGAACACATTGGTTCCCAAAACAAAATGGTTTTTATCCAGCGGAAAATGCACATCTCTCCATGTTCTATTACTTAAGATTTGGCCGTTTTCATCCAGATACATTTCGGATCTGATAAGATTACCATTAAGAAATATCTCCCAGTTCTCGCCAATGATACTAATATATATTCCCGGTATTACAGAAGAATCGCCCTGCAGCATTTCCATGCCTTTGTCATCCATTTCTACAGGAATAATTATTGTAAATTCTTCCGCAGGTTTTCCAAAGGGCGATAAATATCTGCGATTCGGCAGATCCGGCAAAGAAGAATTTGTAACTGTAAACGGAGATGATTCCAGGTTTACCCATTCGCTGCTGTCTGTAACCGCGGGAATTGTAAAAATTTCGTCCGGATTAAAACCTTTTTTTATGTAGGCGGAATTCTCCATAAGACTGCGGTATATTAAACTGCCGCTTCCATTATGAATTTGAATCTGGGTATTCCATTGATAAACTACCATTAGAAAAATAGCCAGAAAATAAAAAACTGGAATTAAATATTTAAATGGTATGTGTATTTTTTTACTCACCCAAATTTTCCTGTAATATAATCGTGTGTTCTTTGATCTTTTGGATTCATAAAAACTTCGGCTTTTGAGCCTTCTTCTGTAAGGTGTCCCATCAGCATAAATACGGCTCTGTCGCAAACACGGCCTGCCTGCTGCACATTATGCGGAGCAATAACAATTGTAAATTGTTCTTTAAGCTGTATCAGGGATTCTTCTATTTTTGCAGTTGAAATCGGGTCGAGTCCGGAGCATGCCCTGTCTATGAGAATTACTTCAGGCTGCAGCGCCAACACACGCGCAATGCACATACGCTGCTGCTGACCGCCGGAGAGGCTCATTCCGGAAATGGAAAGCCTGTCTTTTACTTCATCCCAAAGCGCCGCTTTTATAAGCGAATCCTCGACAACGTCCATAAGTTCGCTTTTATTTTTTCCGCCGATTAAACGCGGACCATAGGCTATATTTTCAAAAATAGAAATCGGAAGAGGAGTAGGCACTTCAAAGACCATACCAACTTTGCGGCGAAGCTCAGTAACATTTATATGCTCTGCATGTATATCTTCGCCGTCTAAAAGTATTTCGCCGCTCATCCACGCGCCAGGGTTCAAATCGCAAAGCCTGTTCAGCGAACGCAGCAAAGTTGTAATACCGCTGTTTGCCGGTCCAAAAACAGCCATTATTTTATTTGCAGGGATATCCAGGTTAAAGTTATGTATAACCTGTTTTTTATCGTAATAAACATTTAAGTCATTTACAGTAATCTTTGGCTTCATATTTACGCTACCTTTTAAGAGATTTTGCAATAAAACGATTTACCATTGTGTTTGCAACAACGTTTATCAGCAAAATTAAAATAATCAGAAGCGCCGCCGTACCATAAGCGTTCTCCATCGATATTCCTTCCGATGCCAATATAAAGAAATGAACTGCCATTGTTCTTGTAGAAGAAAAAATTGAATTTGGCATACGCAATACAAAACCTGCGGTAAGATAAACCGCGGCAGCTTCGGCGACACAGCGTCCAACGCTTAAAATTACGCCGTTTACAATGCCAAGAAGAGCTGACGGAAACACAACCCTGCTAATTGTCTGCCATTTTGTCGCTCCCAAAGAAAAGCTGACTTCGCGGTAGATTTTCGGAACAGCCAAAATAGCTTCTTCCGAAGTGCGGATAACGGTTGGCAGAATCATAATAGCAAGCGTTAATCCGCCCGATAAAATCGACCATCCCAGTTTTAGAATTATTACAAAGAAAATAAAACCAAAAAGCCCGTATACAATGGAAGGTATTCCCGCCAAAGACTCCGCGCTAAAACGGATAATACGCGTTACGATAGTTTCCTTTGTGTACTCTGCAAGATAAAAAGCCGTTCCTATTCCAAACGGAACCACAAGAGCGATGGCCAAACCAGTCACCATAAAAGTACCGACTATCGTGGAGGAAATACCGCCTTCGCGTCCCATGCTTCGCGGAATCTCTGTTAAAAATTGCCAATTAATTACGGGAAGGCCTCTTATCAATAAATAAACAATAATGAATAACAAAAGCCCGATAATAAAAAGCGCGATTGTCCATATTAATATTTTTACCATTTTCTCGCTTTGAGCGGGGCTTAATTTAAACTTCATTATCTCTTCCGCGTTATATATTGAGCAAATGAATTCAACAGCATGATTGCAACGAATAACACTATGCCCGTAGCAAAAAGCGCCTGCTGATGTTCGCCGGACGCATAACCCATCTCGATCCCGATATTTGTAGTAAGCGTCCTTACAGGATCTAAAATACCTTCGGGAAGCGCAACCGCATTACCCAAAACCATTATTACCGCCATCGTTTCGCCGACAGCGCGTCCAATACCCAGAATAACTGCGGCAACAATTCCGGACTTTGCCGCAGGCAGCATGACTGAATATATTGTCTGCCAATGCGTTAAACCCAAAGCAAGCGCGCCTTCTTTATATTGTTTGGGCAGCGCCAATATCGATACTTCCGAAATACTTATAACAGTAGGCAGAATCATAATTCCAAGTATTATCGATCCTGTTAGAATACTGAGCCCGGGACCTCCCAAATAATTTCGTACCGCGGGAACTACAAACACCAAACCCAAAAATCCGTAAACTACAGAAGGTATACCTGCCAGCAATTGTATTGCAGGCCTAAAAATATTACTCATCATCGGCGGAGCAAACTCGGCAAGAAAAACTGCGCAGCAAATACCAACAGGAACGCCGATAATAACGGCTCCGATGGTAACTGTTAAAGTGCCGATGATCATCGGGAAAATCCCGAACAATCCTCTTGACGGAGCCCATTCCATTCCAAAAACAAAATTTAAAATCCCAACCTGCGCGATTATCGGCGCGCCTCTCATGATGATAAATATTGTTATCAGCGCCAGCACCGATATTGACGAAAGAGCAAACGCGAAAAAAATATTTTTTGAAAGGTTCTCTTTAAATTTCTTTAACATACTTCCTCTCTGTAATATTAAGGCACAAGCCCTTCATTTGTCATCAGTTCTTTTCCGGCAGGAGACAGAATAAACTCGATAAATTCCATGGCAAGCCCTGCCGGCACTGCTTTTGACACGAACAGAAACGGCCTAAAAAGAGTATAGCTGCCGTTTAATACATTTTGCGGCGAAGCTTCAACGCCTCCAAGTTTAACGGCTTTTACAGTTTGATCGACAAGTCCCAAAGAAATAAATCCGATAGAATTAGGATCGCCTGCAACAAGCTGTCTTACAGCGCCGTTGGAATTCTGAACAATTGCCCTTGGAGTTATCCTGGGCGCAGAAGATCCGGTACCCATAACCATTTCTTCAAAAGCGCTTCTGGTTCCCGATCCTTCTTCCCGCGCGATAATATGAATCCTTGCCTGTCTGCCGCCAAGCTGACTCCAATCGGTAATTTCAGCCGTATAAATACTGCGGATTTGTTCCAATGTTAAATCTGTAATCGGGTTTCCCGGATTTAGAATTACGGCAAGTCCGTCTCTCGCAATTTCGATAGACCAAAGATCTTCTTCTACTCTTTTTAACCAGCGTGATGACATGCCAATACCTGCAGCCCCTGTCTCGGCTGCTGTAATACCTGCGGATGAACCGCCGCCCTGAATATCGATACCGCTGCCGGGATACAGAAGTTCAAACTCTTCCGCTAAAAGTTCGATGTACGGCTGCACCGAAGTAGAACCTGCAACAACAAGATTCGCAGATGATCTTCCGGCGCAGGAAGTTAAGAGAATAATTACCACGAAGGCGTAAAAGGCGCACAAAGGAGTTAAATTTTTCATCCGAACCTTCCTGTGATATAGTCTTCTGTGCGTTTATCTTTCGGCCTCATAAACATTTCACGAGTGGGGCCGTATTCTACCAGCTTCCCTACCCTGTCGTCTCCTATCATTAAAAACGCGGACATTCCGGAAACTCTTAATGCCTGTTCCATATTATGCGTAACAATAATGATCGTATATTTTTCTTTTAATTCCAGCATAAGTTCTTCTATTTTCATTGTAGATTCAGGATCAAGAGCGCTGCACGATTCATCCATCAATATAACATCGGGCTCAATCGCAATCGCGCGGGCTATGCATAATCTTTGCTGTTCACCGGCTGTAAGATCCTGCCCCGATTTTTTTAGATTATCTTTTACTTCATCCCAAAGCGCTACCTGTCTTAAACTATGCTCGACGATATCATCCAATACTTGCGCCCGTTTTATTCCATGTTTTCTGGGACCGATGGCAATATTGTCATAGATACTTTTTGGGAACACATTGGGGCGCTGAAAAACCATGCCAACTTTTTTCCTGAGCGTAACAACATCCGTAGAGGGATCAAAAAGCGAAAAGTCGTCGATCGTAACGCTGCCTTCGACTCTGACACAGGGTATAAGATCGTTCATACGGTTAAAAACACGCAATAAAGTGGATTTCCCGCAGCCGGACGGGCCGATTATGGCAGTTATGGTGCGATCATAGATATCCATAGTGATATCGCCCAATGCATGAAAAGAGCCGTAATAGAGGTTTAATGCATCTGTTTTTATCTTTGATACCATTTTACCAACTTCATAGTATTGTATACCTTTTTTGGGTTGGTTTAAAGGGGGATTTGGGGGAATCTGCTTGACAAACGATATTGATTTTAAAGAAAATGTCATAAGGAGACTGTCAATGCACAGATACGTAAACTGCATAGCGCACAATTCAAGCGAAGGTCAGCTTTTGATCGGCGAGGAACAAACAGCCCTCATTGACTGCGGCATGGCGTTCTGCGCGGACAAGACCATTATCAACATAAAAAATGCTCTTGGCGAAAGGCCTCTGAATTACATTTTTCTGACGCATACCCACTACGACCATATCGGGGCGCTCCCATTTATAAAAAAAGAATGGCCTGGCGCAAAAGTCGTAACATCGGAAGCCGGGGCTGCCGTACTTTTAAAAGACACGCCCCGCAGAGTCATCCGCGAGCTGTCGATTAATGCCGCCAAAGTGCATGGAAATACTTTTGACTTCTCCTACAGCGACGATGTTTTTAAAGCTGATGTTGTTGTAAAAGATAAAGATACAATTCCGCTGGGAGAGATTACAGTCGAGGTGCTTGAAACGCCGGGACACACGCGGGATTCCCTTTGCTATTTTGTACCCGAGATGGAACTTCTTATTTTAAACGAGACCCCCGGCGTTTTAATGCCCGACGGCTTTATGTATCCGTGTTATCTTACAAGTTTTGATGACACAATACGCTCGATAGAAAAATGCCGCAGCATGCCTTATAAATATTTGTCATTACCGCACAGGGGGATAGCCAAACAGGAAGATGCGGACGGATATTTCGACAAAACACTGGCTGCAAATATAACCTGCCGGGATTTTATTTTTGAAATGAAGGAAAAAAACTTAAACGAAGATGAAATGCTGGATATGTTTTACCAAAAATACGGCAGTGAAACCTTACTCACCTACCAGCCGAAAGAAGCTTTCATCGCCAATGCCCGCGCAACGATAACGTGCACGTTGAAGTGTACCTGCTAGCACTTTTTCGTAAAGTGTTCGGTGTAGATGTGCAAATGCCGAGTATTTAATAAAAAGATTATTTTGAAAAAATACGGCGTGTTATGTTTAGTAATTTATCTAAAAATTCATCAGAAACAGTTTCTATATATGTAAAATTTCTTTCTTTATAATCAAGTGTAACAATTTGGTCTAATAAAACACTTCCTTCAGTTTTTAATCCTTCCGGTAAAGCCTGATAAAGCGGGAGTTTGCGTGTAGTTGTTGATATAGGAGCACCAATTACTACATGCGTATATTTTGCAATAATATCATTACCTAGAACAATTACAGGTCTTATTCCCTGTTGCTCATGTCCCTTTCTTGGGTCAAGGTCTAGGAAGATTATATCTCCTTGCTCTGGAACTGTTTTTTCATTTACCATTTTTCGTTTCCAACAGCGGTGCCAAAATTAATAATAGGCTCTCTAATCCCATCATCAATATAGTTTCTAAAAAGGTATGCTAAAGAACCATCGTCTTCTTGTTTTAAAAATGAAGAACCATTGGGAAAGTTAACAATAACATCACATTCTTTAATGGCTGGTTTTTGGTCAAAAACAACCATTGTACCATCATATCTTCCTTTAACTGCTAACATTTGAGCCTCCTAACCATACATTAATAGCCTACCTTGTTTTTTGGGGTTTTTCAAGTTGCTTTTTCCAAATCTTTCGCACTTGTCATTCAGCAAGTTTTATAAAGTGTATAAAAATTGATTGCACAGCCCCGACATAGCTATAGGATTAAATGAATGTGCATAAAATGATGGTTAAGTTAGTAGTAAATATAAATTAAAGGCAAAATTGAGCTTATTTATGCTTTTTTTTCTTGGTGTCCCATAATTTTATAGCCTTTTTTAAGTTATTCTCTACATCAACAAGAATTTTTTGAGAAATTACTTCAAGATCATTATGGACTGTTCTAAAAATCTCTTCTTCGGGTAGTAAATCAGGCATTAATAGACGATAAATATCAGTTTTTAGTGCAGAAGCAAGGCTTATCAAGGTTTTATCACTAACCCAAGTACGGCATCCTTCAATATCCTTTATCATCATAGTGGAGATTTCTGCATTTTCCGCCAGTTTTTCTTGTGAAAAACCCAAT
>Ga0123356_10000904_pt1 | contig 32822 bp, 36 predicted proteins | sample TergutEmb28metaG_2_FD_92546 | JGI IMG/M metagenome (GOLD analysis project Ga0123356, IMG submission 92546) | Embiratermes neotenicus P3 segment gut microbial communities from Petit-Saut dam, French Guiana - Emb289 P3 | ecosystem: Host-associated > Arthropoda: Insects > Digestive system > Gut ...
CAAACGAAGCCTCGCCATCGCAATAACTCCCATCTCGCATCAGCAAACCACGCCGAGCAGGGCGGAAGCGTCTTGGGCGCGCACCGACTGCGTGGGGCGGCGTTCCGTCTTCGCTATACGCTACGCCGAGACGTTGGGTGCGCGCAGCTCGCAAGCTCGCTGGAGAGCTAAAGGTATAGAAAGGTTGCGCGAAGGCGGGACGCCAAGAGCAGTTGGCCTTCCTTAGGCAAGCTCGTGGCCAAGCCAGCTCGCAATACTTCATCACGCTATCATGATATCACACTAGCGCGCTAGTGTGATGAAGTAAGCTTTAGCCGGTTCGCTAGGTAAATTTACCGTCAACTATTTTTGCGCGTAAGCAGGGAGAAAATAGTTGACAAAAAAAAATAAATTGTATCATGGAATGGAGGGAAACAAAACTAAAAAACAAAGGAGAGAAACTATGGGATTCGAAGCAGTAAAAGATAAAATCAAAAAACCCAAATACGCTGGCTATACTGTGGACTCTATATATGATAATCTAGAACATAAAAAAGAAGTCATAAACCTGATCGCCCGATATGGTGATATTATCGAGTTGATCGCTGGATATTCAAATAAAGGTGCCTTAAGAGGAGGTTATGATAAAGAAAAAGCCAGAGAAAAATTGGATAAATTATCATTACCAAGCGATATTAGGAAGAAAATAGAGGATATCGGCAAGATAGCTCAAATGGATAGAGATCCCGAAAGAGCAAATAAATTCAAAAAGCTTTTTAATGAAGCCGAGAAGTTTCGCGCCGCACAAAAAACAGGTGGAAGGGTTTAGGTTAGGAGATTTTTACCTTGCTCTTGGACGATGCGGTGCTATCATGCCTTTATGGAAAAAATTGAAATAGTGATCGGCGAGGGCGCTGTCGGCTTGCGGCTTGACAAGGCTTTGGCCGATGCTATGCCCACCGTTTCGCGCGTCAAGGTAAAAGAGCTTATCGAAGCCGGAGCTGTGGCGATTGACGGTGCGGCCATTACCGATGTCCGGCGCAAGGTTGTGGCAGAAGAGGTTTATATCGTCGCTCTGCCGGAAGAAAAAAACGAATCGGTGGTGGTGCCGGAAAACATACCGCTTGAAATCCTATACGAGGACGACGATGTGATCGTCATCAACAAGCCGGCGGGCATGGTCGTCCACAACGGCGCGGGCGTCAGGGGCGGGACTTTGGTCAACGCGCTTGCTTTTCATACCGGCGGCCGTCTTGCGTCGCAAGGATCCGAGCTTGGCCGCGACGGTATCGTCCACCGTCTTGACAAGGACACAACCGGCGCAATGATGGCGTGCAAGACCGATGCCGCTTTCACCGTGATGGCAAAGCAATTCGAATCGCACGAGGTGAGGCGCGAATACGTTGCGCTTGTGTGGGGCGTGATGAACCCTATCGCCGGGACGTGTGATGCAAATATCGACCGCTCGAGCCGCGACTTTTCCAAGATGTGCGTAGTCAAAGACGGCGGGCGGAGGGCCATTACCCACTATACCACCGAGGAAGTTTTCACCATAGGGCGACAGGCGGTGGCGTCGTTGGTGCGCTTTCGTTTGGAAACCGGGCGGACGCATCAGATTCGCGTCCATAGCGCCTTTGTCGGCAATCCCGTTGTCGGGGATATGGTTTACGGGGACGCGGGGCGGCGTTTGCGGACGATCGAGGTGCGCGAGGCGGCGGCGTTGCTTGCGCCCATTGCCAGACAGATGCTTCATAGCGAGAATATCGAGTTTCATCATCCTGTGTCCGGTCGGCGGATTAAAAAGAGGGCCGAAATGCCGAAGGATTTCGCGGTTTTGTTGAGAAGAGTTAGAAAATTATCCAATTAATTATCAATACAAATATTACCTTGCGGGCAAAGCAAGCTAGGCCATAGGCCGCAGCGCAGCCGGGACCCGCTGGGGAATATTTATGACTTAAAGCGGCTACGCCGCGTGCGCGATTAAAACACATATAGAATCTGCCCGCAAATGCCACGTTGGTGGCCTTTGCTTGGCGACGCGAGTGCTGGCGCAGCTCGCGGAAATTATTCCAAAATATTGCTTGACAAAACGTTGCGGGGGGGGGTAAAGTTTGTCTAGATATTGAAAACTGGGTGAAAAACATGACTCCTATTAAAAAAGAGGGAAAGCCGCGCAAGATTGGTGTCCGGGCGCTTAAGAGAAAGTGGCTTCAGGATATTAAAGACGGTATAATCCTAAAGTGTTGTATCTGTCAAGAAATTATCGAGGAGTGGGAGCTTACCGCCGATCATATCGAGCCGCTTGAGGCCGGGGGCGACAGTTTTTCCGAGAATTTGGGGCCGGCGCATTTGAGTTGCAACGCATTCAAGGCCAATCTGCCGAACGAAGTCGTGCAGCAGCTTCTTCATATTTTTCCCGACATAAGCTTCTGGTGCAATCTTCAGGTTAAGGGCATGCTTAATCCGATGTATAAGCATTGGTCGAAAATAAATAAGGCGAAGGCAGCAGATGATAAAATCACAAAGGCACACGAAAAGGTTTTTGTGAAGCCGCAGGAGAAGCAGAAGAGTTAGAAAAAATCCCCCGCCGAAGCGGGGGTAATTTTTATAAAACGCGATTAGCGGCTGCCTTTGCCTTTTTTGATGGCGGCCAATTTGGCGGCGGCTTTGTTGGTTTTATTTTTCGAAGGGGCATGCTTGTATCCCTTTACGCCGGCTTTGGTCTTGAGCTTTTGTTTCATGCTTTTATTCCTTTGTTTTGGTTTTGTGTGGACAGAATACCCCCCCCCATAACCTTTTGTCAATAGAAAAAATATAAATATCTTGCCTTAGGCGCGGGCGGGACTTATAATGCCCGGTGTTCTAATAACGAAAGGAAAAATAAAAATGGTAAAAGTAGCAATCAACGGGTTCGGACGCATAGGACGCCTTACCTTCCGCGCACTTGTCGAATCCGGCCGCACCGACATTCAGGTCGTGGCAATCAACGACCTTGGCGACGTGGCGACGCAGGCGCACCTTTTGCGTTATGACTCTGTCCACGGCAAGCTTAAAGAAACCGTAAAAGTCGATGGCGACAAGCTGGTCTGCGGAACCCAATCCCCGAAATACATATCCTATAAGGATCCCAAGGAGCTTCCCTGGAAAGACATGGACGTCGACGTAGTGTTCGAGTGCACCGGTATCTTCACTGACAAGGACAAGGCCGTCGTGCATCTTGAAGCCGGCGCGAAACGCGTGCTTGTTTCCGCTCCTTCGAAGGGCGCGGACATTACCGTCGTTTACGGCGTCAACCACGACAAGATTTCGTCCGAGCATTTGGTAGTTTCGAACGCTTCTTGCACCACGAACTGCCTTGCCCCCGTCGTGTTCACACTTAACAACGAAATCGGCATTTCCCACGGCTTCATGACCACGATCCACGCATACACCGGCGACCAGGTTCCGCTTGACCGCGATTTGAAGGGCAACCTTTACCGCTCGCGTGCGGCCGCTTGCAACATCATCCCTACCTCGACCGGCGCGGCGAAGGCCATCGGCGAAGTTATCCCGGAGATGAAGGGCAAACTCGACGGCGTCGCGACACGCGTTCCGACCCCGGACGTATCGCTTGTCGACTTCAAGTTCGTGGCGAAGCGCAACACCTCGGTCGAAGAAATCAACTCGATCATGTCGAAGGCCGCCGCGTCGCCGCGTTTTGCCGGCGTGCTTGGCGTCAACGACGAAGCGCTTGTTTCCACCGACTTTATCCACGATTCACGCACCTCGATCTTCGACTTGAACGAAACGAAGGTCATGGAAGGAAACTTCGTGCGCGTCGTGTCATGGTATGACAACGAGTGGGGTTTCAGCAACCGCATGCTTGATACTGCCGTTGCGATTGCGAAAACCATCAAGTAGGAACTTGTGAAATCGGGCGCCTACTGGGTTCTCGTAAAAAATAATTCCGCACGTAATAAGAAATACGTTTGCGGATTATTTTTTATTCCGAACCGTCGTAATCGCCTCGATTTGACAAGTTCGTCGAGAATAGTGAATCCCCTGCTTCGGTGGGGGATTTTTCTTTTATTTTTGGACGAGTTGTCTTATACTCTTGGACTATGGATAAGATAAAAATTCATATATCGCTTAGAAGTTTGGTGGGAAAATCCGTGCCGGCCGCCTTCGCGGCGCTTGATAGCGGTAAATATGAAATATCTATGCGAGAATCCGCCGCCCCTATGAGCGAAGAGGAAATAGTCGCCTCGATAGCGGACAAGGACGCAGTATATTTCGGCGTCGATCCATACTATTCAGAAAATATTTTGAAGCAGGCGAAGAAATTGAAGGTGATGGCCTTCGCCGGAGTCGGGTATGAAAATTATGTCGATGTGGCCGCCGCAAGGAGGCTTGGCATAGAAATCAGAAACGCGCCCGGAGTGAACGCCGTATCGGTGGCGGAGTTTGCGGTCGGATTGGCGATCGACGCGCTTCGAAAAATAACTTTCCTAAACGGCGGGTCCGGGCGGATAATGTCGCGCGAATTAAGGAATCTTAAAATCGGACTTGTCGGATTCGGGAACATAAACAGGGCGGTCTATAAAATATTGACGGATGGCTTTGGCGCAAATGTGCGCTATTGGAACAGAACCGGCGAGGCGACCCCGCTTGACACTGTCCTTTCCGAAAGCGATATGATTTTTATCGCCATCACGGCGACCGAGGAAACCAAGGGCTTCATAGGCGCAAAGGAAATCGCGAAGATGAAGGACGGCGTTATCCTTATAAATCCCGCGCGGCCTGGGTTGGTTGAAGAAGCGGCTTTGCTATCGGCTTTGCAATCTGGAAAAGTCGCCGTTGTCGCTCAGGACGGATACTATGACGACGAGGAATTCAAGAAATTGCCAAGCGATAGATTCATAGCAACGCCGCACATCGGCGCGGCGACCGAAGAGGCCAGGGACGGCATGGACGAAGCCGGCGCCAGGAACATAGTCGAGTTTTTCGAGAAGCAATGAGGTGGGCGTATGATTTACATAATCCTCGCCTTCGTCGCCACATTCGTTTTCTGTATCGCGCAGGTGATCGAATCCAACCTTGCCGTCAAACGGTTTCGCCGGCCGGCGACGCTGATCTTCTATCTTTCGGTAGTGAAGATTTTGGTATGCGGGGCGTTCGTATTAACGGGCCAGATTACCGTTGTGCCGGTCGAGGTCCTTGTCGTATGTATTCTGTGGGGCGCGGGAGACGTGATACACCTATTCCCGGTATACAAATCTTATAAGCTTACCGACACGTCGATCGTCGGTGCGCTATCCGCGCTTGGCAAGGTGCCGATACCATTATTCGCGTTTTTATTTTTGGGCGAGGTTTTGGCGACGTGGCAATACATAGGATTTTTCATAATAGTGCTTGGCTCGATGGCGCTTTCGATCGAAAAATTCCGTGCGCCGAGGTTGAACGAAGTCTTTTTCCTTATGCTTATCGCCGCAACGATCAGCAGCATGGCGCCGATCGCGATAAAATACGCGCTTGCCATCGACGGAAACTTTTTGAACCTTGTGGTATATGCGAATGTGTTCAGCGCGCTTTTCGCTTTCTCGTTTTTCGCAAACCCAGCCATGCGCGCGGACATCAAAGAGCATTTTGCGGTGTTCAAAAAATCCCGCGGCGTGATTATAGCTAGCGAAATATTATGTTCTATCGGCCATGTGCTTAACTTCTATGTCCTTGGATATATCACCGTATTGGCAAGTATCGGCATATCAAGCATGGCGCCGTTTTTTGTAATGTCGATCGGGCTGTTTTTGGGTGTGATCCGCAAAGGAAACTTCAACGAGCGCGCGGACAAGGCGAGCGTCATTAAGAAATCGATTTGCTTTTTGGTTATAACGTTCGGTATAATATTAACCATCGGAGGATAAATGAAATACATAGATTTGACGATGTCGATCGAGGCGGCGCCGGCGTTCGAGGGCAACAAGGCCGCAGAGTTCGAATGCCTGGCGGATTTCGCGCGCGACGGTTGGAACGAGCATCGCATGGCTATGGATCTACACGTCGGAACGCACATAGATTTTCCGTTTCACATGATCGATGGCGGCAAGGTGCAGAAGGACTTTGGGCTTGACGATTTTATCGGGCGGGGGCGGCTTATCGATGTGCGCGGGATGTTTGAAATCGAAGTGCCGCTTGACGGAGTTGAGGTCGGAGATATCCTGCTGTTTTGGACTGGGCGTTCGGATAGTGCAGCGGAGGATTCGGATCGGTATTTTGATTCTGCCTCGAGTCCGCGACTTTCGGAAAAATTCGCCGCGGAAATCGTGCGGCGCGGAGTGAAGATCGTAGGAATCGATTCGTGGTCGGTCGATGTGGCGCCTTTTCCCGTGCATAAAATATTGCTTGGCGGCGGGGTATTAATAGTTGAGAACCTGCTAAACCTTGGCGCGTTGGTCGGTCGAGAATTCAAGGTGTTTGTAGCACCTTTGCGGCATGAATCATACGACGGTGCACCTGCGCGCGTGTTCGCGGAACTCGTGAAACTGGCCGCCTGCTAGATCAGTGTTATTCAGTAGAAAAATACGAAGTGCCGGCGGCGACAAGGGTTTTTCCTTTGGCCTTGGCCTTTGCCCGTATGGTTCCGATTTTGGAAATCAGATCGCGGGCGAGAGATTTAACTTCGTCGAAATCGGCATCGAATTCGTCTGATGGATCGAGCGCTATATAGCGCTCTTCGATTTGCAACGCCTCGACGATTATGCGTTTGTAAATATCCTTGAGCAATTCGGGCGAGATTCCATTAGCCGCGCCGAACGCTTCGAGGCGGTCGTAAATCACCTTTTCTCGGCCCGGTTGGTGGAGGGGCAAATCGTTCTTCTTTTTAATATACGCGACAACCGGAATCACCGACATGCGGAGCGCAAGCATATCCGCTATCACGTTATCGATAAGGTCAAGCTCGGCGCGGATTTTTTCAAGCGGCATTTTTTTCCTTTGGTTTCATTATATTCCGGCGGCGTGCGCAAAGTCAACACAAGGAATTTTATCAAATGGCGCGGATTCGTGCGCTGTGGTATCATGCCTTAAAAGGAGAAGATTATGGCAGTAAAACCGAGCGGCATACCGCTTACACTCGAGGCAATCGATACTTTCATGGATTCGGATTGGGCGGTGTTGCATTCCGAACTTGTCAAGATGCCGAACAACCAGCAGGTGATGGTGCTTATCTCGCGCGCATTGACGGACCTTGGCGCGCTTTCATACGCTATGCTTCAGAAATACGACTATACCGACATCTTGATCCACTCGATGACCGACGAGGATATAAATAAATTCATGGCGTCGATTTTCATGAACCTACGCCAGCTTTCGAAGTTGATGGGCAGGTCGTGGAGCGATGTGTTCTATTCCGAAATGAAGGATATACAACAAAAGCTTCGGGATAAGACCAGCACGGTAAACGACGGCGAGTCCGCGGATCTGGTTTACTCGGCGGTGAAGTAAGTTTAGGATTTGTAGATCCTTAACGGGCCATTGACGAAGGAATTGAAATTTACTGTTTGTTTCGGGCGGACGCCATCGATTTCAAACTTGTTCGAGATGATTATTATTTTCGGAAGTGCGGCGAGCAGATTTTTTCCTGTGGGCGTAGTCTGCTTTTCGCCCAGATACAAATAGGCCGCATCGGGTTTTAGTTTTTTGAAATCTGTTTTCATTGCGTCGGCGTTTATGAACCTGGCATTTTTCGTGCGGTGAAGGAAGGCGTTTAACTTCGCAAATGCGACAAGATGCGGATTATGCTCGAGCCCGACGATTTTCGCTTGCGGGAACATTCGCGCAATAGCTATTGCGGTTCGGCCATTGCCCGAACCTATGTCGATCAATGTGAATGGCTTGTCCGAGAAATGTTGCGAGAGGATTTTTGCTGTTTCAGTTATCGCCGTTTTGTTCGACGAGAGCGGAGAGGTGCTTTTGCGCACGACCTGGAATATAAGCGTCGCTATGAAATGTATCGCGGCGGCGAACCAGAGGAGCAAAAGGACGAGTGTCAGTATGTCAAAAATCATGGCCTTAGTATATCACGGCGGAGCATTTTTTGGAATTGATTTTTTGTTTTGCGCCGGGTATCATAGCCGCACGCGCCCATAGCTCAGCTGTATAGAGCGACGCACTCCTAACGCGTAGGTCGTAGGTTAGAATCCTTCTGGGCGCGCCAGTTTAAGACTCTAATAAATCTCGCACATCGCATATAGGTGCTGTGTTTATTTCGGAAATTTTTACTAACTTATCACCTTTAAGTTCATAGGTTTCTATTTTTACGGCAGTTGGCTGTATCCAACTTTCTTCTCCAAGTGGACGCGAAGCTTTAATTATGGCGAATGGTGAGAATTGGAATTTATATATTTGTAAAAAACAATCTGCTCCTTCAACAGTCCTAAAACTAGGAATCTCCAATTTTTTACCATTGTGAAGTTCTATATCATAGAAATAATACCCATGAGCGGTCATAGTTTCGAACCGCTCACGGATAATTTTATCTTTTTTGCCATCGCCGTTCACATCAATAAAAAATGTTTCTTTCCTGCTTATTCCATAGACAGAGCCATCTTCTTGTTCTATGTCGAAATACTCAATATAATCTGGCCTTGGCAGCCCATCTAGTGTCGCAATATATGCCTGCGCTTGATAAGGGGCGCAAAACAGAAACAATAATAAAATTATATATTTATTCATGGACTGGCTCTGCTGTACACCTACACCCAAAATCTTCTCCGGGATTTAGATCATTATACCACGACCTTATTGTCCCGTCCAGTGCTTCGTGTTCAGACCGAACTCTGTCGTCGCCTTTAGTTCTCCATATATATTTTTCATCTTTGCCGACCAACCGTCTTCTGCCCGGCCTATTTCCTTCATGTCGCCTCATTGCCTGTGCAAGCTGTAATAGATTGTCTTTTGACAGATGGTTCATTGGCGTAATGCGTGGAAATCCGGTTTGGTTCTCAACAAATTTCATGTATGCTGCAACATCGTTTTCTCTGGGTGGAGCATAACGATTTATAGCTTCTTATATTGTGAGTTTTTGATATGTGCTTCCGGATAGCAAATTGACCATGGCGTCCCAACCGGTTTCCATATCAGGGAATATTGCAAAGGCTGGAGCTTCGTCTGTTTCTCCTCCAGCCCTTCCTATGGCTCCCTGATTCCGAGCAAAAGAGTAATCTCGTAGATTCCCTGGATTATTGTTGCGCCAAGCGCGAGTGCCTTCGCTTGATTCATATATATTCCCATCAGCTCTGCGATACATGACATTATTTCCCAAACCTGGAAATGCAGAATTATAATATGGTCCCATTTTTTCCTCCTGTTTTGACATGAAAAAAGGACGAGATAGACTCGTCCCACTTGATGAAAATACTATACTATAAAACCTTCAAAAAGTCAAGAATAAAACAAGAACGCTTCGTCCCGCACTTTTTCATTGAACCTAGCTAAATAAGGTGCTATCTCTATCACTTGAGCGCGGCGGGTGGTTTGCAACTCGTTTATGACGGCGCGCCAGTTTCCTATAAATGAACTATTTCCAAATTGCCAAACCTTGTAGTCAAATACTCCGCGACCAATCGGCGATGGCATTTATCTGCGGTTTTTTCCGAACAGAGGAAGCAGACGCCGGCAAGCGTTTCGGCTGTGAAAAGTTTTTCCACTTTGCGTTCGCGCAACAATTCGTTAAAAATCCTCTCATAGTCCGACCATGAAATCGTTTCGTTTTTATAATCGGTCAACAATTCTTTAGTCGGCGCAAGTTCGGACATATAGATATATCGCTCGTCAAGTTTGGTAGCAAGATTGCTCCCGCTTGCCCAAGGGACAAAACGCGCGGCGCGCCAAAGGCGGATGTCGATTAATTTTTTTACACCAGATGCGTCAAGTAGATCGTAAAATTCATCTTCTTTTTTGCCGGAAAATCCTATGGTAAAAATCTTTGCCATCATAAAAAATTATACGGGTCGATGTCGATTTTGGTTTTGACTTTGGCAGGCGGTGGCGTGATCTCGAGCCATTTTTTTATTATGGGCTGTAATTTAGCAGTCTTGTCCGCAATCAGAAGAAAGCGTTTTCTATGCTGTTTTTTTATCATGGCAAGCGGGGCGTCGATCGGGCCGAAGACGCGAAGGCCGGCTATGTTCAACGGCATTGTTCGTGCCAAGTCCCGCGCATATTCCTCAAGAGCTATCCTATCGCCGCTTGTTAATAAAATGCTCGCTAGTTTTGTGAATGGGGGCATAAGCGCTGCCTTGCGTTCGGTTAATTCGGCGTTTACGAATCTGTCGCGGTCGTTGTTTATTATTGCGTCGAGGACTTTGTTGTCCGGGTTGTAGGTTTGGATTAGGACAATGCCAGGAACATCGCCGCGGCCGCTTCGGCCCGCAACCTGCGTGATGGTTTGAAACGCGGATTCGTTCGCGCGCAGATCGCTTACTGAAAATCCCATGTCGCCATCGACCACTCCTACGAGTGTCAGGTTCGGAAAGTGGTGGCCCTTTATGACAATTTGCGTGCCGACGATGATGTCGATCTCGCGGTTTTCGATTTGCGATATTATCTTGTCGAGCTTGCTTGTAGAGGTGATTTCGTCCGATGAGATCACTGCCACGCGCGCGGTAGGAAACTTGTGCGCGATTTCGTCCCTGACTCGCTCTACGCCGGGACCGAAGAGCAGCCAGTCCGCGGGACTAGCGCATTGTTTGCAAACGGCCGGAAGCCTTGAGCTGTGGCCGCAGTAGTGGCATTTCGCGCTTAGGTTCGCGACGTCGTGCGCGGTCAAATTTATGCTGCAATTCGGACATGCCAGTTTGTGGCCGCAGCCCCTGCACAATACTATCGGAGCATAGCCGCGGCGGTTGAGAAATAACATGACCTGCTGCTTATCGTTTAACGTGTCGCGGATTTTTTTTGTTAGTGTCGCAGAGATGAAATCGCCTTTGAGCGGCCTATCGTTTTTCAAATCGATTAATTCTATTTGCGGCAATGTCGCGCCGCCGAAACGCTCGTGCAATTTTACGATTCCATATTTGCCGTCGCATACGTTTTTTATCGTTTCAAGCGACGGTGTGGCCGAGGCGAGCACTATCGGGATATCCTCTATTTTCGCGCGCAGAACCGCCATGTCGCGGGCGTTGTAGATCGCCTGGTCCTCTTGTTTATACGAGCCGTCGTGTTCTTCGTCGAGTATGATGAATTTGAGGTTTTTATACGGTAGCATTAAGGCCGAGCGTGTGCCTAGAACGAGACGCGCGTCGCCGTCGGAGATTTGTTGATATGCGTTGCGGCGGTCGGCCTTCGTAATGCCCGAGTGCCAGACGATCGGCTTTGTCCCGAATCGTTTTTCGAACTTAGATAGGAACTGTGCGGTAAGCGCGATTTCCGGGAGTAGGATTAATATCTGTGCGTTTGTGCCGGCGAGCGCTTTTGCGGCCGCTGAGAAATATACTTCGGTTTTACCGCTGCCGGTAATGCCGTCAAGTAGCGTGGCCGAGAAACCTTCGTTTAGTTTGGCGGCGAGAGTTTCTGCGGCGGCGCGCTGTTCCGTCGCCAGTTCGCAGGGCGAGTAGCTTATGATCTGAGGCTCGGCTTTTTTGGCGCGTCGGACGTCTACATCTTCGAATGCGTCGTCTATGCCGATCGACATTTTCAGCGTCTGCCAGAACTCGCACATATTGTATGCTGTGAATTTTTCAAGGAATTCAAAATGCTTTTCCGTGATGCGCACGAATTCGTATTTCGCTTCGACTTTTTTTATCTTTTCGGGCGCACAGCCGAGTTTGTTTTTCGCGCTTCCTAGGACGACTCCGATTTCTTTTTTATTCCTTAGTGGCACCTTCACCACATCACCGCGGGCAAGCGCGATGCTTCCACTTTCATAAGTATAAGGGCCAGTGGAAAGCGGAAGCGCGACATCGACTAGCATTGCGCCCTCTTTATCAATGTCGCGTCGCCGTAAGAGTAGAATCTATACTCGTTCGCGATGGCATGCGCGTAGGCTTCTTTAAGTTGCGTGGTGCCGCCGAACGCGCATACTAGCATAAACAAAGTCGACTTGGGCGTATGGAAATTCGTGAATAGAATATCGACCGCCTTGAACCTATATCCGGGTGTTATGAAGATGTCGGTTTCGGCGTTAAACGGCATGATGTGTCCGGCTTCGTCCGTCGCGGATTCGAGGAGGCGCAGGCTTGTCGTGCCTATGGCCACTATTTTTTTTCCGGAGGATTTCGCGGCGTTGATTTTGGCTGCGGCGGCGGGCGAGATTATGCCGAACTCGGAGTGCATCTTGTGGTCGCGCGTATCGCTTGACTTGACCGGTAGGAATGTTCCGGCGCCGACGTGTAGCGTGATTTTAACTATCTCTATTGCCTTGCCGGCTAGGCGGGCGAGGATATTTTCGGTGAGGTGAAGACCTGCTGTGGGCGCGGCTGCGGCGCCTTCTTTGTCCGCGTATACTGTTTGATAATCTTCTTTGTCTTGCGCGTTCGCGGCGCGTTTTATATATGGCGGAAGCGGCATCTCGCCTATGTTTGAAAGTTCCGCGAAAAATGCCTCGCGCGGTAAATTGAATTGTAATTCAAGATCTCCGTCGGGGTGTTTTGCGATAAGTTTCGCCTCGAGCTTTTTCGAGAAAATTATAGTATCGCCTATGTTCAATTTGCGCGAATTTTTCGCAAGCGAGAGCCAGCGGTCTTCGCCCAACTCCTTGTGCAGAGTGAACTCGAATTGTTTGTCAGAGGCAGTTCCGACTATGCGTGCGGGAATTACTTTCGTATCGTTTATTACCACTATCGAATTTTGCGGAAGCAGTTCCGGAAGGTCGGCGATCGTGCGGTCGGAGAGTGCTGGAATAGCTAGGAGTTTCGCGGTTTCGCGGTCGGATAGCGGATGCGTTGCGATAAGACGCTCGGGCAAATCGAAGTCGAAATCAGAAACCAGCATTGGCCCTCATGACTTTCAAAATCTCATCGAAATCGTCGCCGTCGGCGGATTTGTTTTTGCGTGTGTGTCCGCATTTTTCACAGCGATGGACTATGGAAATTTCATCGCCTTTTTTTTCTATGGAGCTTGGCCGCATAAGGCCGCCGCAGGTGTTCGCGCGGTCGCCGGGATTTATATCCACATGCTTCGAGCAGAGGCAGTGTGGGCAATGATTTGTATAGCCTGTGCCGGAAATTTTCGCGCCGCAGTTTGCGCAATCGAAATCTTCAACTGTGCGGGTGAAAAGTTTAGGCATCGGCGTCCTTGGCAATGTTCAAAAATTCCTCTTCGGATATTATTTTGATGTTCAATTTTTCGGCTTCGGCTAGTTTTGATCCTGCGGATTCGCCCGCAACCACGATGTCGGTTTTCGCGGAAACGCTTGAGGTCGGCTTGGCGCCGAAACTGCGCGCAAGCGACTGTGCGTCCGTGCGTGAAATGCTTGAGAGCGTGCCGGTAAAGACTATTGTTTTTCCGTAGAGCGGGTGCGCGGCGTCGAACTTTTTTACTATCGGATTCTTTATCCTGACCGCGTTTGCGAGGCGGTTTATTTCCGCAGTATTTGCAGCGTCCGCGAAGTAGGACACTATGTTCTTCGCGATGATGTCGCCTATGCCGTCTATGGATGTAAGCACAGGTTCCCCGGCCGCTTCGAACGCGGATAATGAACCGAACTTGTCGGCGAGCAGAATCGAATTCGCGGTGCCGATGCCGGGAATGCCGAGCGCATTGATGAACTTCGCGAGCGTGATATCGCGCGCTTTCTCGATAGATGCGAGAAGGTTTTTCACGGACGTTGCGCCGAAGCCTTCGAGCTTTGAAATCTGGTGCGCGTGGGACGGCAGCTTCTCAAAAATATCCGCGAGAGTTTCGATGTATTTCTTATCCACGAAGAGTTCGATCTGTCGCTCGCCGAGGCCGTCGATGTCGAACGCGGCCTTTGACGCGAAGTATCTTAGCGTTTCGATGCGGCGCGCGGGGCAGGCAGGATTCGGGCATCTGAGCGCCACTTCGTCGTCGATTTTTATCAACTTCACTCCGCACGAGGGACAGAACTCTGGTTCCGAAACCGGCGTAGCATCGGCCGGACGCTCGGATAAAATCACCTCGGATACTTTGGGAATCACGTCGCCGGCGCGTTCGATAAATACCGTGTCTTTGGGGCGGATATCCTTGTCGCGGATGTAATCGAAATTGTGCAGAGTGGCGCGGGAAACAAGCGCTCCGCCGACGTTGATGGGTGCGAGCTCGGCGACCGGGGTTATCACGCCGGTGCGGCCGATTTGGAATATGATGGAGTTGATTTTAGTAATCGCTTTTTCGGCAGGGAACTTGTGCGCGATCTCCCATTTCGGTGCGCGGGCGATCGTGCCAAGCCGGTCCTGAAGCGATATGTCGTCGACCTTGTAGACCACTCCGTCGATGTCGAACGGAACCTCGGCGCGATGGAGCGCGGTTGCGTCGAAGTATGCGTTCAATTCCTCTGCATTATGACAGATCGTGTAATTTTTTTGAATATCAAACCCGCATGATTTGGCGAATTCGTAGAAACCGGAATCGGTTTTGAAGGGAAGGTGCGATGCCTCTCCGTATGTATAAACTATGTATGACAATTTGCGTTTCGCGGTGATGCGAGCGTCGAGCTGGCGAAGGCTTCCGGCCGCGGCGTTCCGTGGGTTGGCGAAAAGTTTCTTGCCCTCGGTTTCCATTTCCTCGTTTAGTTTTATGAAATCGGATTTCGAGATAAAAACCTCGCCCCTGAATTCGAAAACTTCGGGAAGATCGGGTGCATGGATTTCAAGCGGGAAGTTTTTAACGACCTTCAAATTTTCGGTTATATCCTCGCCGATTTTGCCGTCGCCGCGCGTGGCGCCGCGGACGAATTTTCCCCGTTCGAAGCGTGCGGAAAAACCTAGGCCGTCGATTTTATATTCGGCTATGAAAGCAAGGGGAGTGGCGGAGTCAAGCCCCAATCCCGCGCGGGTTTTTTCAACCCAGTCGACAAGTTCGTCCGTGGTATAAATCTTCTCGAGCGAGAGCATAGGGACTTTGAACTCGACTTCTTCAAATACGCTTGAGGCTTTGCCCGCGACGTTATCGAGGAAGGAGAAAAGGTTGTCGGAATGAGTTTGGCTTCGCAGCGTTTCGGCCTCTTGCAGAAGCTTGTCATATTCGGCGTCGGAAACGCTTGGCGCCGCGTCCTCGTAATACTCCTTGTCATATTTTTTGATAAGGGTTTCGAGTTCCTTGAGCCGCAATTTTTTTTCGGAAATCGTCGTCATTCGATGCGTGCCCCCAGTATCGCAAGAGCCGCAGTGGCCGCGGTTTCCGTGCGTAAAATCGTATTTGCGAGTTTCATAGATTTCGCGCCTGTGCGCGCGAATTCGGAGAACTCGGGTTCGGAAAAACCTCCTTCGGGTCCGACGAGGATTGTCGTGTTGGATCCTGTGGTCAAGCCACAGGATGACGAGGAGTTCGCCAAACGCTCGTCGAGGACGATAAGGTTCGTGTCGGCGACGGTGGCGAGGAATTTTTTAAGCGGCATGATCGGCGCGATTTCGGGGATAGAAAGGCGGCGCGACTGCTCGGCCGCTTCTTTGCATGTCAGGAACGCTTTCGCGGCGTTAAAATTTTTTCCCTGGGTAAAATCGGTTATGATGGGTTGTAGGCGTTTGACCCCAAGCTCGGTCGCCTTCTCTATCAAAAAATCCATGCGCGCGTGGCGTATGGGCGGGAAGGCGAGCGTGATGTTGGATAGCACCTCGTCATATTGTTCGCGGATTTTCGTGCCGACCTTTATATTCAACACCTTTTTCGAAGCAGTCGAAATCGCGCCATCGAACTCGCCGTCGATACCGTTGAAAAGCAGCACAGGCGCACCCTCGGTCCGTCGCAGCACGGTTTTGAGGTAGTGCGAATCCCCCTCGGTCATCGCAATGATTTTTCCGGGTATAAGCGGGGCATCCATGTATATGCGAGGCGTCATTTTCTTATTCCCAATCTTACACTTATTTATATGGAAAACAAAGCAAAAAAATGGTATAATTTATTCTGACTGGATTCTGGGTCGTTGCCCGGAATGACGATGGAAGTGTGATGCAAAAACTTAAGAGATTTTTGGGAAAATATGCGGCGCTGATTACTATATGTCTTGCGAGCGCCGGGTTGTGCCTTGTCTTTATAATTCATTCCATAAATCCGCGCGGCGTCAGGTTTGAAGGCGTGAAGTTTACCGAACGCCCGAGGCTTGAGGCGGCGCGTATAGCCGCGCTTGTCATAGAATCCGTAGAAACGTCCGATGGGCGGATTGTTTCCTTTCGCGATGGCGCGCTTGGTGTAGAGTGGGTGAAAAACGCGGCTGCTATGCGACGATCCGATGGCTCGGTCGTAATAGCGGTGCAGCCGAAAGCCATAATCGCGTCCGTTTGGAAGAGTGGCAGATACTATCCCGTGGCGGCCGACGGTGTCATGATAGACGATCCGATTTTCCAGCCGGTATCCCCTGTGGTTTACGGCGAGGATGCGCCGAAACACACACCGGCTCTTATCTCTATTTTGCGCGAATATCCCCGAGTGGCGGCTAATGTCGTGGGCGCCCGACTTGTCGATCGGGGGAGGTGGGACTTGCTTCTATACGATTTGGACGCGCCGTTGACGCTGCGACTTTCATCGAACGACATTCACGAATCGCTTGTGAAAATATCAAGGCTTGACGAGCGAGCGGATATTTTGCGACGCGACATAGAGGTCATAGATACGCGCGACGAGACCACGGTGCTTGTTATCCCGCGAGGTGAGAAATGAAGCTTGGCGTTCAAAGAATCGTGGGCTTTCTACATATCGGAGAAGTGCGGACGCGCATGTCCGCGGTGGCATTCGAAGGCGATAAGAAATACACTATGCTTGCCGTAGAATCCATCAGAAACGAGCCGGGAGCGTTCGCCGCGCTTGACGAGGAAAAGCTCTCGAGCGTGGTAAATATCCTATCCGACAAGATCGAAAAAAAAATCAACAGACGCATATACGACGTGATAATAATAGCCGCGAACGTAAGCGCCGAGTCGGATGAAATCTATCACAAAATGAAATTGAATCCTCGCCGAGCGATAACCGCAAAAAACGTCGAGAAGGCGTTCAGGGCCGCGCTTCTTAACGCCTCGATCGACGAGGGGCGCGAGATGTTGCACGTCGTTCCCACAGGATACATCCTTGACGGCGAGCGCATAATCGGCAATCCGATCGGAATGAGCGCGCGGGATTTCGAAGTGCTTGCCGTATCCGTGATCGCGGATTCCGACAGGTTGGCGTTTTTGAAACGCGTGGCAAGACTTGCCCATCTTAACCCCATCCTTACCACCTTCGGCGCGTTCGGAGCGCTCACTGCGGTGCCCAAGGAAAAACTTAGAGCAGGGGCGTTATTCATAGAAATAGGATCCATATCGACCATCGTCGCGTTCTTTGCAAACGGTTCCATAGCGGGCGTTTTCGAAACCGACAGGGGCGGGCATTTCATCACCGAAAAAATCGCCGCCGACCTTGGCATAGACTATAAGGACGCGGAGCGATTCAAGATAACGCACGGAGCCGAGGCAAGGCACGGCGACGCATTCGAAAACCTCGAAGTGCTTGGCGATGGCGTGGGAGAGGAAAGCATAAGGCGCATACCGAAACGCGAATTCGTGCGTGTGGCCGCCGAGGCTTTGTCCGAATTTCTCGGGGATTTGAAATCGCAAATCGAAAAGCACGAAATATGCGGATTCGCGAAATCCATACATTTCGCCGGATGGACCTCGTTCATGAAGGGATTCAAAAAAATCGCCGCAGAAACTTTTACCGACCGGCCGGTGGCTATAATACCCGAGGCCGAGGAACTTAGCGAAGACGAGAAGGGAAACCCCGAGCTTTTCGGCGCGATCGAACAGTATATGGAAAAATCGGCGGAGTTTATAGAGCCGCAGGGATTCGACTTGGAATTCGCGCATTCCTTTATCGGTAAAATAAAATCCGGGTTTGCTGGAATCAAAAAAATCTTAGGGAGTAAAAAATGAGAGAGCATTCAAAGGCGCTTAAGGTTTATTATACACAGGACACGTTCGGGGCGCTTGATCTGCTGCTTCCTTTCCGTGGCGCAGTTCGATGGCTTATCGCAGTATCGCTTTTCGCGAACACGCTTGCTATGTCGTTGTTTTTCGCGCTCGCGCTTGCGATCGACGGAAGGCTTGAGATCGGATTCGGAGCCGAAGGCGCTGTGGGTGCGGCTATCATGTCCTCCCTGTTCGTATTCCTTATCTTGTTCATGAACATACGAGCGGGAATGGTAGAAAAAATCACGCGTCGAATAGACGAGAAGATGTGCGAAAAGACCATCGGACGAATGCTTAAAATACCTTTCAAAAAAGGTTCTAACATCGAGGGGCTGATGTCAGCTGTGCTTGCAGATTTGGATCAGGCGCGCGGATTCTTGGCGAACTCGCATATCTCGGCGCTTTTGGATTTCCCGTTCATAGTCGTGTTCGCAGGAGGACTTGGCGTCTTGTTCTCAAACACAATCGTCATACCGGCGGCGATAGCGATCATATATATAATATTCCTATCGGTAGCGGCGGGAATGCTTGGTTCGGCCGCCGAGGGATATCTTGCCGCAAAGTTGGAACGAGACGAAATAGCGCACATGAGTATACGCGACATATCGTCGATAAAAAACCTGAACCTCAGCCAAAAAATCACAAACATGTTCAAAGATTACCAGGGCGTGATGGCATGGGAAGAGGGCAAGCGGAACCGCGTGCTTGACCGCATGATGCTTTTGAGCGGAGCGATCGGATTCTTTACGCTCCTTTTGGTCGGGGTGGCGGGCGGTGCGATGGTGGCCGGAGGAGGCATGAGCGTAGGCGCGCTTGCGGCGGCCGTGATGGTCGTGCTTTACATACATATAATCGCGACGGGATTTTTGAAATACCTGCCGGAGCATTATCGTTTTTCTAATTCTTTGATCAGGCTTTCGGAGCTTTTGGCGCAAAGCGCGGGCGAACAAAAAAGCGTTCGCATAGAGGAGATCACCGATGGCGACCTTCAACTTTCCGATGTCGAGATTCAGGACAACCAGGGCAGCGTGATACTTAAGGGCGCAAGCTATACCTTCACCGAGGGCATGCCGTTCGTGATTGCCGCAAAAAGCAGTTTCGACGCCGGAGCGTTCTTGAAACTACTTTTCGGCGGGTATAAATTATCCGCGGGCCGAGTGAAATTCGACAAGTACGACGTCGCTTCGCTTTCCGCAGATTCAATGAAAGACTATATACGTTTCTGTCCGGAAAACTATTTCGTAATCGACGGGACGGTCAAGGACAACCTTACATGCTTCGTTTCGAAGGGGGCGACCGACGAGGACTTTGCGGGATTCATGGGGTATCGCGAAGTGGCGCGCCTGCTTGGCCTTGACGAGATGGTGGCGAAGTTGCCGAACGGATACAACACCATGCTCTCGTCCACCAACAACGTTTTGAACGAGGAGTGGCTGAAGCTTCTGTCCGTTGCGCGCACGTTCGTGGGAAACCCGCGCGTGCTCTTGTTCGAACAGCCGATGCAGGGACTTTCGAAATCCGCGGCAAGCGCGTTTTTGGAGCTTGTGCGTCGGGTCAGCTTGGAGCGCATAGTCGTGATTTCCTCGAGCGAGGGGATATACATGCCGCGCGTTGTCGTCGACATTACCGGCGGGGAAATAAGAGCGGGCTTGAATGAAACAGAGGACGAATCGGGGGCGTCGCGCTCGACATTCCGCCGCGCGTTCGGAGTGAAAAAGACATGAGCAAAACCTTAATAGAAATAGGAATCGCCACAGCGGATTTTTACTGTGTAGCGGACGTGTTGCGCGCTATCGAATCATCGGGTGCGGACGGAATACACCTTGACATCATGGACGGAAATTTCGTGGGCCAGATCACTTACGGCGCGAAGATCGTTTCCGATTTGCGGCGGCATTCATCGAAACGTTTCGACGTGCATCTTATGGTAGAAAACCCGCTGCCTCTTATCGGTCAATTCAAAGAGGCGGGCGCGGACATAATCCACATACATGCTGAATCAAAAAACGTCGGCGCGACACTCGATCATCTGCGCGAGCATGGGATCGAATCGGGAATTGCCGTGAGGCTTGAGACTCCGCTTGAGAAGGCGTTGCCGTATCTTGACTATGTGTCGTCCGTTATTTTAATGTGTGCGGAAACCGGATATTCGGGAATGGAGTTCAACGAGGTTGCACTCGCGCGAATCGCGGCGGTGCGGGCTGCGTATCCCGGCATGCGGATCCTTGTCGACGGGGGAATGAATTTCGATACCGCGAAGCTTGCGCTTGAGGCGGGCGCGGACGGAATTATATCGGGTTCGTTTTTACTTGCCCAGAAGGATTTGAACGCTGCGATAGAGAGAATGCGCTAGGCACCTGTGATTTTGGGCGCCTACTTGATTCTCGCCTAAAATAAAAAGCACGTAGCAGTAAAGTACGTTCTGCTTTTTATTTTAGGTTCCGAATCCGCGTAATCGCCTCAAACTGACAGGTGCGACTGGTTAGGATTTATTTTTGCGCGGCGAGTTCGGCGAAGATCTTGCCTATGTGCGAATCGGGGGTCATGTCGGTTTCTCCGATAGTCTTGGCGGTGCAAGGCGAGTTCGATTGGGTGCGGAAGTAATTTTGGAGCCCATATAGAGCGATCGGATTTTTGCCGTCGCCGCTTGGCTTCCACTCGTTTTTCCTTAGCCTTAGAATGTCGGTGCCGATATAGGAAACCTCTTTGCCCTCGGGGACGCAGGTATCGATCAAAAGGCCGTCCGCGGTCGCGAACCAGACGTGATTCGCGAAGACTCTCATATTCCTCATAAATGAATATCCTATATAGAGGCCTATGCCAAGCCGGTCGATCACGCCGCCGAATTCGGAAAGTATGGCGAACGAGTTGTGGTTGCAATTAAACTCCCTCATGCCGAGGCCGTATGAAACTTCGTGGAAGCGGCGGTGGTTGCCGGCGATGATCTCGCCGTCTAGATTGCGTTGCTCATCGTTGTAAAACACGTCGCAACATGTGGAGAGTCCGTCTATTTCAGTTATGAAGCCGTATTGATCGACCGCGATCCCGTCCGTGCGGGGGGGGGTAGAAACCAAGGTTGGTGTGGGCCGAACTAACATCGATGCCGCCTAGATCACAACGCGTCCGGCAAGGAGCGAATCGGCAGGAAGCGCTGCGACCGACGAGCCGCGGCGCACGAGTATATTACCGCTTATCACGTTGCGGCCGGCAAAGCGAACCGCGCGCGAATTCTCGACTATGACATTGCCGTCGACCGAGAGGCCGCAGGGGACTTCGAATCGGTCGAAGCCACGTATGATAAGGTTGCCGCGGACAAGCGTATTCTGCTTGAACTGCCCAACATTTTCGCGGGTAAGGACGAAGTCGCCGTCGATTTTGCGGGTATTCGCGTCGGCTTTGATCGCTGTCATGGCCTTGTTCGCACGGGCAGAGCGGATATTTTGCGCCTCGCATTTATCGATGTTGCCTATACAGTCATCTTGTGCGGCGCGACGTGCGGCGGCGCGGGCGGCAAGCGTGCCGGTTTGAGCTGTGCCGGTTGCTACTTTTGGCTTGGCTTGCTTCGGTGCGGGCGGAACGCGGACGTTATCATAGGTAAAATTAAGGCCGGTCGCATTGGTCGGAAGGTTATAGACCTTTGGGGTATGAACCTTCTGCGCGCGATGATACTTGATATCATTGTCTTTGGGACGGAGGGTGATTTTGGGTTTGGCTACGGGTTTGGTCGCCGATTTGGTGGCGGTTTTTGCGGGCGCGGTGCCGGCTTTGACAAGCTCGGTTTGCTTGACGGCGCGCGTATTTTGGCTTTTCTTAACGAAATTCGAGCGTAGCAAAAGGCCCAGGGTTATAAGAATAATCCCTGTAAAAATAACTATATAGTGTTTTTTGACTTTTGTCATGTTTCACCTCTTTGATAATAATTTAGTCTAATTATATTTATTTGTCAATAGTTATTTTGAAAAAAGATGGAATTATTTTTTTGGGGCGGCTAGACTGCGTTTTATGGAAAGCACGCGAAAAATCATATTAGACACCGAAACCACCGGATTTTCGGCCGAGGACGACAGAATCGTCGAAATAGGCTGTATCGAAGTGGACGGATTTGCGTCCACAGGCCGCACTTTCCACGTATATATAAATCCCGAGCGCGAGGTGCAGGCAGAGGCCGCGCGCGTTCACGGGTTGACGACCGAGCGCTTGGCGCGTGAAAAACCATTTCGTGCGATCATGGATTCGTTTTTGGAATTTATCGGCGACGCGATGCTTGTCGCTCACAACGCTTCGTTCGACATGGGGTTCATCAACGCCGAGCTTCTTCGCAATGGGCGGCCCGCCATCGCACTTGATCGCGCGATCGATACTTTGATAATGGCGCGCGAGAAGTTGCCGTCGCTTTCGCGGCATAATTTGGATTCGCTTTGCAACTACTATGGAATCGACAATTCGAATCGCGATCTTCACGGGGCGCTTTTGGACGCGCGGCTTCTGACTGAGGTTTACATCGAGCTTTTGGGCGGGCGCGAGGTCGATTTCCTTAAGGTAATGTCCGGCGAGGTCGAGGACATGGGCGCCGGGATCGCCGGTGCAGCCGCCCCTGTGATCGAGAGGGAGTTTCGTGCCGCGCGGGAATTTGCCGTGCCGGCCGAGGAATTGGCGGCTCATAGGGCTTTTGTTGAGAAGGTAGGCGACAAAGCGGTTTGGAATAAAATATAAGTCTTTAGGCGAATGAAGTGAGCGCCAACGCGCGCTACGCCGCCCCATCCCCCAAGCTGTGCGCGCCCTTCGGGCTTGCCGCCGTGCTCGGCGTGTTGGGCTTGGCTATTTCTCCCCAAGAATCTTAATCTCGGGTTCGAGTGTGATATTAAATTTTTCTTTGACTTTTTGTTGTGCTAGTTCGATCAAGTTTTCAAGCGCGGCGCTGTTTGCGGTTCCTGTGTTAATAAGGAAGTTTGCGTGCAGGGGCGAGAATTTCGCGCCGTCGATTTCGACTCCTTGAAGGCCGACGTCTTGAATCAATTTATATGCGGGCGGGTTCGGCGCGGACGGATTTTTGAATGTCGAGCCGGCGGTTTTTTCGGCCACGGGTTGAGTTGCGGATTTTTGCGCCTTGTTCGCGGCTATGGTCGCAGAGATTTTTTCGGGGGCCTCCGGTGTGCCTTTCATGGTCGCCTTTAATATAAGTCTGGATTCCGGGTCAAGCCCGGAATGACGATAGCCGAAGTTTAATTCTTCGTGAGTAAGAATTTTTTTCTCGAGTGTTTTCAAATCGAGGACTTCGACCTCTTGCAAAACTCCTGAGATGTCTTGGCCGAAGCAGCCGGCGTTTGTTGGGATCGCTCCGCCGATGGTGCCGGGGATTAAGGCGAGGAATTCGAATCCCGATAGGCCAGCGTCGGTTGCCGCGTTTGCGACCAAAATATTCGGCGCGCCGGCGTAGGCCGTGATGGTATCGCCGGCGACCTCGATCTTCTTGAAATAGGGCGAGGATAATTTTATTACAGCGCCGCGAATTCCGCCGTCCCGAACCAGCACGTTGCTCCCTAGGCCAAGGACGGTTATCGGCGTGTCGCCATGGGCGTGTAAAAATTCGATCAGTTCGTTTTCGTCGGCGGGTTCGAAAAAAATATCGGCCGGGCCGCCGGTCGCGAACCGTGTGTGTTTCGACAGCGGCTCGTTAATCCTTATTGGCATTCAAAAGCTCCGGTAGAAGCGCAACCTGCTCCTTGATAGCGCCGGCGGAAAACGAAATCACCATGTCGCCCGCGCGGGTGTGGCGTTTTAGAATCTGTGCGGCGTCATAGATATTGCCGGCGGGAAAAGTCTGGGTGCTTTTTTGAACAGCGTCCAATATATCCTTCTCGTTTTTCATGCCGTGCGCGGCCTCTCCGGCAGAATAAACCGGGAAGACAATCACTCCGTCGGCAAGTTTGAAGCATTCGGAGAATTCGTGGAAAAGATCGGTGAGGCGCGAGTATCTGTGCGGTTCGAAAAGCGCGAAAATTTTCGTGCCCGGCTTTACCACAGAGCGCGCCATGGTAAGCGTCGCTTCGATCTCTTTGGGATGATGCGCATAGTCGTCGTATATTTCGATGCCGTTTTTAGTTTCGCCGACAAGCGTGAAGCGGTGCTTGACGCCCAAAAATTTCGCCGCGGCCTCCTTCATCTTCTCGTGGGAAACGCCAAGGAAGTGCGCGATCGCAAACGCAACAAGCGCATTTTGGATATTGTGCGCGCCGGCGATGGGAATCATGACATCCGCTATTTTTTCCCCTTTGATTATGACGTCGAAGGTTTGCGAGAAATTCTCGCGCCGGATATTTTCGGCACGGATGTCGCCTCCGGTCAAGCCGTAGGTAAGGATCGTCTTCTCACCCTTATATTTATCGGCAAGCTCGCGTGTTGTCGGGTGGTCGGCGCAGAGGACCACCAGGCCGCCCTTGGGCGTGCGTTTGATAAAATTCTCGAAGGTGTTTTTTACATTTTCGAACGTGGAATAGAAATCCAAATGCTCGGCGTCTATGTTCGTGATCACCGCTATGGTCGGCGTGAATTTATCGAGGTTGCCGAAAGCCTCGCACGTTTCGGCGACAAGCCAGTCGCCCTCGCCGATACGATTGTGCGATCCGTAATAATTCATGACGCCGCCGTTGATGATGGTCGGTTTCAATCCCGCTATGTCAAGCATGGTGCCGACAAAGCTTGTCGTCGTCGTCTTGCCGTGCGTGCCGGCGATCGAAATGCCTTTTTTAAGGCGCATCAGGGCGTCCAGCATCTCGGCCCGTTCGATAAGCGGGAGACCCATGGATTTCGCCGAGAGGAGCTCGACGTTCGTGTTGGCGATCGCGTTCGAATACACAACAGCGCCCGCGCCGTCAAGGTTCGAGGCCCTATGCCCGATGAACGCCTTTATTCCTTTGGCGCGAAGCGATGCCATGTTCTCGTTTTCTATATTATTAGAGCCCTGGACCTCGTAGTCCAAGGATTTCATCGTTTCCGCGATCGAGCTCATGCCTATGCCGGCGATGCCGATGAAATGCACCGCTTTGGATTTATCGAAGTTCGCTAGGTTCAGTTTGCTCATGCCTTAATCCCAAGAAGCGCCACGATGTTGGCCGCGGCGTCGTTATCGTTCGGGAAGACCTTAGCAGACTTTGCCATAGACGCAAGCTTTTTCTTGTCGCATAAATTCGCGTCGCAAAGCATGGAGTGGAAGGCATTAGTCATAGACTGTTCCGAAAAATCGTGCTGTTCGATAATAATCGCTCCGCCGTTTTTGGCGATGATCTCGGCGTTGAGGTATTGTTGCCTATCCTTGTGTTTGATGGGCACTAAGATCGAGGGGATTCCAAGCGTGCCGATCTCGTATACCTGGTTCGCGCCGGCGCGGCCGATAAATATATGGCTTTCCCGCAGGATTTTCGCCGGGTGGTCGAAGAAGGCGGCGACCTTGGCCTCTATATCGGCGGCGTCGTAGAATTTCTGGATCCGCGCCACGTCCTGCTCGATCGCCTGCTGGAACACGCGGACGGGATATTCGTTAGCGAGTTTTGCGATCGCTTCTTTGATATGTTCGGAAAAAATCTGGGCCCCTTGCGAACCGCCGAGGATAGTTATCGTAATCTTGCCGTCAAGCGTGGGATAGGCCGTGCGAGCGGCGTCCATTACCGAATCGCGAATCGGAAGGCCGGTGATATAGGTCTTGGCCTTGGGCGCGTTTATGGTATTAGGAAAGCTTACCGCCACCTTGCCGGCGAAATATTTAAGCAACAGGTTTGCGTTGCCAAGAGTGGCGTCGGCGTTGAAAATAACGGTCTTCCTGAACGTCAACGCTCCGATTATGACCGGCGGAACGGAGATGTATCCTCCCATGCCGATCACCGCTTGCGGGCGTATCTTTATCATGTGCACTATCGTTTGAAAAAATCCTATGCCAAGTTGGATCAGCGTTTTTATGCGGCGGATTATCCCCTCGCCGCTCCATTGCCCGCCGTTGATTTCATATATATTCTTGAATCCGCCCGCGAATTTCATGCCGCGGTCGTCGGTGATCAGGAATACCTCGTGTCCCGCCTCTTCGAGCCGTTCACGAACCATGGTTGCAGGGAAAAGGTGGCCGCCGGTGCCCCCGGCCGCTATTATTATCCTCATTTTTTTATCTCCTCTTTTTGCGGGCGCAAAAGGCACAAGACTATGCCTATGGCCATGTATGACGATATGAGCGACGAGCCGCCCGAAGAAATAAACGGCATGGTCATACCCTTGGGCGGTATAATGCCAAGCGCGCTTGAGATATTGACGCAATATTGGAAAACCAAATATCCCGCTATGCCAGAGCAGGCGTAATACGCAGTCGGGTTCCTATGCGTGGCTTTACTTAAAATGGAAAGCGAGAGCGCGAACGCCGCGGCGATCACCGCTACGGCAAGTAGAATGCCGAAGGATTCGACCATAGCCGCGAATACGAAGTCGGTGTGCACGTCGGGGATATGCTGTCTTAAGTTCGTTCTGCCGCCGCCGATCAACCCGGCGTTTCGTATCGAGCGGAGCGAGGCGTCTATCTGGTGCCGATCCTTGACGTCCTTTGATAGGAATTTCTCGACGCGCGAGTTTACGTGCGGCACTATTTTATAGGCCAGAAAAATACCGCATATCGCTATGCCCGCCGCAAGAAATACCCAGCGCAATTTCGCGCCCGCAAGGAAGATCTGGACCCCGAAGATCGCGATCAAGAAGGTAGCCGTCATGCCGTAATCCGGTTGGCGCGTCAAGATTCCAGCTATGGCCGCCGCCATTATCGCCATAAACCAGCCGAGGAATTTGCGTTTTCGCGGATCGGGCTCGCGCTTGAATTTCGCGATCAATGTGGCAAGAAGGAGCGCGGTTATCGGCTTTAGAAACTCGCTTGGCTGTAGTTGAAATCCCCAAAGGAAGATCCAGCGGTGCGCGCCGTTTATCGGGCGGTTGAACAGAGTCCAGACCGTTAGGCCAATCAAAACTATGAACGCAAGCGGCGCCAGTCTTTCCAGCGTCCTTGCCCTTTGCGTCGAAATCACGAACATCGCGGCCAAGCCCAAGACCAGGTATATCGGGTAATTTCGGAAGTAAAAAAATCCGCCCTGCTTGATCCTATCGGCGGCATACGGCGCGGCGCTGAACATCATGAAAAGACCCATGACGGTCAGGAAAAGCGCGAGTGCAAGTATCGTCTTGTCGATCGAGAGCCACCAACGCGAAACAAGCGAATTGTCAAGGCGGGAGACCCTCATATCAGGCCTTCTTCTTTTCGGCCTTGGCTTTGGCCTCGTCGAAAAGTTGTATGAAGTGTGCGCCGCGGGCCTCGAAATCCTTATATTGATCGAAGCTTGATGTGGCAGGGGAGAGGAGGATCACGGGTTTCGCGACCTTGCCTTTTTTCAAATCCTTTTCCGCGTATTTAAGGGCTTTTTTGAACGCCTTGTCGAGTTTGTCGCAGCGCTTGGATTTAACCAATTTTTTAATGTCGCCGTGGAATTCGCGGGCGCATTCGCCGATCAAGAACGCGCGTTTGACTTTCTTTGCAATCGTAGGAAGAATGCTTTTGATTCCACCTTCCTTCATGCGGCCGCCCGCTATCCAATAAATATCCCCGAAGGTTTCGAGCGCCGGCAGAACAGCCTCGGCGTCGGTCGCCTTTGAATCATTCACAAAGTCTATGCCGTTTATTGTGCCGATAAGTTGTTGCCTGTGCGCCAGGTTTTCGAAGGAAGATATAGCTTTGGCTATGATAGAATTGGAAACGCCAAGCGCGGATGTTATCGCCCAGGCGACGCCCATGTTCTGCCAATTGTGCCGGCCCTTTAGGTTTTCGAACTGCGACAGGTCGGACGTTTCCTTATCCTTTATGAAAAGAATACCCTTGGGGCTTACATAGTAATCTGCGGTTTTGCTTTTGGTCGAAACGGATAGATTCTTGAAGCGGGGCATATTGTTTTCAAGTTCCGCGAAAATCCGCTTGGTCGGAGTGTCGTCGATCGCGACTATGTTCGTGCCGGCGGTTTTGGTAGCGCGGTTGAAAATACGTTTCTTTGCCGCGATATAGCCTTCCATTCCGCCGTGGCGGTCAAGGTGGTCGGGAGTGATATTCAAAAGCGCAGCTATGTCGAGATCGAGGCTTGGCGTCAACTCCAACTGATAGCTCGAAAGTTCAAGAACGTAGATTCCGCCCGCCGGCAATATGGGCATATCGAACACGGGAATGCCAATATTACCGCCAAGGGCCGCGGGAACGCCTGCTTCTTTTAGAATGTGGTGGACAAGTGCGGTGGTCGTCGTCTTGCCGTTCGTGCCGGTGATGCCGACATACTTATAATCACTATGCGCGGCCACAAAAATATCAAGGTCGGATATTATCGGCGTGCCCGAGAGCCTTGCGCGTTCCGCCGCCGGGTGCGGTTTTGGAAACGTATGCGGAATGCCGGGGCTTATCAAAAAATAATCGACGTCCGTAAAATCGTGGTTCGACAGGTCGACTATCGAGGCGCCGATGGCCGCGGCTTCTTTGCGAAGCACCTCGTCCGTGTCATAGGCTATGATGTGGACTCCGTGTTGTTTTAGGGTTTTTAGCGTCGACATTCCCGACTTGCCAAGGCCAAGTATCGCAATCGTCTTGTTCAGCAATGTGTTCAGCATTTACCGGACCTTTATCGATGAAAGCGCTATTAGCGCCAAGATAACAGAAACTATCCAAAACCTTATCACAAGCGTTTGCTCGGACGTGCCGCCAAGTTCGAAGTGGTGATGTAGCGGCGCCATGCGGAAGACCCTTTTGCCCCGCAGCTTGAACGAGCCGACCTGGATTATGACCGACAGCGCCTCGGCTACGAAAATCGCGCCCGCAATGAGCAGAAGAAGCTCGGACTTCGTAATCACAGCGACCGTGCCAAGCGTGCCGCCGATGGCGAGGCTCCCTACATCGCCCATGAAAATCTTGGCCGGGTGAGCGTTGAACCAGAGGAAGCCCAGGAGGCCGCCGATTACCGCGCCGATGAACACGCTTATCTCGCCCGCGCCGGGGACGTGAGGCAGGAACAGGTAGAGCGAGAAGTCCGCTCGGCCAATCAGATACGCTACTACCAAAAACACTATGAACGCGCTTATGCCCGTAAGCGAGGCAAGCGAGTCCATGCCGTCGGTCAAGTTGAACGCATTCGCGGTGGCCGTTATGACCAGGCCCCCGAACGCTATGTAGAGCCAGCCGAGGTCAATCATGGTGTTTTTAAGGAACGGGACGGCAAGCGCGTCCTTTAGCATCGCGGGCATGAACTGGCCTATTAGATAGCTTATCACACAACCGATCGCGAACTGGAGCGCGAGGCGTGTTTTGCCCGAGAGGCCGCGGTAGGCGTTGCCGCGCATGATCTTGAAGTAATCGTCGACAAAGCCTATCAATCCGAAGCTTGCCATCACACAGATCGTCAGCCAGATATACGGGTTCATAAGGTTGCACCAAAGCATGGCGGACGTAAACACCGAGCCGATAATAAGAATGCCGCCCATGGTCGGCGTGCCGGATTTTTTAAGGTGGGTTTCGGGACCCTCTTTGCGTATAGGTTGCTGGAACCGCTTTTTAACAAAATTTATGAACGGCTTGCCGAAGACAAGGCAGATTATAAACGCGGTCATAAGCGCCGCCCCGGTCCTGAACGAAATATAGCGGAAGAGGTTCAAAAGCTCGGGGTAGAGCGAGGTCAAGTGATAAAACATGATTAATTCCTTTTATTCCCGTCAATTATAGCATTTCGGGGGGCTTTACTCAAGCTTTTTATATGGTTTGTCGATTTTCGCTTGACTTTGCGAGGGCCGATATATAAAATGCACCGAAAACAAGAGGTTTATTATGTCGACGAAAAGAACTTGGCAACCTTCCAGAATAGTCCGTGCGCGACGCCACGGCTTCCGCTCGCGTATGGCAACCGTCAACGGACGTTCGGTATTGAACGCTCGCCGCGCAAAGGGGCGCAAGCGTTTGGTTGTGTCCGTTAGAAAAGACTAATTCTTTAACTTATCATGTATTTTTAGTTATACCGGTCTTGACCCGGTATTAGGTCTGTAATATAATCCCCCTATGACCCGCAGCTATACATTGAAAAACCGCGAAAAGAAGCTTTTGATCCTCAAGAGCAGGCAGAAGGATTTCATACGTCTTAATGCGCGCGAAGTGCCAGATGTCAAGACTGTATCCAGCCCGCATATACTTATCACATACGCCGCCACGCGCTTTGACGGCGCGGATTTCCATGTCGGATTTACCGCCACCAAGAAGTCCATTTCCAAGTTGGCGGTGGTTCGGAACAAAATCAAACGAAGGCTTCGTGCCGCGACGAACGAGCTTATCGGCGCGCGCGAGGAGCTTGCCGCAATAGATATGTTGATTATCGCGCGCAAGGGGGCGGCGGATATTCCGGCGGGCGAACTTAGGGACGAGCTTTCGAAACTACTTGGGCGAATACCAATCAATAAGGTTGTTTAATGGGCTATGTTTGGGCAATCACGGCCTCGATTTTCTATGCGTTATATGTAGTGCCGCGCAAGTTTTCGCGTGCGGCGCCCGAGGTGTATACCTATTTCGTAGGCCTTGGGTTTTTCGCCTTCGCGTTTTTGAATTTCATAATCGACGGGGCAAGCGCGAGTTTTGCCGATGTGCGGCTTTTCGCAACCGCGGGGCAGGGTGTTGCATGGGCATTCGGCACTATTTTATTCATGATAGGCATAGACAAAGTGGGGCTTGTCAAATCGCGGCAATGGCACCGTGCGATCGCCTATCCCGGCGGCATACTGCTAAGCCTTCTGATTTTGCGCGAGCATTCGGTGATGAACATGTTCTGGTTCGGATTGGCATTTGCGACCGTGTTGATTGCCGCTTTGCTTTTTACCATACGCGAGGGGGAAACCGTGCGCGAGCTTGGCCGCGGAATATGGTTCAGCATTGCCGCAGCCCTTGTCTTTTCCATCTGCTCGCCGCTTCAGAAAATAGGCGCGCCGGCGGATCTGCATGCCCAACAGCTTGTATTCTCCGCCTCGATTTTCATTACCATAGCGTTATGGTTGGTGGTGCGACGACGGCCTATGGGCGAGCTTTTGCAGATTGGGAGGCGGGATAATTTGTTGGCGATTTCGGGCGGCGTCATGTATACCTTTGCGTCGATTTTTACGATTCAAGCCTATCGGCTTATGACCGCGTCGCTTGCTTCGACAATATTACAATTAATGTCGGTGTGGAGCATTCTTATCGGCATAATTTGGTTCAAAGAGATATCGTGGTCGCGGCATAAATGGCGGATTGTGGCGGGAACGGTGGCGACTGTTGCGGCTATTTTATTGACGTTGAAGGTTTAGGGGAACTTGTCAAATTCGTCAAGACGAGGAGTTGAAAATTTGCGGGCGGTCATAAGCCGGATTCTGTTTATAGGGCTATTACTCTTGATCGTGCGTCGCCGCATAATTCCAGCAGTCTACCCGATGGCTATCCGGGATTTCAACGCCATCCTGTTTGACCTTGCACCGCATAGAGATTGCCGCGTTTCACCCTGACTTAACAGGCTCGTCTCTGTGGCTCTTATCCGCTGGTTTCCCAGGACGGGTATTACCCGCTATGCTTCCCGATGGTGTCCGGACTTTCCTCGGACGTTGTTTATGCGCCCGCAGCCCTTTGACCGCCCACACATAATCCTATTGCTTGTATTGCAAAATTGCAATACAATAGTGGGAACTCGTGAACCCGCACGAATAAGCTTCGGTTGGCTTCGGGTAAGCTTTTCGGTCATGGAAGCAATAAGTCCACTCCCTCGAAGCTTCCCTAGCAACCTTGCTTCTCGCACGGCTTGACGAGTTCGTATTGGACTGGGAGAGTAATGATATGAAGATTTTTCTGTTCGTTATGTTTTTTGGCTTTGCCGCAGAGGCCGCCAATCCCAAACGCCTTGAGGGCTGGTCATACAGCCGCAACGTGCGTAATCGCGGGGTTTCGCCCAAGACTCAGGACTTCAACGATTCGTTCGGCCAGCGGGACGAGCCGGAGTTCAAACACTATCTTAACGACGACGGCACGGACGCGCGTTTCGACCACAATGCAGGCGGTGAGCGATATCGCACCATGCCCGTATATTCGCATCAGGAATTATACGACATACGCGCCGGTCGCGCAGAACCGCGCGGCGAGGAATGGTATGAAGACGGAGAGCCGTGGGAAGAAGAGGCCATGCAGGATTCGAACTATGAAGAGATGTCCGACGGCTTTGAAGAATTTGTCGAATAGCGTTTACATTGTCCAAAAATTGTGATATAATCCGATATGCAATAGAGGAGAGAAAATGTTAAGACTATTCGCAATTTTGGCCGTATTTGTATCGGCCGATGCCATGGCAAACCGCGCCCCCCCCAGCTTGAGCGCGAATGCAACGCGCGGCTTCAGGACGAGAGAAGCAAGATCACCCGCGACTGCCGTCGGCACCCGCCCAAATCCGGCGCGTTCTCGAAGTGCATGAGCGATGGGGAAAACGAATTCAGGGCCAAGGTTCAAGCTTGCGTTAACGGCAGGTAGCGGCTTGACGAGGCGGCGAATGCGATCGAGATTTAACCGCAAACTGCAAAGCACTCGCACCGCCCACACAAACGCCAACTGCTCTTGGCGTTTTGGGGCAAGATTCTATATGAGATTCAAAAAAAGGGGGGCGCCTTCGGCGTAGCTATAAATCCCTCCTGCAAAGCTTGCGC
>Ga0123356_10000905_pt1 | contig 32815 bp, 26 predicted proteins | sample TergutEmb28metaG_2_FD_92546 | JGI IMG/M metagenome (GOLD analysis project Ga0123356, IMG submission 92546) | Embiratermes neotenicus P3 segment gut microbial communities from Petit-Saut dam, French Guiana - Emb289 P3 | ecosystem: Host-associated > Arthropoda: Insects > Digestive system > Gut ...
ACGCAGTTTCAAGGTGATGTAACTGGAAGGATCGCGAAGATCAGTCTGCCTTCGGGAGGATATGTCGCATACACTTACAAGGGAGGCAGTAACGGTTACATGTGTACTGCAAATATTGTCTCAACGCTTATCAGAACCGTGAGCGACAACAACGGGAACGTAGCCTCGTGGACGTATACGAACACCGGTAGTGTTACAGATCCCGGTGTTACAGAGACCGATCCCTCCGGAAACCAAACGGTTTTTACCTTCTCGGGTACCACGGCGTCGGCGTTCCAAACTTCGGCGAGTTACTATCAAGGTACAGCCACCGGCACTCCTCTTAAGTCAGTTGCTACTTGCTACAACGGCAATGCCTATCCTTGCACAAGCTTCGTGCCTCAGCCGAACAGCTACATTTACCAAAAAGACGAGTACGTGTCTTTGAACGGATCAGCTACCAGTTGGATCGAAACCAAGTACGACTCGTATGGCAACACGACAGAAGTGAAGAGTAGCAACGCCTCAGGCGCATGGGGCTCGGGTGCAACCACTACTCTGGTCTCTGACAAGCTAGTCTACTACGGTCAAGTCTGGAACGGATCCAGTTGCACTGCGTATTCTTCCGGCTACATTCGCGACACGCCATGTTACACCCAAATAAACGACGGTTCGGGTACGGCAGTGGCAAAAACCCAAATTACGTACAGCAACACGGGCCATCCTACCGCTACGTCAAGATGGATCAGCGGAACATCTTTTGCGAAGAGCTCGGCAACGTACAATCACAACGGCACCATAGCGACGGCGACCGACGCCGACGCCAACGAGACAACGTTCAACTATGACGGCTCATGCAACAGCATGGTGGTGACAAGCACCACCCTTCCCACTGTCAACGGCGTAACGCTGACCACCTCCAAGACCTGGGACTGTAACGGCGGCGTTGTGGCCAGTTCGACGGACGCGAACAAAAACGTGACCAATTACAGTTATGTGATCCCTGGTTCTGGATTGGGAGAGCCACTGTATCGGCCAACAGTGGTGACCTATCCCGACGGCGGGAGTACCACCACGACTTATAGTACCGGGGCGTCTCTACCGTGGAGCATTTCGACAAGCACGGCTATCACCGCCAGCACGAACCTGACAAGAGCCGCCGTCTACGACGGCCTCGGACGCGTGTCGCAGACACAGCTCACTTCTGATCCCGACTGCCCAACCGGGGATATCATAGCTACCACGTATGACTTAGTAGGACAGATTCACACCGTGTCAAATCCTTATTGCGCGACGACCGATCCTTCATATGGGTTGACTACGTATGCCTACGATGCGCTGAATCGGGTAACGAAGATTACACATCCAGACAGCACCTCCAGTTCTACTTCTTACAAGGTCGGGGCAACCGATCTGGTGGATGAAGGTAACGGTACACAGAATGTTGAGAGAATTTCTCAAGTTGACGGCCTCGGACGGGTAACTTCCGTGTGTGAAGTGACGGGCTCTACCCAGAGTGGACCGGGAGGGAAGCCTGCCGCCTGTGGCCAAGACATCAAAAAGACGGGTTTTCTAACCAGCTACACATATGACGCTGTCGATAACCTGCTGAGTGTCAGCCAAGGCATTCTGGGCGCCCGCACATTTGCCTACGATAGTATGTCGCGCCTTCTCTGTGCTGCTAACCCGGAGACCGGAGTCGGCGCAAGCTGTCCGAGCCCGGACACCGGCAAGTACACCGCGGGCACAACCCGCTACGCGTACGATGCCAACGGAAACATGATCTCCCGTGTGCGCCCGGCACCGAATCAACCCAGTACGAGTACGATCGACACCACCACCTATGCGTATGACGCTCTGAACCGCCTTACCCAAGAATCATATTCGGATGGCGTTACGCCTCCGGCATCGTTCGGCTATGATCAGACAAGCATCACGATGGGTTCGCAGCAGTTGACAATCGCCAACAGCCTGGGCCGCTTGAGTTGGACCTGCGTGGAGTACGGCGGCAGTTGTCCGACGATGACGGCTACAAGCTATGATTCCGTCGGTCGTGTTGCAGAGCTGTGGCAGCGGAATCCGGTGAACAGCAATAACATTTGGGTTTCCTACACGTACGACCTACTCGGCGATGAAACTGACCGTAATCTGAGCGGTTCCGATTATGGGCCAGAGATGTACAATGGTGCTGGCCGCTTGACATCCTTTGGAGCGATGCTCGCAAAGGGTCACTATGACGCATTCGGACATCTCACTTCAGCGACGCTAGGAAACGGCTTGATGGACTCCTGGGGTTATGACAATCGAGGCCGGCCAGCAGCTATGGCGGTGGGAACGACTTGTGCGGAGGGTGTCTGTACTGGCAGTACTGCTTACAGCTACAGCATCGGTTATGCGCCGAACAGTGATATCCTATCAGCAAAGGACAGCGTTAACGGGACTTGGACCTACACCTACGACGACTTCAACCGCGTTTTGACGAGCAACTGCTCTGCCACTTGTCCGGATGGTTCGTCCACGCAGGGATTCAGCTACGCCTACGACCGTTACGGCAATCGTTGGAACCAGACTGTCACTGCCGGTTCCGGACCGCAGCCTACGTTGACTTTCAATGGCGTGGGGAGCGTACCTACGAATCGCATAGATACGTACAGCTACGATGCTGCTGGCAACCTTCTGAATGACGGGACGAACAGTTACCAATACGATGCAGAGAATCGCATCACTTCCGCAAACAACGGAGCCGCCACGTACACTTATACTGCAGGCGGCCAACGCGCTGGCAAGACTGTTGGGAATGACACCACGGACATCATCTACGACCGCGAAGGGCAAGTGATTCTTTACAACTCTAGCTCTCAGGCAAATGCCCCAGTCGGGCAAATCTATGTAGCTGGAATGCACCTAGGTGGCTACGTTGTGAATTCGACTGTGACGAAGGCAGATTTCTACTATGATCACGCCGATTGGTTGGGAACGGAACGGGCGCATACGAACATGGCGGGAGTTGTCTGCGAGAAGGCACAAAGCTTGCCATTCGGCGACGGTCAGGTCATCATCCCGGTCAATGGAGGCTGCACCGATGCTACCGATGTGAGCCCCATGCACTTCACCGGCAAAGAACGCGATCCCGAAAGCGGGTTAGACAACTTCGGGGCACGCTACAATTCTTCGACCCTGGGCCGCTTCATGACTCCCGACTGGGCAGGCAAGCCAACCACTGTGCCGTATGCAAAGTTTGGTGACCCCCAGACTTTGAACCTGTATTCTTATGTTGAGAACGGGCCGCTGAACCGCGTCGACGCGAGTGGTCACAACTTTGCTACCCCAATGCTGATGGCAACGGAGGAAGGGGATGAGGCGGACTATGCCTGTGGGTGGTGTGCATCTCATCCGACGGCCGCATCCGAGGGCCACAGTTCGAACGGCACTGACCCAGCACAAACCACAACAACATCCCAGACTCAGTCACAAAACCAGAGCGCCACGGCGCAAACGCAGGTAACTCCTCAGAGCCTTAGAGATCAGATTCCACCTGACATTAGGGAGGCCATGGCGACAGTTGCCCAGTCTAGCGAAGCCCCTACGGCTGACGACACGACTGGACGCAATCACGAAGAGTCAGGTGTAGCCGGGCAGGTTTCTGGTGGAGGCTGGATTGTCTCCCGCGATAAGCCGGGCGCGTCCGGCAATCCCGACGTCCAAGAGCACCTCCATCCTAGTCTCGTACCGGCCGACCAAAACGTCGCGAATTTGATAGTAAATCCCCAAGTCTTCTTCCACTCACATCCATCCGACAGAACCCCAACTCACTACTGGAAACAGCCGCCATCGGCGGACGCCGACATACCGAATGCGGTCTCAGGCAGGATAAATATTGTTTTTGCGACTGGAGAAAACAAAGTCTACTTCTACAACAACTCGGGAGTTATTGGAAAACCCATGAAGATGAAGGATTTCTTGGGCCAATGACTTGGAGCATAGTATGGTGCAGGCCTTTATGTTGAGGAAAATTTATATTTTTGCGGTGCTACTAAAGCTAAGTATCGAAGTAGCTCCGTCCATCGCGCAACAGGCAAAGAACGTTGTTCCAACAGTTGCGAGCGCCAGCGTACCGCTCTATCCTCGCGCTATTCGCGCAGCACGCATCCAGGGAGACGTTGTTCTGCGGCTCTCTACAAACGGTGAACGCGTATCTGCCATCGATGCCGAAAGTGGACCGCCCGCGCTGGTGCAAGCGGCGAAGGACAACGTGAAAACTTGGCGGTTTGAGCCGCATGCCCCGACGAGTTTCGAGGTTGCCTTCCACTACAAACTCTTGGTGCCCACAAAATGCGATTCGGAATGCAAATGTGACTATGCTGGAAATGAATCGGTAGTCTTAGAATTGCCGACCAACGTGGACGTGAACGCCAGGGTGGCGATGATTTGTGATCCCCGCGGAACAATAACGGACAGACAATGATGTTCAGAAGGCGATCGGCTTATCGACTTGCAACTCTTATATTGCTCTTCGTGATCGCTGAGGCCCAGGTGCCAGCTAAGCCATCTGAAGTGGAGCTAGCAGCGATCACCGTCCGCGGAGTGCTCCTCGCGGAGTACGACACGGCGGCATGGCAGGCGACCGATGCGGTGCAAGCCGCTCATGCACTAAAGGAACGGGTTCGCCACTACATCGGAAGAAAGACTGATGCGGGATGGGTGGTAGATTTTGGTCGACTCAACCAGGCTCAAGACGAATTCTTAGTGGCCTACGAAGCAGTTCAAGTGTCGGCGGGGTTCGAAGTCAAGAGCTTCGATCCAGCGAGAGAAGATACGGGCTGGAATCTCGCAGCGGCAAGAGCAATCGAGACCGCCACGCGAGACTTTGGTGAGACCAGTCGCCCCTACAATATCGCTGTTCTCTCGGCTGAGCGCGAGAGCGTGTACGTGTATATGTATCCGGCACAGGTCGATGGGGGCGTCTACCCGCTTGGGGCTGATGTTCGCTACCGCATCTCGCCGGACGGCACGAAGATCATCGAGAGGCGGCAGATGCACAAGACCATCATCGAGTCGAACACTGCAAGGACCGACATCACGGTTAAGCTCGGCTATCACAGTCACGTTCTGAGTGAGGTTCCAGAAGATACGGACGTCTTCCTAGTGCTAACTCGCAAGCCACAAGTACCGGAGATCGTGGTTGCCGGTGCATACATGTTCACAATCGACGTGAATGGGAAAATTTCAGTCGAGGACCGACCGAAACCCAAAGATCATACCGAGACCATGAAGCCGTAGGTCCACGATCCTGACCGCGCCGAACGGAGTTGCCCGGGTGTTCGCGTTTGTGAGTGGCCATGGCTAGCGAACCGGGAGCGGATCAGGGGTTCGGGGCAGGCACACCGGTTGTCTGGTGTTCGGAGAGGTTTCTTTTAGCGGTACAGTATGGTTTTGGCCGGCCGGGGCGTGGCACGCGGTATGGGCGAATCAAGAGCGCGCTGCCTTCGGCATGAGTTGGACGGATGACACATCACGCCCAAGCCAGTTCACGGCTTCCGACCCGCTTTGGGGGGAAGTTCGTCACTCGAACCCTGAACAATACAGCTACGTTGCGGATAACCCGATTAACCGATCAAGGAACTCCCGTCAGGAAGGCGACCCGGCGAGGTTCCGAAACCAGTAAGAGAGATCAAATATGAAAAGGACTCGGGGGTTTACGCTTCTCGAGCTCATCGTCGCCACGATGATCCTGTCGATCCTCGCCATGATGACCTTGCCATTGGCGCGCGTGACCATTAAACGAGAGAAAGAAAAGCGGCTGCGACAAGTGCTGTGGGAAATGCGGGACGCTATCGACAAATACAAAGGTGCCGCGGACCGAGGGCTATTTCAAATAAAGGCTGATAGCAATGGCTATCCTCCAGATCTGGACACGCTTTACAAAGGCGTGGAAATGCAGGGCGGCAAGAAGATCCGGTTTCTGCGATCCATTCCCGTCGATCCGATGACCAACAGCAAAGAGTGGGGCCTGCGATCCATGCAGGACGATCCCGACTCCGATTCGTGGGGTGGGCAAAATGTCTTTGATGTTTTCACCAAGTCAGAAGGCACGGGCCTCGACGGCACAAAGTATAGAGACTGGTGAGCCTGGCTGCCGCCCATTGACAGTTCAGAAAGGGTTGTTCACGCTTCCAAGATGTGACAGTGTGGTCGCGTACCCACAGGAGGGTGACGATCATGCACTTCAATATCTGCACCGACGGGAACAAGCGCTGCCGCAGGTGCGGCGCGTGCAAGACGCTCTGGTTCTTCCCGCGGGATCGCAGCCGGCAACCTTTAACAGGTACAAGGCGTTGATCTCGATGGTTTATCGACAGGGAATCAGGAACCAGAAGCTTAAATGCAATCCAGCGCGTGACGTCGAGAAGCGCATTGAAAACAATGAACGTGATCGTTACCTGCTCGACTACGAAGAGGTGGCGCTTCGGTCGGCAGTGAGTGACCTGTTTCCAGAGCACATGCCGGAGGTGGACATTGCGTTGCACACCGGAATGCGGCGAAGCGAACAATACGGTTGTGAGTGGTCCTGGGTGGATCTAGGTCAACGTGTGCTTACTGTTCCGCGGAGCAAGCACGGTGAAAAGCGCCGGGTGTACTTGAACGATGTAGCCGTAGCTGCTTTTCGGGTACTTTGGCAGTTTTCGCAGGGCAAGGGAAAAGTCTTCTCGCATCTGTATCAGAGCGAAGAAACGACTGGAGCCAGAGAATGGTTTGAACAATCGCTGGAGATGGCCAGGATCACGAATTTCCACTGGCACGATTTACGGCATACGTTTGCATCCAGACTGGTGATGGCTGGAGTGGACATCCGCACGGTGCAGGAATTAATGGGTCACAAGACGATCACCGTGACGATGCGCTATGCCCATCTTGCCCCGCAGCATCAACTGGCCGCGGTGCAGCGCCTGTGCGATACTAGGAGCGTTCAGGAAGGCTCAACTGACACCAGAACTAGCACCAGCGGAAAATCGGAGCATGAGCGTGCTATCGGGATGGTGCAATAACTTACAGATGGGCCTAGACTTAGCTTCCCAAGCCGGGATGGCGGAACTGGCAGACGCAGCGGACTCAAAATCCGCCGGTACTTGGTACCTTGGGGGTTCGACTCCCCCTCCCGGCACCAGCCTTAACTAGCTGGTGTTTCAACAACTTGGCCCATGGTTGCGGGGGAGCGCTTGCTCTTGGGTTCGCTGGGCACTGTGACCAATCGGTGCCGCCGGATAGTGCGTCACTTGCGCGAGTTCTTCCCGTACAAAGCCAGAAGGACGATACAGCCGACGAAGGATGGGAAGAACACCAAACGAGCTGCCCAAACGACGGTCTTCGCGAGAATCAACGATAGACAGCACAAAACTCCGGCGACGACCGCCAAGCCAAGAAGTATGCGGGGAATAAACGGATGTCCGCGCTGCTGCTTATGATTCTCGTCGGCATCGCCTAAGCTGAGTTTCTCTTGTTCGCTCATTGCTGCCTCAATTCCTCATGATTCGTCGTGAGGAAATCGTACACCGCTATCGCCATTAAATTCAGAACCCCAATGCACCAGGGCCGGGGCATTTTGAGCGAAGTCGCCTGCTTACGTCACATGCAAAAACTCTGTGGAAGTTTATTCGAGAGCTAGTTCGATGGCCGCACACAGAACCTCAAACGAAGTCCCGCCGAAATCCTTAATCCTGTATCTAACATCTTCAAGCTGGTCGGCAGCAATGTCTTCAATCTCGATTTCGTTCAGCCAGAACGCCCCTCCCAATTCAGGCAGTTTCAATCGCTTCACGCCCGAGCATCGTATTTGAACAGGCGAGGTCGCTCGACTTTTTTCATGCTCATATGCAGCCGCGAACGTAACGTTGATGTTCGTGCGATCTGATTCGGTGCTGTGTTCGTCAGTCCAATTGATCCCGGTTACATGTCGAAGATCATAAAAGTCGAACTCTGGAATCTCGTTTAGGATTGTTTCCTTACCGGCGATTCGCAAGTCCTTCAGAAGATGAGTTCGCCTCGTTCCTCTCCCCATTTGGTCACTTCAGCCGGAAGTTTCCGTCGCCCGTGTCCCGAGCCCCCACCCTGGAAACTCGCGTCACCCGGTCTTGCAGAAACTCCACACAAATGCATCGGGCCGCTAACGCATCTTTAGCAACTCGACCCACTTGTTATTGCGTCCGGCATATTGATCCCGGATTCGTTCCTCAACATGCTCTGGTTCCCACACCGCCATCCGCTCTAGTCCAACACATTGCTCCCGTGTGGATGGTTTGATCTGTCCATTCTCATAGATGCTAAAGGAGTTCTTGTTTAGCGGGTCTTGGATAAAGGTCGGAGGACGCCTGAGATGGTCGTCCAATGGGCTGTGACCAATAATGGGCCAACGTCCCTTTCTGACCGCGTGGTGCATGACAGCGACAAAGAACAAAACTGGTCGGTTAACGACACGCTCGACCGCCAATTCGTCCGCAACACGACAGTTGTAGACCGCGAATGAAGCCTCTTGGAGGGCGTGGGCATAGGTGTGTGTCCCGTCACCAAGGGGAATCTTCACGATGTCACCGACCTTTCGACCTTTCGCTTCTTTGATCTCACGGCTTGCTTTCAGTTCTCGGGCATTCTCGTCCATGAAAGCCACAACGATTGGCGTAATATCGGCGATAAGCTCACCGACCACGAAAAAGGCGAACGAAAAGCGCATGCTTGTGGTACCTTGGGGGTTCGACTCCCCCTCCCGGCACCAATCAATTGGGTCGCTCAGCCATCCTCCGCCCGGAGGCTGGTTCAAATTCTTCTCCGCATCTGTGACTGGGTGTTTGGCTGGTTTGACTACGGTTGGATACCGCAGAGTCGTCACTATAAGCGCAACTATGAACTGCGGCGATGTTGTCACCTGTTGTCACCGGTGACTCTGCCATCTTTCACCGCATCGTAGTACTTTGAATGGCTGGCCCAGTGTCAGACATTCCTCGACGAACTCTTGCGGCGATGCAGTATTGAACTCGAACATCTCATAGTGGCATGGTATGACCATTTTCGCGCTGATGTCCCTGGCCAGTTGAGCCGCTTCGTGTCCAAACAGATTGCCCGGCACCCGACGCTCGACTGCGCGGCCATTGATCGGGAGCAGTGCAATGTCGATGTGAAAGGTCTGTAGTTTTTCGGCCATTTGTTGGTATCGGATCGTGTCGCCGCTGTGGTAGATGCTCCAACCGCCGAATTGGAGAACATAGCCCAGATACTTGGCGCGCCCCTCCTCGTCGCGATCGAAACCCTCGTGGGCCGATCCGATCCCGGAGAATCGCATGCCGCAGATTTCGACCGAACAGCCATCGTCCAGACCAATTGGCGCCGAAGGGTCGATTTTCAGCCGCTCGGCGACGAAGGCCCGGTTGGCTTCGGGTATGACGAGTTTCAAGGTTGGGTTTCGATCAAAGATCGGACACAGCGTTTCAGCGTCGAGATGATCGGTGTGATTGTGGGTGCAGGCGACGATATTGGCAAAGCACAGGCGCTCGGGCTTGATGATGAGCGCCGTCATCCGAACGTGAGGCTTGTCGGTTTGACTATATTTTTTGGTTAGCGAATCGGAGAGATAAGGATCGAGCAAAACGTGAGTCCCATTCCATTGCAGCAGGAAGCCACTTTGCCCCAACCACCAAAGCCGAAAAGCGCCGTCTTTCTGGTTCGAGGCCTGAATGTCTCGAAGTAGTCCTTCGTGAGATTGAACGGGCTGAATCACGACAGTCCCAGCTCTCGTCTCACCAGAGATGAGCCTCGGACCATATTCGCCAGTTTCTGCCGCGCCGCCCAGCGCGCCGTTTGGCTGAGGCCACAGTCGGGAGCAAAGGAGAGTTTTTCTGCCGGCGCATACTTTAAGCAGAAACGCACGCGTTCGGCAACATCCTCCGGGCTTTCGACGTAGTAGCTCTTCACATCGATGATTCCGATAGCCACGTCAATGTCCCGCGCCACGATATCGCGAATCACTTCAAGCTCGGCAAATTCACGGCTGGCCATCTCCAGGTGCATCTCATCGACCGGGAGTTCCAGGAACGCTGGAAACAACGGCGCATACCGCCGCAAACCGACAGCGCGGCCTTTGTAGTTGCCAAAACAAAGATGAGTGGAGAGGCGGCAGCGTCCGACGATGGGCTTGACCGTTTCGGAAAAAATCCTGACGAAGCGATGGGGGTCCTCGCGGTGCGCGTAGCAGCTCATCGAGGGCTCATCGAGCGTGATTTCACTGCAGCCGCTCCGAACCAATTGCTCCAGTTCCTCGCGCACAATGGGAATCAAGGCTTCGGTGACATCCCATCGAGTTTGGTAAGGTCCTCCGGGAGTGATTCTGCCGCTCAGCGTGTAAGGTCCGGGCACGCTGGACTTGAGCACGGGTCCCCGAGGCGCGACCTTCTGCAGGAATTTGAATTCCTCCACCGCACCCAGGCCATGCTTGGAGGACAGGGCTCCCGTGACCTGGTATTTTCCACGCTGATCGTGTGCCGGTGGTCCGAACCGGCGTGGAGAGTAAGGCGTGGGATTCAGACCTTCCAGTCGGCCATAGAAGGAAAGGTTGAAATCGTAGCGGCTCTGCTCGCCGTCGGTAATCACATCCAGCCCGGCCGTCACTTGATCATGGACGGCGGCAATCACAGCGTCGGCGCGCATTTCTTCGATGTCAGCCTCGCCAAACAGATCCAGGTGGGACGATGCAAACTCCAGCCACCCGGGAAATGGATAGCTCCCGATCACCGTGGTTCGCAACGGACGGTGTTTCTTCCAGTCCGGAACCGCAGAGCCTGATTCCGAAGCAGCCGTCATTTGGTTTGCCGAACTCATTCGCTCACCGTCCAGCCGCCGTCGATTGTGACGATCTGGCCCGTGATTGGACTTGATTCGCGCCGCAGAAGAAAGCAAGCCGCCTTGGTAACATCCTGGGCGCTCAGCAGACCTTTGGTCAGAGGCTGCTTGTGAGAAATATAGTTCATGATCTGCGGGTTGGCCTGGGCGCGGGCACTCATCGGCGTACGGACCAAACCAAGTGCGATGACATTGACGCGGATGCCATAGGGAGCATAGTACGCTGCTGCCGCCAGGCTCATCGACTCGATGGCACCTTTGCTGGCGGCATATCCGACCGTCGCGAAGTGATCTCGTTGAGGGTGGCGCGCCAGCACGCTGCCGGTGTTTACGATCACTCCCGCTTGGGATTCTTTCGTCCAGACCCGGAGCACTTCACGGCAAGTAAGGAAAGTCCCCTTCGCATTTGTGTCCATCACGGCATCCCATGCCGCTGTTTCACACTCGTGAAGCGGGCCATCTCCCTCGGAACGCGCACTGACTCCGGCTACGTTGAAGAGGGCATCGATCCCGCCAAACCGCTCCCGGCAGGCGGAAACTGCGTTGCGTACCGCCACCTCGTCGCGCACATCCGCTGCAGCAAAGGCAGCGTTCTGGCCGAGGTCTGCCACCAGCGATCTGCATTGTTCGGCGTTTATGCCAACTACGAATACCGGATTCTCCGCCGCCCACGCGCACGCTGTAGCCGCCGCAACACCGGACGAGCCGGTGACGAAAAGGACTTCTTTTCCAGTGCTATTCAAACAAGTGTCTGAGACTCTTCCGATAGGAGTCGTAAAACGCTTCCAACTGTTCCGCAGCGTTGGTGTTGCCGATGAACTGATGACTGGGCAACATCACAGGCTTGATTCCCCGCTGCAACAGACTCTCTGCGGCGGCACAGCGAATCATATTAATGATCATCGCCCCGGTGATCGTTGACACTGGCCCGGTCCTCCATTCCAGCCCTTCTAACTCGATCACACAGTCACCTGGCGGGCACAGATTGTCGATCACCAAGTCGGCGCAATCGACGAGCTTTTTGCCCGATGGATGCGCCGATTTCGCCTTTTGACAGTGCGCCTTGGAAACGATGGCCATCACCGGCAGCCCGCGGGCTCGAGCTCCGATGGCCATTTCGACCACTACCGGACGGATGCCGCTGGTCGAAATGAGCAGGAGCGCGTCATTTGGGCCGAAACGAAAACTGTTGAGAATATGCTCGGCATAACCTTCATAGTTCTCGAGGTAAAGCGACGCCCGCAGTCCGTTCGCCCCGATGATCGCCGCATGATTGGAGAGTGCGGTCTCGACCAATGCCACAAAACCGACGTAACCACCCTGCCGGGGCGTCATCTCTTCGGCCATCATTCGCGAGTGACCATTGCCGAAGAGAAACACCAGCCCACCGAGGGCAATGCGCTCGGCGCACAATTCGGCGGCCTGTTGAATCACCTCCGATTGCGTGTGTTGCAGCTCGCGCAGCAGACTCATCGTCTGATCAAAGAAGGCAGCGCCGGCGTGCTTATCGGAGACGGTGCTGTTGCGGGCTGGGTCAGGCACGGAAAACCCTTGGCTCCTCTGATCTGACGCCTGTGCGCGACAGGAGCGAGCCGGAGTCCAGAATCAATGCTCGCTGCAGAATTGCGGGCTTTCTCCCCGGCGGATCCAAGGCAGCTTCGGAGTACGCCTATCGCCCCCCTAGAATTGCACAAAGTGGGTATAATGCACAAACCATCGTGGGTGAAAAGCTGGCCAGCACCGACTGCGGCGACCCGCTGGCGATTGGCGTCGACATTGGCGGTACCGCAATCAAAGCGGCGATCGTGAACGCGCGCGGAGACCTCATCGAAACCTTTCACGGGCCCTCACCACGAAGTACCACGGCCGTCCGGGAATTCGTCGATTCGGCATTGAAGAGAGCCGCCCCGGGTGTGTGCGGAATCGGCATTGGGTGCAAGGGAGTCATCGACGTTAGGTCGTCCCGAGTGAAGAGCTTGCCCGGAGATCTGCATTTCCTCGAGGGTCAGCTTCTGAACGAGGTGGTCGCGGCCCACGGTTTGCCCATTTGTGCAGACAATGACGCTCGCACGGCGCTGGTGGCCGAAGTGCTCTGGGGGGCGGCGCGTGGCCGCCGGAATGTCGTGATGCTGACGTTGGGCACTGGAGTAGGGGGAGCTGTGCTCGTCGACGGATCGCTGCTTCGTGGAGCAGAAGGCGCGGCCGGCCATCTGGGCCACGTAACGCTGGATCCGAAGGGCGAGCTTTGCATCTGTGGCAACCACGGCTGCCTGGAGACGAGCTTTTCCTCACGCGCCATCGAATCGGCATACTGGGCGCACGTGCACCGCGCTGCGTCTGCAAGGCTCTGCGTTGACAGCAGGGGCCAGGTCCCCGATACCGAGGCCATCTTTCGCGTCGCCTCCGAAGGAGACGAATGCGCTCGCTACGTAGTAGACCGGGCGTTAGAACATTTGGGAGCGGCGCTGGTGAGCTTCCTCCATGCGTTTGATCCCGAAGTTTTCATCCTCGGCGGCAACATCGCTGCCGCTGGTCCGGCATTAATCGCTCCGATTCAAGGACAGATCGCACGGCGGACAAAAACATTGCTGGGCCGCGAGGTCCCGATCGTATTTCAGAAAGCGGTCGGCTATGGTGGCGTTGCCGGCGCGGCGGGCCTGGTATTTCTCGATCGGCGATTGCTGGCCATTTGAACCAGAGCCGCGGTGGGAGCTTTCCGCGCCTCGCAAAATGAACCTTGCAGCGCACACAAACGCCGCCGGCCAGACTCTAAGGGGTTCCGATCGATACGTCTATTTGCCGGCGTTGGTGGCCGCAATCGGTGGTTTGTTGTTCGGCTTCGATACGGCGGTCATCAACGGCGCCATTGTCTTCATCAAGCGCCAGTTCCTGTTAACTGCCTCTCAAACCGAAATCGCCGCCAGCAGTCTTCTTTTGGGTTGTGTAATCGGAGCCAGCCTGACTGCATTCACGAGCGACCGTTTGGGCCGAAAGAGAGTCCTTCTGTTGGCTGCGATTTTGTTCACAATTTCTTCGTTAGGCGCGGCCCTTCCCCGGGATCTGACCGAGTTTGTGATGGCGCGTTTGGCAGGTGGCGTGGCCATTGGAATGGCGTCCACTCTTTCACCGTTATACATTGCCGAGATCTCGCCGGCCCGCAGCCGAGGCCTGCTGGTTTCGTTGAACCAATTGGCGATTGTCACGGGCATTCTGCTTTCCTACAGTGTCAACTATCTGCTCACCGGGGCTGGTGGGTCGAACTGGCGGTGGATGTTCGCATCGGCCGCGGTCCCCTCGGTTGCTTTCCTGGTGACCCTGGTGTTCATTCCTGAGAGTCCGCGGTGGCTGGTCGAGAAAGGCCGGGAGCCCGAGGCCGAGGACTTCCTTGTGCGGATCGCAGGTCAACCGGGCGCCGCCGAAGAGATCGCTGCCATCAAAGCCGCCCTGTCGGAAGAAAGCGGGGACCTGCTGGATCCCGCGTTCCGCAAGCCTTTGATTGTGGCGATTGTGATCGCCCTGTTCAGCCAGTTCACCGGGATCAATACGATCATCTACTACGGGTCGCTCATCTTTCTGGAACATGTCCCCCACCAGAACGCCCGCACCGCGCTCTGGGCGAACGTTATCGTTGGGGCGATCAATTTCGTGGCAACGATAATGGGCATGTTTCTGATCGACCGCGTGGGTCGAAAGCCTCTGCTGATGTCAGCGTTCACCGGAATGGCGCTCTCGCTTTTCGGCGTCGCGGCGGCCATTGGTTTTCAAGTCTCGGGAATTGTGGTGCTGGTCTTTGTCTTGACCTACGTGGCTTGCTTTGCGATTGGCGTCGGCACGGGGACATGGGTGATGATGGCGGAAATCAGCCCGACGCGTGTGCGGGGCCGCGCCATGTCGGCAGCGACGGTTTGTCTGTGGTGTGGAACGCTCCTGGTTACCTTGACGTTCCTCTCGCTGGTGAATCGACTCACTGCCCCCGGTGCGTTCTTGCTGTATGCCGCCGTCTCGATCGCCGCATTCCTGTTTGTGTGGCGTGCGGTTCCGGAAACCCGGGGCAAGACGTTGGAAGAAATCGAAGAAGCGTGGCTGAAGCTCAACCGCTAGCATGCTCAATCGTCGTGGTTTCGCGCTCGCGATTCCCGCGGAGCACGGGGGCCCGACCCAGGTGTTGACAAGTCTCAATGAAGACGGGTGAGGCCTCTGCTCCGACGGGCCCGACGGAGATGGTGGCGCGCACCCTGGCGGTTGTTAATTTTTTCTGCGGTCTGGGTGCTCAAACTTCGCCTCAGCAGAAATCCAAATGGCAGGGCTGCGATAAAAAGCGCTGCTCCCATCCAACTCTGCTTCGGGTCCGGCCAAGTATGGGAGGGGCCGCAACCGGCATTGCATTCAAAAACGCGTGCGAAGATCGCGGGCGAGGGCTTCGGTGAACAGCGCTTCGCCTTTTTCATTCAGATGGAAGTGGTCGGCGAGAAAATACTCGGGACCGAGGCTGACCAGGGGGACGGGCGCATCCACATCGACGCCTTGCAATTCGCCTGCCTTGAGAAGAATGGTGCTTCCCGTCCCCAGCGCCGGTGGAACCACCAGCACAAACTGAACACCATAGCGGCGACAAAGCTGGTCTAACGTCTGCAACCGCGTCCGGCTCTGCTCGAGCAGCTGCTCTTCAGAGGGGAGTACGGAAGGAACCCGGGCCAGGCGATGCAGTTCGGTCGCGTAAGCCGGGTCGGTCACGTTCAGAATGTAATTGCGGATGCCTTCGCGCCCAGCGTAGAAGGCGCTCCAGTGGGCAAAGAGAAGATTGCTGGTTTGGGTTGTGTCCATATCGGCATCCCGACTCACAGCCAGCAAATCGTCGGCGCGAAACAGCTTGTACGGACTCTCGGCCAGAACTTCGTGGCTAAGAGTCTGCCCGAGATTGAGCACCAGTACCACTTTCGTGGGTCGAACCCCCTCGGCAAACAACTTCCGCAGTCCGTAGTACCAGTCCAGATATTCGGTGTTTTCGATGACGTACCGCACCACGCGAATGGGGGCCAGATCCTGTTGGATTTTGGGGTAATCCAAGGCGTGAAGAAGCAGCGAGTTTCCCAGGAGCAGTACGGAGGGAGGATCGTTTTCCGACGTCGCAGCCAAAGTTCCAACCTGGCGCTGGTCGCTGGCGATTCTGGCCTCGATACGACTCATCCGGGGATAGAAATAACGGGTCAGAAGTTCGGCGGATGCCAGCAGCAGGGCGAGGACCGAGAGCAGCGATGCGGTAGCGATAAATACGGCGCGGGCCTGCTGCGCCGTGCCTGGGGGCGGGAAAAACTTCTCCTGTTCGGAGGCTCCGGCGATGGGCGTGGCCATCTCCAGTCGCTGACTAGAACTGGAAGTAGATGAAGGCATTGGTTTGACTCGCGGCAAAGGCAATCATGATCAAGGCCATGGCAGCCGCCGCGCATACCGGCACGGCCAAACTTCCACGCTCGAAAACATACTCCTCGCGATAATTCTCGATGCGGTAGTCGATCAGCAGTCCGATGGCGGAAACCACGGCCAGAAAACCAAGCTCGGGGCCATATTGGTGCTGCCATGTGAAGTAGCGCAGGCTGGCAAGCATGGAGAAAGCCGCCGAGACACTCTTGGCACGAAAGAAAATCCAGGTGACGCCAATGACGATGAGGGTCAGAATGCGGCTCAACCAGTTGGCAGGAGCTTTGGCGCGCCACAGCAGGCGTTCGAGGGAGAGCCAGGCTCCGTGGATGCCGCCCCAGATCACAAATGTCCAATTGGCTCCATGCCACAATCCGCCCAATAGCATGGTGATCATCAGGTTCTTGTAGGTTTCGAGCGTACCATGGCGGTTGCCGCCCAACGGAATATAGAGATAGTCGCGCAGCCAGGTGGAGAGGCTGACGTGCCAGCGCCGCCAGAAATCCTGAACGCTCGTGGCCAGATAGGGCTGCTTGAAATTCACCATAAAGTGGAAGCCCAGCAACTGCGCACTGCCGCGAGCAAGATCGCTATATCCACTGAAATCGCCGTAGATCTGCCAGGCGAAGGCGTACGCCCCGATGAGAACGGTGTAGAAATTCGACCCGAGCCGGCCATCAAAGGCCATGTTGGCGAGATTCGCGCAACTGTCGGCGATCACGGTCTTGCGAAAGAGGCCGGAGACGATGAGCATGCAGCCATCAAAGAACGCGCGCTGGTTGAATTCGCGGGGACGCTGTACCTGGGGCAGGAGGTGGTCCGGGCGCTGGATGGGGCCCGCAATGAGGTGAGGGAACAGACTGATAAACAGGCCATAGTCGAGAAATGAGCGCGCCGGGGCCAGCTTACCCTTGTACACGTCGACGATGTAGGCGACTTCCTGGAACGTGTAGAAGGAAATCCCCGGGGGAAGGATGATCTTGAGGAAAGGCAGCGGCAAGTCGTGGATGCCGAGCTTCGCGGTCATCGCGGTGAAAGAGTCGATGAAGAAATTGAAGTACTTGAAGAAGCCAAGAATACCGAAATTGATGCACAAGGAAAGGAGCAGCAGCAGGCGTCGGCGACGCGAGCCGTCGCTCGCCGCAGCTATCTGTTGGGCGATCAGGAAGTCGATGACGGTCGAGCCCATCATCAGCAGGAGAAAGCGCCAATCCCACCAGCCGTAGAAAAAATAACTTGCGCACAGCAGAAGCGCGTTTTGCGGTCTCCACTTCAACCGCCAGTAGAGACAGACGACGGCGACCAGAAAAATGAAGTACGCCGGCGAATCAAAAAGCATGCTCCTGGTCCTTCAGGAAGATCCAAAAGGCGATGTGATTGCGTCTGGGCAGACGGCAACCCAGCGGAAAAAGCGGGGTGAATACGAATCGCTCTGGCAAGGTATCAGAAGATTTGTAGCGAGTCAAAATGTTTGGTGCCATCCTGCCTGCCAGGGCGCCACGTCCAACGCGATGAGTTCGGGGCGGGATACCGGGCCCAGCGACGTCTCCGCGCCGAAGCACCACCTACTTGGGATGGGCCGACAGAAACTGCCAACGCGATTTGTTATTTTGCTTTCCGTTCCATTCGTGCTCGACGCCCACCTCCCAGATGAACTGGACTTCGACGCCACTGCGGGAACAATCGGTGGCCACCTTGCCGGAAAGGCCCTGGGTGGCGTGGCCGTTTGTGCATAGAGGTACAGTGGTTTTTTGCGACTTACAATCGTTTTGTTGGACCCAGTAATTGTAAGTGTCGTCGACCGTGTCGAGGGTGTAGGTTATGCCGGAATAACCCGTGGTACCGAAGTCGCAGGGAGGCAGGAGATGGTCGGCTGTACCGTGCCACTCCTGTACGGCGACCGGGGCGGCGATATTTCCTGGCAGACCGGGTGGCGGAGTCTGCTGGCCTACCAGCTGTCCGGATGCGGGAGCGATGGCGGCGACCAGATCGGAAAGTTCAACTCCTACCCGCTCGGTCATTTGCGCGCCCGAGGAGAAGCCACTCACGAATACCTGATTCGGATTGACGTTGTATTGCGACTTGAGTTTGACGATCAGTTTGCGCAGGAATCCAGCATCGTCCGGACAAGCTGTTGCTGGCGGGGAAGTACAAGTTCCGACGTCCGCCGAAGTGAAAGAAGCACCCATGAAATAGGCGTTCCAGTTCCACTCTCCGCTCTTCGCGTTGTAGGTCGAGGCGGGCTGGACCAGAATGAAGCCGTATTGGTCGGCCAGGTTCCGCCAATCCCAGTCCTTTACGCTGGGATTGGCGGGCGGAACTTCAAAAGACGTACCGTGCAGCATCAGGAGCATGGGTGGCTTCGCGGGCAGGGCGGTGGGGACGAAAACCTGGTAAAAGCGAGTAACGCCATCCCACTTCATGGTGAGGTTACTGGTCGTGCCCGTGCCGACCACTTCGTCGAGCGCTGACGAAGTGCTCGTCCTGAAGTTGCCGTTGCCATTGTAGGTGGCTGTGATTTTGGCAGTGCCGATGGCCAGGTTGGAGCCGGTATAGCTGGCAGCGCCATTGGAAAGAAGCACGGTACCCAGCCGCTTGCCGGCGGAAAAGAAAGTTACTTTGCCCGTGACCGTGCCACTATATTCGGGCGTGACAGTCGCCGTGAACGTAACCGATTGTCCGATGTTGATGGGATTCGATGAAGGCGAAACCGCCGTTTCACTCGTCGCTTCGGTGACCCCTTGTCGGAGCGCGCCCGAAGTGCTGCCGGAAAAACTCGAATCCCCGGCGTAGGTGGCTTGGATGGGGTCAACTCCGCCGGTCGCGAGCGTCGAAATCGTGAAACGAGCCGAGCCACTGTTCAGGGTACCGGTACCGAGTGCCTTGGAACCTTGCGTAAAGGTAACGATTTCGCCATTCGGAGGCGCTCCTATTGAGGAAGTGACCACAGCCGTGAAGGTGACAGTCTGGCCATACGCGGAGGGATTGAGCGAGGACCGAACCGTCGTGGTGGTTGTGGTAAGGGCGTATAGGTTGGGGGCAATTGCAAGCAAAGCGCAGAACGTGATTTCAGAGATCTTCATGACTCCCATTCCTGCGACACGATGTTATCGTGTTGAAAATAAAACTGCTTTGGGCTTCCCGGCTGCGAACAATGTGTCGTATCGCTGGCTCTCGGGGGAGCGGTTCCGTAGCTCGCTGGTTCCAGAGGTGCGCCGACATTGGTACAACACGTGTGCGCAACCAACTGCTAAAACTGACAGAGGCACTTCGATGCTGCGGTGCGACTGGAGTTCCCGGCCTGCAGACTGCTTGAAAGCGAGTCTTGGATCGCCGGGAAAGAGTGTCTTTCACAGATCTGACGGATGGCCCTTGTTGGGTCGTCGTCGGTCATGGGCGGAAGGCTCCCGGCACGATTCTTCATTTCGCGGAATCGAAGAATCTTTGGATCTGCTCCCAGTACTTCCTGACCACGTAATCTGTGCTAATGTGTCCCCCGCGCTGGAGGGTCCTTAGTTTGCTGCCGGTGATCTCGGCAAATTCCCTCGTCCGATGATACGGCACGCTGGGATCGTCTTTGGCATGAAACAACAGCACTTTAGTACCATCGATTTCTTTTCGGTGGTGCCAAGGATTGTAGAAGGTGCCGCTCCGGAGCTTATTCCAGTTCGCATGTGAAAGTCGGTAGGCATTGCCGAACGCTTCACCGATATAATCCGCGTAATTTTCTTTGGAAGTTTCCACCTTTTCGGCTTTGTCCAGGATACTCCAATCGACGACCGGGCAATTGGCGACCACCCGTGTGACTCGTCGATCCAGCGACAACAGGATCGCCGCTGCACCGCCGAAGCTGCCACCGACCACAAAGATCTGATCCGGTGCCAACCGGAACCGCTGACCAAACGCAATTTCTTCCAATTCCTTGGGCAGTTCGTCGAGCACGCTGAGAATGTCTTCCTCGGGGGAGTTCGCGAGAAACTCACCACCGCTCTCCCACGCTCCGCGATAGCGCGGGTAAATGATCCAAAAGCCCTTTGCAGCCAGAAATTCAGACAATGGCTGTTTACGGGGAATCGAGGGCATACCATCGCACAGAATTATGACCCTCTGCTTCTTGCTTGCCCGAGCAGGAGGCAGGAATTCCGCAACAATTTCGTTTTTAAATCGAATTCGGAACATTGTGTGTGGGATTATCTCTTAAACTGATACAGATCAGCGCCCGCTCAGGCATCGTCGCTGTTCGCCATTTTCTTGCCCATGAGCTACCGGGTGGTGGATGAAGTATCGCGACCGCTGCTCGCATGGTGGTTGGGTCATTTTCAGCACCATTCCTGGCTCGCGGGCGTCGTGGCGAAATCGAGTAGAAAGCTTGCATTATCAGTAGGTTGTGGCGACATCAGGGAGGTTTGGAGGGAGCGAGCGGGACTCGAAGATTGGCCTCCCTGGGCCAATAGATTTACCCACAGAAGAACCACAATTTCGCTCGCCCAGGGCGGCCTGGAAGGCTTCCATACCTTAAACTGTTGCTCGGGCTACCAGGCGCATTTACCTGCTACCATGAATGTTGCTTCTCGCCAGCTGGCTCAACATTGGAAACCGGGTGAGTGCATTTATCTGGAGGAAATTCTGAAGAAACTGCCGGATCAGCAAACATCTACGTCCAAGCGATGCTCGTGCGACTACTACGAAGTGGGACGCTTGTACCTATGAGGGTTTTTGGCATCGTGGTTCTCACAGTGGCGCTTGCTCCTTTTGCCTATTACCTCATCGTTCTTTTCAGCGCCTGGCGCTTCTTCAGCGAATCCTCGCCACTTGAGCCGGGCCCGGCATTCACTCCTCCGGTGAGTAATCTAAAGCCGATTCGCGGCCTTGATCCTGATGCATATGAGAACTTTGCAAGTTTTTGCCGACAGGACTATCCAGAGTACGAACTTCTGTTTTGTGTGGGCAGTGCCGATGATCCTGCCGTCCCGATTCTGGAAAAGCTGGCTCAGGATTTCCCCGAGCGGCCGATCCGTACTTTGATCGGGGTCAGCGGCAGCGGAGTCAACGACAAGGTCAAGAAGCTGGATCGGCTGGTATCGGAAGCACGGCACGAGATTGTCGTGATTAGTGACAGCGACGTGCGCGTGCGTCCAGACTACCTGCGCAAAGTGGTGACCCCCCTGGCCGATCCCCAGGTCGGAGCGGTGACGTGCTTGTACCTTCCGGTCGAGGAAAAGGGTTTTGCGGACAGCCTGCAAAACATCGGCATGGTTTCGGATTTCTATCCCGGTATTCTCGTAGCCAAACAGCTCGATGGGGTCAAATTTGCTCTCGGTACGACGATTGCAACCCGACGCAGCCGGCTCGAACGATTCGGTGGTTACAAGGCGATCGAGAATCGTCCGGGAGATGATCTGCTGGTCGGTCGATTGATCGCCGAGCAAGGCTACGAAGTCAAGCTTCTTCCCTATGCTATTTCTACGGTCGCCGACTACGCATCGGTCCGGGATCTTTGGCAAAAGAGAACGCGCTGGCTTGTGGTGATGCGGCACATGCGCCCCTGGGGTCATCTGGGCCTGCTGCTCACGCAAGGACTGCCCTGGTCCATTGCGGCGGTGGCCTTCCATCCCACAGCCGCCACAGCTGTCACCTATCTGGGCGCTTATCTCGGCCTGCGCTGTGCCATCACTTGGATCATTGGAATTCGCGGCCTGAAATATCCGGGGATGTGGAAGAAAATGCCCCTGGTCGTGGTATGGGACGCCCTGGCGTTCTGTATCTGGGTGGCAAGTTTCGGAAAGAAAAGTATTCGCTGGCGCGACCAGCAATACTACATCCGCAATGGGGAACTCGAGCCGGTTATACCGAATTCGTGAAGGAGGAGGTAGAGAGCGCGATGCGGCTCGCGCCATCTTTGCCTCCCTCCCCGATTCTGGCCAGCAACCTCCGCTTCGCCTCGTCCCGTGCACGGCCTTTTGCGAACGAATTGCCTCCTGCTGGCGCCGTCACACTTTGCGGACTCAAACTACAAGCAGACAGACCTCGCTCCCCATTCTGGCGGACCAGATTTCGCCTGGGTCGAGCCGGAGCCAGCAAGAACAGGGTACTCGGGCAGGATCACCCGGCAACTTTTTTCATCAGGCGACCACGTACGCGGACTGAGAGCGGACCTCCTTCCGGGGGATTCGCCAGTTCACCTTGGGGTCGATGCATGTAGTGTCGATGTTCCCCCGGTATCTGATTGCGATACTCATCAGCGAGTCCAGCAGCGAATCGGAAAGCAAGTGAGGTTTCAGGCCGAGTTCGATCAGCGAGGAGTGTTTGGCGTTGTAATAGTGTTCCTCGGCTTCCACCCTGGGGTCGGCCAGGTGACTGATCTCGGCATCGTATCCGAATTCCCCGGCTGCGGTTTGCACCATGCGCGCCAAATCGAGAACGGAAAACTGCTCCGTAAATTGGTTGAATACGCGGAACTCGCCCTCTCGTGGAGGATTCAGACATGTAATTTCGATACACCGAACCGTGTCCCGGATATCAAGGAAGCCCCGCGTCTGCCCACCCTTTCCGTAGACCGTCAACGGTTTGCCGATTGTCGCCTGAACACAGAAGCGATTCAGGACCGTTCCAAAAACGTCGTCATAGTCAAACCGGTTGATAAGCCGCTCGTGGAGCGCAACTTCTTCGGTCATGGTTCCGTACACAACGCCTTGGTTTAGGTCCGTTGCACGCAGTCCCCACGCTTTCGAGCAGAACATGATGTTGTGGCTGTCATGCACTTTGGAGAGGTGATAAAACGAGCCAGGTTGCTTCGGATAGGGCAGGCGGTCGCTGCGGCCATTATGTTCGATCGTGATGAAACCTTCCTCGATGTCAATATTGGGCGTTCCGTACTCCCCCATGGTTCCCAGTTTGACGAGGTGGCACTGCGGGGCAAATTCCTGAATCGCGAAGACCAGATTCAGGGTGCCCACCAAGTTGTTAACCTGCGTAAATACAGCGTGTTTGCGGTCAATCATGGAATAAGGGGCGGACCGCTGCTCCGCAAAATGAATGACTGCCTCTGGCTCAAAGGCCCGGAAATGGGAAGAAAGAAATTCGTAGTCCGTCACGTCACCGACAAACAGTTCAATTTTCTTCCCGGTCAGCTCTTCCCAGACTCTGAGTCGCTCGGTGAGGGGACGGATGGGTGTAAGGGTCTGTACTCCGAGTTCGTGGTCCCACTGTCGGCGAAGGAAATTGTCAACAATCGAAACCGAGTGACCCCGCGCCGACAAGTACAGTGCCGTCGGCCAGCCACAGTAGCCATCCCCACCGAGAACGCTGATGTTCATTGAATCCTCCCTAAGGTCATCTCAAACAATCTATTCTGTCAGAACTTTTCTGCGGAAGCCTCTCATGGCTCTGACTCCACCTTGCCAACCGATCAAAGCGCTCGGAATCCCCTGTACTCGCAAGAACGGGGGGGACCCCCTTTGCAAATGGAAAGCGTTCTAGATCGGATGATTTGTCATGAGCAGCTTTCCGCCACTTTCGCACAACACTGAAAACGCGTTTTGCCCGACCAGTCCTTTCAGCCTGGCTGCACCGGCCGGGTTGATCACCAGGTAGCGGCGCTCAGGCTGGAGCCAGAGTTGCTTGAATTCCCGATCATCGATGAAGACGTCGGGAGCATGTGGAGCGTACGCTCCGTACACCAGATTGTTGAATTTTCCGTTCAACAAAAGCGCGGTACGGTTGGTGTAAAAGAAAACCGAGGAATAGGTGTAATAGTGATGGTCGACGATCAAGGTTCCCGGGGGGCCTTTTTCCAGCGCCTGGGCGAGCGTCCGGGACGACAGGTAGGGATCAAAGACGACCATTGCGAGACGCGCAGCGTGAAAAAAGCAAATCATCATCACAGCTGCACCCAGAAACGCGCGCGCTCCTTTGGTGGTGACGGTGGTGATAAGACCAATCAAGAAGGCAACGCAGGCAACGCCAAGGGGGAATCGCAGATAAGCCATCGATGGAAGGGTGAGATCCTTCATATGGTCAAGCGAAAGAAGGTAGGTCCCCGGTCTTTGGTTAAGCGCTTGTGCGATATCTCCTGGTGCGGGCACATGGCGCGTGACGATGAAAAGAGCACCGGTCACGAGTGCCGCGCTCGCCGCGATTGTCGCCAGCACCCACTTCCCTCGACGTATCCACGGGGTTTCTTCAGCCATGGCACAACCCAGCAACAAAGCCAGAGCCGGGTAGCAAGGCATCGAATAATACTCTTGCGTTGTTGAGAAAGTGAAGAAGATAAGAATGAACCCGGTCCAGCACAAGGCCAGCAGGCAGGTCCTCCCCCGCCTGTCGTTGGGCTTGTACGAGAGACGGGTGAGCGCCGGAAAGTAGACGCTCCACGGGAACAGCCAAAGCAAGTGCGATAACCAGAAGTAGAGACGTGGAACGGTATTGTAATCACGCGGGTACCGCAAATTGAGAAAGCGCAGAAGCTGCTCGTTGATGAAGAAGAACCAGAAAAACCCATGGTATTCTCCCGGGCCACTGTGCATCGTGAAAGCGAAGTACGGCGGATTTCGAACCGTGGCCAGGATATGCCAAGGAGCGGCCACCAGGAGCACGATCGCCAGACCGCGTAGGGGATGAAGTCTCTGCCAGATGACTGCGAGAGACCACTGCCGGGCCAGAATTAAATAGAGGCCGGCGGCAGCGATCGGGAACAGGATCCCGATTAAGCTTTTGAGCAGCAAGCCTGCCCCCAAACTTAGCGCCAGGATGGTGGCCCAATAGGACGGGTGCTTCTCCTGCTCATCGAGGCATCTGATAAAGGCCCACATGGCCAGCCCGACCGTAAACGTCAGCATCACGTCCGGGATCAGGACTCTGGTAAACAGAAACAGGCCCACACACGTGGCCATGCACATTCCGGCGTAAAAGCCCGCGCGCTTGCCAAAGGCCCAGATGCCGAACGCCGTTGTCAGCCAGCACAGAGCCAGCACCGACAGCGCGATCGGCAGCCGAGCTGCCCAGTCGTGCACGCCAAAGATCATGTACGAGACCGCGATTGTCCAGTAGATCAGAGGCGCCTTCTCAAGGTACACCACTCCGTCCAACCGGGGTGTCACCCAGTCTCCAGAACTCAACATGTTGCGCGCGATTTGAGCCTGTACAGCGTCGACGTCATCCATGAGAGACGGAGGAGAAACGATGCTTCCCAGGTAGATGGCAGCAGCGATCAGCAGAACGGCTACGTGTACGTGCCAGTTCGCTGCCCGATCCAGGGCTCCGATGTTTCTGTGCTGCTCCGATTGTTCAAGGTAAGGGAAGTCGACTGTATGCGCCATTTTTTCATCCACAAAAACAGAATCATCAGGCCCCAGAGATGGTATCCGATGTTTGCTCTCCGTTGGAGGTGAGCTTCGAGAAGGGAGACAATGACCTCACGCCGAAAAAGTCCGGCGTGCTCGGTTGCTCCCGAAAGCAAGGTGTCCGTCAACAGCGTCCGAAATGGACCGCGAAGCCACTGATGGGCGGGAATGTCGAATCCGATCTTAGGACGGGAAACCACCGCCGCCGGCAGTTTATCTCTCATCAGTTCCTTCAACAAAATCTTTTGTCGCCGGCCGTGGACCTTCAGATTCGGCGGGACGGACGCGGCAAATTCAACGATGCGGTGGTCCAGGAAAGGCGGCCGGACCTCAAGCGAATGCGCCATACTCATGCGATCGGTCTTGTTGAGAATGTCATCCGGGAGGAAATAGCTCTGATCGAACCACAGGTAGCGGGACAACGGATCGGTGGTCGGAAGCTGGCTGCATTGTGCCAACAACTGATTGAGGACAGGGGGTAGCTCCCGGTTGAGCAGCTCCTCTTTCTGCAGGTCAGAAAAGGTGCCGTTCCAAAAGACATGGGCACGCGCAGGAGCCATCATCGTTCCTTGCAGGAAGCGCTTCAACTGGTATTCAAAGCTGATTTTCTCATCGGAGACGGGCCAGCGCCTGATGGCCGCCAGAGCCAATCGCAGCCAACTGGCGGGCAAGCGTCTGAACTGGCGGGCCAGGTTGTTGGCGCGATAAGTGAGGTACCCGCCGAACAGCTCATCGGCGCCTTCCCCGCTGAGACTGACTGTGGTTTTACCCCGACTCAGCTTGCTCAAAAACCACACCGGAAGCGCTCCCGCGTCGGCACTCGGTTCATCGGAAAAATACGTGAATTCCTCTACTGCTCCGATCAGGTCGATATCCGAGTTGAGATCCATTTCCTGATGTTCGGTCCCGTAGCGGTCCACCATCGCGCGGACGTAACGGGTCTCGTCAAAGCTGCGACCTCGAAATGAGATGGAGAATGTTTTCAACCGAGAGCCCGACTCCGTGGCCGCGTAGTGCAGGATGGTCGAGGAATCAACGCCGCCGCTCAACCACATGCCGAGCGGAACGTCGGAGATCAGGTGCTCGCGAATGGACTGTCGCAGAAGCGAGTCCAGAGCCTGACAGGCGTCCGGAAGGCTCCAGTTGCGCGGCGATGCGATGGGCAATTTCCAATACGGTTTGGAATGGATCCGGCCGTCCCGCCACTCCATCCAGGTTCCGGGCGGAAGTTTCTCGACCCCCTCTACCAGCGTCCAGGGGCAGGGCACATAGTTCAAGGCGAGATAGCAGTCCAGCCCGTTCAGGTTCAGTTGACGTTCGATTTCAGGGTGGGCAAAAATCGCCTTCAGTTCGGAGCCAAAAAAAAGATCCTGGCCCCGACGGGCGATGTAGAGCGGCTTGATCCCGATTCGGTCGCGGCCCAGCACCAGGCGGCGGGTAGATTCGGTCCACAGGGCTACGGAGAACATGCCGCGCAGACGCTGAAAGCAGCCGATGTCCCACTGGAGGAACGCATGCAACACTGTCTCGGTGTCGCAGTGAGTATGGAAATGATGCCCAAGATTCTCAAGTTCGGCACGCAATTCCAGATGATTGTAAATTTCGCCATTGAAAACGATGACCGAATCGCCGTCATCGCTCAAGATGGGCTGGTCGCCCGATTGAATGTCCAGAATCTTGAGGCGGGCCGCGCCCAGCGAGACGACGCCGGACTCGAAGACTTCCTGATGGTCTGGTCCACGGTGGACTAGCGTAGCCGTTACACTGCCGATTCGGTCGGGATCAGGAGACCAATCGCGGTGGGTAAATCCTGCAATTCCACACAAGTCGTTATCCGCCTTCCTTATCCGCTGCAAAGTACCGCGCACGGCCCGGGAGCCTTCGGTCAAGCGAGTGCTACGGATTGGGTGGAAACACACCCGCATCAAACGCGGGTGAGATCAAACCCCCTCAAGCAAATTCAGCCACAACAACCCCTCAGCTTCGCCCGATCAGCACCAGAGTGACGCCTATGGTTACCAACAGGACTCCCAGCCATCGTTTTGGCGTCACGCGCTCGCGAAGGAAAACCTTCCCACCCACTGTGCCGGCTGTGTAGCTGAGGGCCGTTACTGGTACCACCAGGCTCACATTCGCGAGCGATAGCAACCAGAGCCATGAAAAAAAAGCGGTGGTCATCAGCGCAAGACCAAGCCACATCCATTTCAGCCGCAAGGAACGAAAAAGAACCGAAAGCAGAACTGCGGGGTGAAAGTTCTTCACCTCTCCGATCGTTTTCATGGCTCGCGAAACACAAAGCTCACCGGCCGTCCCGGCGCATACGACCAGAAGAAACAGAATGATCTCAAGCGCCATCAGGGTGCTCCATCGTCCGCGGCGGAGTGGCAGAAACGACGAACACGCCTAGACAAATAATTATCACTCCCAGCCAGCGGGTAGGGCTAACGAACTCCTTCAGCAAAAAATGGGCCAGCAGAGCCGCGACGCCGTAAGCCATGGAGGAAGCCGGCTGCACATAGCTGTAGTCGGCCCACGACAGCACGAGCAGGTTGGCGATAAAGAAGGTCAGCAGAGATGCGATCCCGAGCCAGATCGTGCTGGAGCTGAAGACCAGCATGAACGTATGAATGATCTCTCCGGGGCTGCGAACTGCAACCGCGCCGATGTGCTTCATGCCTTTCCCAAGCAGGACATTGCCTAAGGGACCGAAAACAACCATGATCAGAATGGAAAAGTAGGTTTTGAATTGCAAATCCCGGGATGCATTCATGCATTTGGCGAAAGCGGCCGGGTGGAAACGCCGCTGTTCCCTTCAAACAGGACGCTGATCGGCAACCATGAGTCGTGTCTTGAAACAAGAAAGATACCATGATTTTATTCCGATTGTCGAGGACTGCACGGTCACTGCCGTCGGTGAGTGCGACGCTTCCAGGCGCGTTTCACTTGCTGACCGATGGATGCTTGCCGCCCAGGTCTGGCCGTCTTCAACATGATTTCAGGCGATCCTCCGGGTGGTAGACATGTCTTGCGTGCCATCATTTTGGTAGATTATGGCGATGCCGAGCTTTATGTCTAAATCTGGTGAATGAGCGCAAAGGGCGAGAACGATTTGCGTCCTGGCCACCGCGCCGCTGCTCTGGCCCGCCCAGTCGTCCATGGGTACGTTTCCAGACCGTTCATTTACTGAGCAGTTGCCGCTCAACGGACGCCGCTACAACGACTTTACGTCACTCATACCGAATTTCAAGCTATGATGGGCGACACCGGACCGGTGGGCATTCGAGGAAAAAGGCGGGGGATTTCGGGTACGCCAACGGAAATCGAAGCGACGCCTCTTGTGGACGGGACAGACGCGACCAACAATGATTTCGCCGTTGGCTGCTACTGCACTCCTTATTATTTATATGGCGAGGAGGCGATCGAGGAATTCCAAGTCCCGGCCATACTCGGACTTCTATGGAGGCGGCACAGGATTCGTCAACGCGGTAACACGGTATGGCAGCAATGCGTTTCACGGCAGCGTGTTTTGCAGCAACTCGGGCGACCGGAGCGGATGATGCCATCGAGAAAGCGGCCGGGATTCCAAAGCCGCAAGATGCTTTCGAGCAATCCATCGGGCCGAACAGCCTATCGTAAAATTCACCTGGTTGCAGGTCATTTGCGCTGGCGATTCCGATGGCCATGCTACAAGTTCCAAGCCAGGTTCGCGCTATGTCCCAGTCTCCAAACCCGGCCGCGCCGCAGCAGGTGACCCAGCTGCTCGCGTTGGCCACTCAGTTGCTAAAAGCGGGCCGACCAGCCGATGCGATCGCGCCCTTGCGCGATGCGGCGCTGTTCGAGCCATTCAACCCTGTCATCCAGCACGATCTCGGCCTCGCCTACCTCGAGGTCGGCAGCATAGGGGAGGCGATCGCCGCATTACAGTGGGCCGTCGCCAGCAATCCCCGCTACACGGATGCATATTTCCGTCTGGGAATCGCTTTGGAGAAGCTGGGCGACATCGGCGGGGCAATCGTTGCCTATGACCGTGCCACTCAGCTGCTCCCGTCTCTGACCGAGGCGTGGTTCCGCGCCGGTGCTCTGGTTTACACATTGGGCCATCGCGACGAGGCGATTGGCTGTTTCCGCCGCGCGGCGGCGACCGGGGGCAAGACCGGCTTCAGCCGGCTTGGCAAGGTGCGGGCGCTGTTGACCGAGGATCGTGATCAGGAAGCCGAACATGCACTGCGGCAGACCCTGGCGCTCGATCCGGGCAACGCCATGGCGCATGATCTGCTGGGCAATCTGCTCTCTGAATTCGGCCGTTTCGACGAAGCCCGGGCATGCTTCGAACGCGCGATCGCGATCTCCCCTCTGCTGGCGGGAAGCTACTACGATCTGGTCCGGTGTCGCCCGGTCACCGGCGATGACGACGGTCTGCTCCAACGGATGGAAGCGGCCCTCGCCACCCCAGGGCTGGAGGCAGCGCAACGCCTGCGGCTTCACCTCGCGATCGGCAAGGCGGCAGAGGATCTCGGCGACTTTGCCTTGGCCATGGAGCATTTCGATGCCGCGGACGGCGTGCGTCGGGGCTCTGTGTCGTTCGACCCGGCGGCGTTCTCGACCGAGATCGACCGCCTGATCTCCCGCTGCACACCCGAATGGATTGCGCGGACTGCCGAACTCGGCAGCTCGGATGCGACACCGGTGCTGATCATCGGCATGCCGCGTTCCGGCACCACTCTGGTCGAGCAGATCGTCTCCATGCACCCCGAAGTCGGGGCTGGCGGAGAGTTACATTTCTGGAACCAGCGCGGGGCGGCGTGGCACGGCTCCGGCGCGGCGGGGAACGAGAGGCCATTCCTCGCCAAGGTGGCGGCAGACTATCTCAGCGTGTTGCAAACGATAGCGCCGAGAGCGGCGCGAGTAACCGACAAGATGCCGTTCAACTTTCTCTGGGCCGGGCTGATCCACGTGGCTTTCCCCCGCTCGATCATCATCCATTGCCGCCGCGCTGCAGTCGACACCGCGCTGTCGATCCATCAAACTCATTTCCACCCGGGCTTGATATTTCCGACCGGAGGCACCGAACTGGTCGCATATTTCCGGGGTTACCAGCGGCTCATCGACCATTGGCGGAGGGTCCTGCCACCGGATCGCTTCATCGAGGTCGATTACGAGGACCTGACCCGCGCGCCCGAACCATTCATCTCGCGGATCATTGCGGCCTGCGGACTGGCGTGGCACGACGCATGCCTGCGCCCCGAAAGCAATCCGCGGGCGGTGAAAACTCCCAGCAAGTGGCAGACCCGGCAGCCGATCTATCGCACCTCCGTCGCACGCTGGCGACGCTACGAACCCTGGCTGGGCCCTCTGCGCGCGCTCGTCGACGACGCGTCGCGACTCGAAGCCGATGTCGGCCGACCGTGATTGCGGCCAAGCAGAGCACCTCGGCGAAAAGAGAGGACGGCAACATCCATGAAAACAGGCTCGGCTTAACGTAGAGCGGTGCGCGTCATCATCCGCAAGAAAAGCTCCCGCATGTAACGTAAATTTCATTCGGCCGTAATCAAACTGTCACAAATCGTCTGCTAAGGTGGGCGACGGTGAAGTTGGGGGGAGTGGTGTCCGATGTCCACCCCGATGTCGCACGGCCGATCCCGGTTGCGCGACAAAAAAATCGTAGTAAGGAGGAATACGGTTTATGTCCCGAAAAGCGTCGCCAAAAACTTTTCGAAAAATGTTTCGAAATAAATCTCGGATCAGCCGTCTGCGCCCGCTCGCTGGCTTGATAGCGGCAGGGCTGAGCCTTCCGGGGCTCGCCGCCGGCCAGTCCAAGGAGTACCCAACCTACGTCGCCGGCCCGCAGCCAAACGGCTCGTGGGTTGTAAGCAGCGGTCAGGTCATCACCCCGGCCGGCACACAAGTCAACCTCGGCATCCGGGTCCGCGCCAAGGCCGTGGCAGTGAACCCCAACGTCCGCACTCACACCGCCGCAGTGCTCACCATGGGAACGTCGCAGTCTGACGGCAATGGAGCGGTTGAGGTGTTCGACACCCAAACCGGCGCTGTCGTGCAGAACTACATGGCTTTCGGACTGGATCCGAGCGGTAGCTACAGCGGCATCGCTTATTCGGCCGACGGCAAGTACCTGGTGTTCAGCCAGGACGACAGCAATGTCACTCTCACCAAGGTCAATGCACAGGGCTTACTGGAAGACGACGCCCAGATCAGCGTGCCGCCGAACAATTCCTTCATCACCTGCTTTCCTAACAGCCCGCCGGCCGCTTATTTCAACGCCTGCGGCTCTTTCTATAGTGGGGGCACTTCTTATCCTGGCGGCGTCGCGATCTCCATGGATGACAAGAGCGCCTATGCCCTGCTGAACCAGAACGATACGCTCACCAAGATCAGCCTGACGGGGACGCCGAAACAGGGTGAGCAGATCCGCGTCGGCAACGCGCCGCACAGCATTGTGCTCAGCGCCGACGGCACGACCGCCTACGTCAGCAACGAGGGTGGCCGCGCCGCTACCGCGGCGGACTTCCAGGTCAACTCCGCCGGCACGGAAATCGTCGCCGACCCGGTAACTGGCGCCGCGGTCACCGGTACCGTTTCTGTGGTGGATCTGGCCACGATGAAGGTGACCGCCACCATTGCGACCGGTCTGCACCCGACCGGGATGGCGCTCTACGGACGGTCCCTGTTGGTCGCCAATACCTATAGCGACAGCATCTCGGTGATCGACACGGCCACCAACACGGTGATGCGGACGATCAGCCTTGGTCTGCCCATCGGAGTGCCCGGTGCTGGCGAAGCGGCTTATGGTGCCGCGCCCGTCTCGATCGCCGTCGATGCCAGGGCAGGCGTGGCCTACGTCGCGCTTTACGAGGCCAACGCGCTCGCAGTGGTCAACCTCAGCCCCAGCGCAACCAGTCCTGTTATGGGCATGATCCCTGTAGCCTATGCCCCGGCCTCGGTCGTGCTGGACCAGGCCGATAACGCGCTCCTCGTTGCCAACGACAAAGGCATCGGGACGCGCAATTCGTTCGAGTGCGACCATGGGGTCTGCGGCTACAATACGCATCAGGACGACGGCACTGTCAGCATCGTCCCGGTGCCGCCCAGCGGCGACCTGGAGACCATGACGGCGCAGGTTTTCGTGAACAACCACTGGGACCTGGCGCAAAATATCGCGTCCGCGTCCGGTGGGA